>Ga0209777_10000206_pt1 | contig 103758 bp, 75 predicted proteins | sample FrelakmetHBP12HB_FD_187147 | JGI IMG/M metagenome (GOLD analysis project Ga0209777, IMG submission 187147) | Freshwater lake sediment microbial communities from the University of Notre Dame, USA, for methane emissions studies -HBP12 HB (SPAdes)... | ecosystem: Environmental > Aquatic >...
CCTTGTCAAATCCCTTGACGTTGTCAACTTTGTTTGCTAAAGCAGTCGGTAAAACAGCGCTTACCACCAATATGCTTATCATTACTATTGTAACAAAACAACTCAATCTATCTAATTTTTTTGTCATTGACTTTCTACCCCTCCGCCTTGCAAGTAATTTGGCGGTAGTCAATTTCTCTTTTCATATATATTGTTACTATATTCTTACTAATGAATTTTACGTTATTATTCCTTTAAAAATAAGAGAAATTGTTATTCTTGTAACAAAAAGTTATTTATAAAAATAATTCTAAATGTTATTTCATTTTTTATCAATCTGGATTTTGGTTATTCTTTCTCATAATCACCAATTTTGCATGTTTTGGTGTATATCCATTATGTATAAGATGTCAGTAGAATGCATCATCATACAAATTTTTTAGATTCAATTCCTGTTGGATTTCTATCATTTTATCATTTTGGGACATAGGTCATCATTATTAATATTTTTCTATAAATATATAAATAGTCGGAAAACGTTCGGAAAAAGCCAAACGACACTAACTAAAACAATAGTTTTTGCACTGATTTCATTTCTGCTTATTAGAAATAAAAAAATCAGATTATTATTTTGCGATGGTCAAAAATATATTAAACACAGAAAAATTTATATGCTATAGCGTACTATAATATACTATGGACACTACAATCCAAATCAGTAAAAGACTACAGAAAGAACTATTAAAAAGGAAATTTTTCGATAAAGAAACCTATGAAGAGATAATTTGGAGCATGATAGAAGACAATGAAGAATTAAATGCAGAAACAAAAAAAGAGTTAGCTGAAGCACGCGCTGAAATTAAAGCAGGTAAAGTCCATACCCTTGCCAAGGTTAAGAAAGAGCTGGGGTTATGACGTATGAAATCTTTTTTACTGATAAAGCCTCAAAACAGTTGAAAAAACTTGAAAAAGATGATCGCGTAAGAATAATCAAATCTTTAGAGCGAATCAGAATAAGGCCTGAGGCGTACATAACAAAACTAATTGATGATCCTGGATATAGACTTCGAGTTGGTGATTATAGAGTTATTCTTGATATAAAAAAAGAAAAACTCATTGTCCTGGTCTTAATGGTTGGTCATAGAAAAAATATTTACGAAAAATCTTAAATTTTAGGTGATGGTTTGTTTTTCCAACTCTTTCAAAAATGCCTCATATTCCTTTTCAGAATCAAAGAGGATTGGCATTCCTCTATAATTACATTTTTCGCAAACTATATCCCAAGAAGTTAGGCCAAATATTGTTCCTTCTCTGATACCCGCCATACGAATATCTTTACTACCGCATTTTGGGCAAACTCTAATATTCATCTTATTCCTTCTAATAAAAATATCAAATTCTCTCTTATTAAGATTTTTGTTAGTTGTTAAAAAGATTGGGAGTAGATCAATCAAGAACACTGCAGGGCAACTATTTTAAGTATAATATATACAATTGCTGTCAATAATATTATAAAAAATATTTAAATAGTGTAATATTTATCTAATTTGCGTTAATAAAAGTTAGTTTAGCTACATATCCTCTACGTCATTCAGAAAATTTGTCGGAGATACTGTTAATAAAATTTAGAAACATAATATGATAAAAAATGGGGGAATTTGGTATTGAAAGGGAAATGCGTTGTTGTGACTGGTGGCGCAGGATTCATAGGTTCAAATCTGGCGAGAGCACTAGTAAAAGGTAACACAGTTATAGTTATTGATAATCTTTCCACAGGATACATCAAAAACATAAAGGATTTCGTAGACACTGACGAGATAAAGTTTATCAAAGGAAGTGTCACTGATTTAGACATCCTTCAAAAAACATTCAAAGATGTCGATTATGTTTTTCATTTAGCTGCCCTTCCTTCCGTTTCTAGAAGCATTCAAAACCCTATTGAATCCAATTATACAAATGTAAATGGTACTCTTAATGTCCTGATAGCTGCAAAAGATAACGATGTAAAAAAGGTCATATACTCTTCTTCAAGTAGCATCTATGGAGATATGCCAACCCTTTCAAAAAAGGAAGATATAAAACCATGTCCTTTATCTCCATATGCTATAGGTAAACTTGTAGGTGAATATTACTGCCAAGTTTTCACCGATGTTTATGGCTTATCTACGGTTTGTTTTAGATATTTTAATGTATATGGCCCATATCAGGATCCAAATTCTGAATATGCAGCGGTTATTCCGAAGTTTATTACAAGAGCTTCAAATGGAGAGTCTCCAATTATTTACGGTGATGGCAAGCAAACCAGAGATTTCGTATTTGTCAAAGACACTGTAAATGCTAATGTTTTAGCGGCAACGAGTAAAGAAACAGGCGTTTTTAATATCGCTTGTGGAAAACGTATCACAATAAATGATCTCGCTAGGTCAATTATGAAAATAATCGGAAAAAAATTGGAACCTGTTTATAAAGAACCTAGAACGGGCGATATCAGACATTCCCTTGCCGATATTTCTAAAGCAAAACAAAAGCTCGGGTATGAACCAAAATTCACATTGCAAAAAGGACTGGAGGAAACAATAAAATGGTTTCAAAAACAAAAGGAAAAATAGTCAAATTATTAAATAATGTATGCTGGCCTTGGAACTATAAGTCATATTGGAATTGGTTTTAATGAGTGATGTTCAACGAATTGCAAAGAACACATTTGCTTTGTTTATTGCGCAGATTATCTCTGCGATTTTGTCTATTGTCCTTGGGATTTTCATCGCTCGGAATTTAGGTGATGTCGCGCTTGGGAAATACTCATTTGCGTACACATTTGTGATTTTTTTCTCTATATTTTTAGATCTCGGCTATAATACACTACTCATTCGGGAGGTTTCACGGGATAAATCTAAAGCGGATAAGTATGTTAGTAATTTGTTGAGTTTCCGTGCGATAACATCCCTTATCGTTTTTGTTTTCATTGTTGTGGCGGTTAATCTAATGGGTTATCCATCTGATACGAAGAATGTAGTGTATCTCTTTGCTCTTTATATTTTTCTCGATTCATTTTCTACTATATACAAATTAACCTTTCGGGCATTTGAACGGATGGAATATGAAGCAGTAATTACAATTTCATCCAATATCCTGCGTGTTTCCTTAGCCTTGGTTGTTATTTTCTTGGGTTATAGATTAGTAGCAATAGGTCTCGTGTTTATTTTTTCAAATATATTTGATCTCTTTGTTAGTACGATTGTTTGTGAAAGAAGATTTGTAAAATCAAGAACAGAATTAGAATTTTCTTTTTTCAAGAACACGATTAAACTTGCTTTGCCCCTTGTTATGATATCAATTTTTGCAACTATTTTTGTAAGAGCTGACACAATACTGCTATCAATATTAAAGGGTGATGCAGTGGTAGGATGGTATAACGCAGCATATAATCTAGTGTTGGGTCTTATTATTATTCCTCAACTTTTTGTTAGTGCACTTTTTCCGACGCTGTCGTATTATTATGTAAATTCAAGAACGTCATTGAAGGTCATATATGAAAAATATTTCCGGTATCTATTTATGCTTGGATTGCCAACTGCAATGGGAGCTACATTGTTATCGGACAAAATTATTCTATTTATTTATGGTTCTGAGTTCACAAATTCCATTATTGCTCTTCAGATTTTATCATGGGATATTCTGCTTATATTCCTGTATACTATTCTGGGTGGTTTTCTTATATCAATTGATAGGCAAAATGAGATGGCAATTACGGCTGCGATTACGGCTGTATTAAATATTATATTAAATCTTATATTGATTCCTTACTTCAGTTATGTTGGTTCTGCAGTTGCTACAGTCGGTTCTGAAACGATTCTGTTTGGTATCTATTTCTATTTAATTTCAAAACACATTCATCTGCTTCCCCTTCATAAGATGCTAGTCAAACCTTTTATTGCGCTTGTTGTTATGAGTCTGTTCATATACCTTTTTAACTGGCTTGGCCTCTTCCTGCTGGTGATTCTTGGTGCGCTCTTGTATTTTGCAACTCTGTACGTAATTAGAGGTATTTCGAAAGAAGATATTGCGTTGATTCGACAAATAATAAAGATTCCAAATCATTGAGGGAAAATAATTAAGGGTTAAATTTTTATATATATTTTTTATATATATTTTTAAATTTATTTATTGAACGGAGAAAATATGTCAAAGATCACTAGTAAAATATTTATTCTTTTTCGATGCATCAAAGATGCTTTTCTCCTATTTACTCTTCACTTAAATTTACGAATAAATGGTGTTGTTTATGGGGCAAAAATAAGCGGGAACCGATGCTTAATACTAAACAAAGGAAAAATAGAGTTAGGTAATAACGTTAAGTTGAATTCTTATCCTGATGGAGAGTTGTATAAAACTGGGCTTTTTACACAACTAGATTCCGCCTTAATTAAAATTGGCAATAATTCAGGATTGAATGGAACAATAGTTCGTTGTAGAAATAAAATTATTATTGGGGATAACTGTATGTTTGGGCATGGTGTTATTATATTGGATAACAATTCCCATAATACCTCAATTGATCCAGTAAAACGTGCAACTGGAAAAATAGCTGATAGTCCAGTGATTATAGGTAATAATGTGTGGGTAGGAATGCATTCAATGATTTTGAAAGGTGTTCATATTGGAGATAATTCTATTATAGCCGCAGGGTCTGTAGTCACAAAAGATGTTCCAAGTAATCAACTATTTGGAGGTAATCCGGCTACATTTATTAAAATGTTAGATAAGCATGAAAATTTTTAAGATTCCTATTTAAGGAATTGGATTTGATGTAGAGAAAATTGTTTTAAATCTATTTTTTATTTTATGGTGTCTGTGATTATTAGTTTATATGCTCGAATGTATTGATCTACAATATTATCCCACTGAAATTTTTTGGCATTTTGCATATTATTTTTTGAAATGTTGATTTGAATGTCTGGATTATTGATTAGAAAGATAATTTTTTCAGCTATTTTCTGTGGATTTCGTTCAACAAAAAATCCGTTTATGACATCTATGAAGAATTCTGGTATTCCACCAGTAGATGTGGTAAGAATAGTTTTTCCAAAACTCATGGCTTCGAGGGTTGCTATTGAGAATGCCTCTGTTTTTGAAAGTAAAGCGAGGCAATCGCATATTGATAAAAGGTTGAGGTATTCTTTGTGCGGCAGTAATCCAGTAAATATAACATCTTTGCATTGATATTTTTTCATGAAATCAGTGTTTACAACACCGCAGTAATAAAGTTTGATATTGTCATTTTGATTTTTTGCTATTTTGATAGCTTTGAGAAGGATTTCTCCTCCTTTATTTTTTTTCTGCCCTCCAGGAAATATCAATGTGAATTTTTTGTCATGATTTGCTTCAAGGTTGGTCCTAGCAATATTGTTTATTTGTTCAAGATCAATTCCATCATAAATGACTTCGATATCCCTTGTGATTCCATTTGAAATTAAATATTGTTTTATATAATTGGATACAGCAGTTATTTTGTTAAAACGCGTTAAGATGCGCCTATTTTTTCTGCCTCTCAGTTTAATTTTATTGATTTGACTTCCAAAGTCTAGTCCATGGCTCGTATAGATTGTAGGATATTTTATATGAGGTAATAGGTAAGAGCTAAATTGTAATACGGCTGGGTTGTGAAAATGAATAAAATCTGGGTTTATTTCATCTATTGCCTGTAAAACCTTTTTTCGAATTTTAAAGTAATTTAACTGAGTTAATACTGGATATGCCAAATTTTTTACTAATATCAAAAATTTATTTCTTGAAAAAAATTTTGGTAATGAAAGATGGAAATTATTAAAAAGGAATCTCGTAACAGTGAATGCAGGTCCAATATTATAAAATTTTAAGTTCTGCAAATCTTTGAAAAAAGGATACGTTTCGTCGTTTAAAATAATTGTAACGTGGTGACCTTTTTTTTCAATATATTTTGCTAGGTGAAAGACTACGTTTTCTGCACCACCCCATCCACCTGAAAGCAGAAAAAAACATACATTCATTTTTTTCATATTTATTGACCTTTCTCAGATTTAAAAAGTTTGTAGATTTTTCTCCCATCTTGTGCCGTACCAATATGTTGTGATTCATTTAATTTAGAGTTTTTTAAGATAAATTGAACAAATTCTTCTTCTGAATAATTTTTGTAGGTTTTTATATTCTGTAGCTCTTCCGGTGTATGTGGTTCGAAGTACATTTCTTTGACTCGTAATTTGTGAAGCAAATCAACGAGCTCTAGATAGGTTTCCTCAGATTTTAAGAAATGATGAAATATATTTAGGGCGAGTACTACGTCAAAATCGATGTTTTCTAAATCTTTATAATCAAAGATGGATTTCGGTATTATGGTGAAATTTTTATTGCCAGCTCTTTTTAGTTTTTCTAAAAAGTAGATATCGACATGATCTTTTTCAATCGCGTAGCAGTCAAATCCGATTTCTTCAAATTTATGGCAGAAATAACCCCAGTGCGCTCCTATATCTAAAAGACGCCCTTTTTTTGTAGATAAATTTTTTCGAATGATTTCAAATCTACTAATTTGTGTTTCATGAAATGGAGAGATATCTTGCAAATCGATATGGAGTAATGGCTGATAGGTTTTTCCGGTAGGTGAGTCGTTGGCATATAAAATTATCTGTTTTTTTAGATTTGCCCATCGAGGATGTCTCACGGTTATTTTTATTGGTATCTTTGGAATATTGAGAAGTTTTGCTATTGACAGGCGATGTGCACCATTATTAAACAAAAGATTTCCATCTCGACCAATGTTGACTGCCACCTCATCTTCGAGTTGCGTAGGATCTGAGTTATTTTTGGACTGCAATTCTTGTTGTGATTTATATCCATCGTTTTTAATTTTTTCAAACAACATTTCAAGTTTTTTCAATCTAATATCAAAATCAAATTGATCTTTGCAACCCCACAGAAATTTTCCTTGTTTTATTTCGTTGAGGATTCGTTGATAAAAAATAGTCGATTCCCATTTTTTCCCTTCTACTAATCTTTCTTTGAAGGCAACGTAAACATCGAGCTCTTCGAATGGTTTTTCCAATAAGTCCCAATTCCCATCGATGATTTTTCCTTTATATTTACAAACATCAAATTCTTTTAATGAGATATATCGTATTTTTTTCGGATCTACCCAATATGTCCTATCGGCATACAATTCATAGTCTTTGTTTGTTGAGAGTTTTCTTGATTGTCGTTGGTATCTTGATATTCTTATGTAATCCCAGAGATATACCACCACTTTTTTAAACTGTGGGAATTTATTGAGAATTACGACAATGTTATATTGTATTCGTATGAAGCTCCAATTTTTTTTAGCGTACGGTTCTCCTCGTTCAGCGAGATTTTTATTCATATATAACATAACCTCAAAATATATAGTTATTGAAGACTAAATTATATTTTTCATTTTTCATCATATTACTCACAATATATCATATGAACCCTGCGAAAACGTAAGTTTTATCGCATGCGTATATTTTATTATTGTACAACATTTTTTCCTTTAAGATGTCAACCTCTTTTGCATCTAATCCATATGAATTAATTTCTTTTTCCAGATTTGAATTGTATAGTATGTATTCATTTTCTTTCATAGAACCATTAGAAACGTTATAGAATTCTGAGTTACTTGGTACTAAAACCTGCATGTTATTGTAGTAATTTTTATTCATGTTTGTGTAAATGAATTTTTTTGTAAAATATCCAAAGTTAACTCCCCCCATCGCTAGTTTTGTTACCTTCTCGCTTGGTACGGCATTTGCTAAGAAATTACAGGCATTTTCTTCCTCATTTAGTTGGAATTGATATCCATCATAAACATTTCGCATTGGTCCGAAAATAGATAGAATTATGAGAATAATTACAAAAAGTAATGTTAATTTTTTCCATTTGGAGATGAAAAATCCTATGCCGATCACTAGAGAAATGCAGAGGATTTGTAAAGCACGAGTACCTAAAACGGAGTAAAACATGCCTATGCCGAGATAAAATCCTGACGTTATGCATAAGGCTAATGCAGGGAGACTTATCTTTCTTTTGATGAACCATGCCAGGAATCCTAGGGAGATTACAATCCATGTTAGTGGGATTATGGTTCTATTGACCATGCTTATTATCTGACTTGTGAGACCTTTTGGCTCCATTAGCGATCTTGATATGGTTATTGCATATTCTTTTCCAAATCCATAAATTGATTCTCTAAATGCATCTAAGATAACTGGTAGAAAGAATGTTGCATAGTAGATTAAAACTGTACAGTAGATGCAACACACGAGCAAGAAAATATTTCTAAATTCCTTTTTTTTAATAGAATATATCCCCAAGAACAGTATATATATCACAGGGATAAACAGATGAGTGAAAACCAATACTGTGAAAATAATAATGCTTAAAAATTTGTATTCGGGCTTTTTTTGATCCAACAATAGTAACAACAGTAGGAAGAATGCAAGAGCAAGAGTTTGAGGGACCCATTGATAATTTAGATAGGGGAACGTTGCAATGAAATAGATAGGAATTGCTAATAATGCTATTTGGTGGATGTCGTTTTCCGTTGTTTTAAAAATAAATAGATAAAGATATAATGCAATTAAAAACCCAAAGATGGCGAAGAATATAATGGCTAGATTGTTTGCATTAAGCCCTAGCATTTGCCCGATCATTTCATTCATGGTAAAAAATGTCGGATAATAGAAATAGGATTCAACGGCTGGATTTATACCTGTATAATGAAAAATTTCAAACATTGCTTTTGCACTACCGCTGTCTGAGGTTGGCAGGTAGTAAAAATAAAAGACATATACATATAGTAATATCGGGAAAATTGATGAACAGATTATTTTAATACTTCTTCTTTTGGAGTAATGCCCTGTTAAAAACAAGCCAAGCAGTGATAATATCATCCCCGGCCATATTAATGGGCAGAACTGAGTGAAAATTATTTCACCAGATTCAGGCATATGAATTGGATATGTAAAATGCCAGGATATTAGTATTAAAATTAACCCGATAAAAAAGAATATTCCTCCGGCATACTCTATATGTCTATGTTTCATTTTCTGAAATCCGCCAAAATGGTACTTATAAATCTCTCTACTTCAAAAGCTGCCTTATCCCATGTATAGTGATTTTTAACGATTTCTCTACCTGTTTTACCCATGAAATCCAGTTTCGTTCTATTTTGATATAAGTAAGTTATTGCGTCTGATAGAGCCTTTGGGCTATTATTATCAATAAGAACGCCGCATTCGCCCTTCTCAAAAATCTTCTGGTGGAAAGATATGCTAGTGGCTATTATCGGTTTACCCATTGCTAGATATTCAAGTGTTTTTAACGGTACACTAACTTGCCAACATTTTTTATTCGTGGCGAGTGGAATAACTCCAACATCAGATGATTCGATATATGATGGTATTTTATCATATTTCACCTGAGGGATAATCTTAACTTGTTCCTCTATATTTAATTCTTCACACAAATGTAAAAAAATTCCTTGCTCTTCTAAAGGAATTCCCACTATTTTTAACTCGATTGATTTTTTAAAAGAGTCGTCTAGTTTCCCTATCGATTTTATCAAATTTTCAACGCCCCTAGGAGATCCTTTGTACGATCCATGATGCATTACAACAAAATTTTTGGAATGCATTTGGTCATTGGTGTTATTGTCGTTATTGGATTTTGCAAAATCTTCTAGGGATACACCTGATGGCCAGATTCCAATTTTTTTGTCTTTTAGATTATATTTTGTTCTGAGTATTTTCTCTAGTTCAGGGGTTATCGTTGTTAGCCCTGCAGTCATATATTTACTTAGATGGAGGCAGAGATCAAATGATATATCTCTATTTTTTTTTGTTGGCAAGGTTCTAATGTCCATTACTAGGGGGATGTTGAAAATTTTCAATGTAAGAGTAAATGGAAGCCAGACTGATGTTCCATCGACGAGTATTACATCCGGTTTTTTTTTCCAAATAAAAAAAGGAAAATAAAAAGAAAGAACCAAGCCAAAAAATAGTCCGGAGAGTAAAGAAGATGACACTGTTGGAAAGTAAATAATGTTTTCATCTGTGTATTTGTTTTCCCCAATGTTCTTAGCCATCACTAGCATTACATTGTGTCCTTTTTTTCTTAAGGCTTTGGTTAGTCCTAACTGTGTCGCCCTCCAGCATTCTGCATCTGTTATCTTGTTTATCCAAAGTATGTTCATCTATTTCCTCAGTTTATAGTCTGTGACATATTGTAATCGTACAGATGTTCATGGTTAACTCTAGCAAGTGATTCATAACATTTTAAGAACGTATTCGATATTGCATTCCAAGTGTATCTATCCTCAATCGTTTCTCTTGCGTTTTTGCCTAGCCTTTCCTTTAATTTATCATCTTCAATAAGTGTAATTATGGCCTCAGCTATTTTCTTAGGTGATCCTGGAGGCACTAGAATTCCATTCTTCCCAACAGATATTAAATCTCGATTTCCTCTAACATCTGTTGCTATAATTGGTAAACCACAAGACATAGCCTCTAAAATAACTCCCGGTAGACCCTCATGGTAAGACGGAAAAACGAAAAGAGTCGAATTTTGATACAATTTAACAAGTTTATCTTTATCAACTTGCCCTAAAAATATGAATCTATCTTGGAGCCCCATTCTCTTTATTTTGTAACTTAATTTATTAAGATCTCTTCCGTTACCTGCAACAATAAAAGATATATCTGATCTTTCATCACAGACATATCTTCCACATTCAACGAGGTCAAATAAACCTTTTTCGCGGTCTATACGCCCTACAAACATAACATATTTCTTACCATTTTCTTCCTTTTCTTTTTTAGGATAAAAAAACTTTTCATCAACGCCATTATATACTATAATTATATTTTCTGGATTCAAGTAATATTCTTTTAATTCTTGAGCAATCGATTTAGATACAGCAGTTACCATTTTTGAAGATTGAATAATATCCAATTCTAACGGATAGCTAACATATTTTGCTGAGATTTTTGAAAATAATGAATAAAGGGATTTAACATTAGAGTGTCGGATATCTGATAGCATAGGGGAATGTATTGTTGTTATTATTGGAAGTGATGTTTTAATAAGCGGGGGAAGTGGTGTATGAATATGTACGATGTCAATCTGCTTTTCTAACGATTTAAATATCCTATTTACAAATAATCCATGCAATTTAATATAAAAAGGATAAATTGGGAAAAAAGGAGCTCTGAACACCTCAATGCCATCGACTACTTCTCTTTGTCTAGTACCAGATTGCCTACGGGTAATAACGGTAACTTTATGCCCTTTCTCGATTAATTTAATAGAAAGACCATAAACATAACGACCAATGCCTTCTTCAGGTGGGAAAGGAACTGAGATTACATGACATATATGCATACAAAATCTCCATAAATCAGTTTAATCTGTCTAAATAATTTTTTATCGCTCCGACTATATCGCTATTTGCGTTAGATTTCTTATGAGAATTTATAAATGGATTGTTTAGTGCTTCTTCCAAGAGATTTATGTCGTACACCGCTAAAATTTTTCCATTATTTGATAAGGCATCGACCAACTCCAGCTGATGATTATTAATATGTTCCCTGTGTTTTTTCAATCGAGGAACTGCGATTACCGGTTTTCCTTCTTCCAATGCAGTAATTATTGTTCCAGCTCCCCCATGGCATACAACAACTCTAGCTGTTTTATTCAATTCTTTTATCTTTTCAAAATCTTTTATAAAATCAAAGTATCTAGCATTTTTCGGCTTATATTTTGTTGAGCCAATTTGCATAATCACCTCTTCATCAATTTTCCCAGCAATTTCATCCATTTTTTTAATCAGTCTGTCAAATCCCTGCGAATGCATTCCTATGGTAACAAATATCATATCACGGTTCCCCAGTATTCAGCTTTTGAATATTTTTTTGTTAATCTTTCCCATTGTACAAGAAACAAATCTGCGATAGGATAAACTATTTTTCCAGAAGGAGAAAGATCATTTACTCTGCATAAGCTCTCAATGAACAAAATTTTTGTACCAAACAATTTACCCAAATAGCATATTGGAATTGTAACATCTGCACCTGAGCTTATTATAACTCTAGGTTTCTCTTTAAAAATAATTTTTAAACTTTGAATTGCTCCAACCATCATGTTTATTATCATAAAAATTTTTGTTGATCCTGCGGTGTCTTTAAGATAATATACATTTTGTAAGTTTTCAGTGGATTTTGTTTTTATAGTGGCATAAATTATTTCATGTCCTTTAAACGCATCCATTATTTTTTGCATCTCGGTAAAATGTCCACCTGGTGAAAATGCTAAGCAGATTTTCATTTTGCTCTCCTTTCACATAATTTGGCGTAATGTCTCTCAAGATCATTGCTTAAATTACTCCATTCAAATTTTTTTATATGTGAACTTACACTTTTCATTACATCAATTCGCTTTGATTCGTCTGTCAATAAGGATTTAATTTTCATGGCCAAATCTTTGCAATCCTTAGTTTTGCATAAAAATCCTCCAATACCGCCATTAGTTATTTCTCTTATGGGTGGAATATCTGACGAAACGTAAGGAATACCAGCAGCTAACGCTTCAATAATTACCATGCCAAACCCCTCGGCTATACTTGGTAAAGCAAAAACATGAGATTTTTTCAAAACTTTAATCATGTCTTGCATGTCATTGATTTTTTCAAGGAAGTCGATTCTATCAGTAATCTCCAGATCTTTAGACAAATTTATTAGGTACTCTTTTTGAGGCCCCTCACCTATTATTTTCAATCTGATGTTGGGTATATCTGCTTTTAAAATTTTTATTGCCTTTATTAAGTCTCCAACTCTTTTGTATGATACTAGGCGACAAATTGTTACTACAGTTGGATCTGGATATTTTTCATCGACAAATGTTTTTTTGAAGAGATCTAGATCAATTCCATTATAGATAACTGCAATTTTTTCCTCCGGAATCCCAATTTTATCAACGAGTTTTTCTTTTGTAAAATTACTAACTGAGACATAACCATCAAAATTGTATTTTAGAAAATGTTTTTCTAAAAAATGTCCAGCAAAACCATTTATTAAACCCATGTTTTGTGTCCACTGTCCTTGCCAGACTTCATGAACCGTTACTGTTGATGGAACTCCGATTTTTTTCGCTCCTTTATAGCATCCAGCCCAGGATACAAAACCGCTACCATCAACGATATCCGGTTCTAATTTTGAAATTTCAGATATTACCATAGAATTGAATTTTAATCTTTGTAAAAAATCACCTCTTTGAGTAAATCGCCTTTTTTTTCCAATTCGGTGTATTTCGACTCCATCATAGTTTTCAATTCTTTTTCCTCCATCAATTAAAGAGGTAATAATTTGGACATCGTTGTTTTTTGCAAGTTGTTTAGCTAAATTTACGGTTCTTACATCGACACCGCCAAAGTGAGGTTTCTCTTTGGGAGCTATATACTCTGTAACCATAGCAATTTTCATTTTTTATCACGTGTTTATGATTTTTTAAAATGCGTTCCCAATCTTTGGGATATTTTCATTTAGAATTCCCCCCATTAATAGGTTTCTTTCTCTTCATTTTGTTTTATTATCCGCGGTAGAACATTCAGCATTAATCCCATAAATACTGCAAGAACACCAATGATCAAAAAAATACTTACCAGAACGGCATAGGATATAAGGAAAACATGTGCCTGATTATAATATTGTAAAGTTCTAATGCCCAAAAGTAGTCCTAATATAACCATAATAAAACCTGGAACGCTAATAAACAGTAAAGGGCGCCTCTCAGCAACAAGCCAGATAATATAGCTGAGCACAGAAAAACCATGTGATGCAGGATTTTTAGCAGAGGTATCTAAATTTTTATACTTACAAGTAACATTTGTGTGAGATACCCCTAAACCAAGTTCGTGAGCTCTAATCAGTTGTTCGCTTTCAATAGTAAAATCTCCACCGTTTAACCTTGGAGTAATGATTTTTACCGCTTTTTTATTGAAAGCACGGAAACCGCACTGACTATCAGTGACATGCCCTCCATTACCAAAACTAGTGGCATAATCTAGTGCTCTTTTCCCAATTTTACGCCAAAAAGGCATCTCTGTACCATTGCCAGATCTAAGACCTATAGATATATCATGACCATTGTTCATCAGATTTCCTAATACAGATGGTATTTCATCTGGGTTATGTTGCCCATCGCCATCAATTGTTACTACATAATCAAAACCTTGATTTAATGCATATTTGAAACCAGTTTTAATGGCCCTACTCTTCCCATAGTTCATCCTATGTGAAATAACAGTCGCCCCTGCGGCTCTAGCTACATCAGCTGTATCATCAATACTTCCGTCATCAATAACTAAAATGTTATCTACGTGGCGTTTTGCCTTTAGGACAACACTACCAATGGTTGTTGCTTCATTATAACATGGAATTATAGCAAGGGTAGTTTTATCCATCTCATTCTTCAATTTTTTCGTCTCCCCAATATAATCAAACAAGACAGCTGAGCACCAATTGATGTGCTAGCATCTTTATTATTAAATTTATTTAAAAGTATAAAACGAAGTTAATATATAAAGATTTTTACTGGTATTTTACTCTTTGCTACAAAACTTTTCTTTGATTAGAGATTTAAATCAAAAATTTTGGAGGTATGTTTGTGCTCCCTTAAGCTTTATTATGAAGTACGGGGAGTTTATGATAATATAAAGATAGTTCTTTTGATAGAAAAAAATATATAGTAACTATATTATAAAAGCGATTAATGTTGGCTATAGATAAAAAAATTCTAACATTTGATATTAAGGAAGTACATTTTTCAGATTATCCGCATGACATTGATGATTGCGATTTTCTAAACTTTCGTTATTGTAAAAATAAAGTTGATGTTAAAGGATTTACCAGTAAAAAAGAATTCACCATAATTGTAGATTTAACTCGAGATTTGGATACAATTTGGCAGAATATGGATAAAAATGTTAGATACTGGATAAATCGAGCACAAAGAGAGGGCATTAAAATTCGGATAAATGAAGATCATGATCAGTTTTTTCAGATATATCGATTATTCATACAAAAAAAAGGTATAAAATCTTTTTTTGATGTATTTGGGTTGGGATCAACAACTCTTGAAAACATGAAAAAGAACGGAACTCTATTTGTTGCTGAATATAATGGTGAAATCTTAGCTGGAACTCTATATTTAGAAGACGATTCTCATATCGAATCCTGGATTGGTGCTTCAAAACGATTGGAAGTATACAATGCGAAGAAGAAGCTAATAGCTTGTGCCGATCGTCTAATTGATTGGGAGGCAATAAAATATGCAAAAGAAAAAGGCATAAAGGAGCTAGATCTTGGCGGATTGTGGTCTGAAGAAGAAGCAGAAAAAGATACAACAAAGAAAGGTATAAATAATTTCAAATTAGGCTTGGGTGGTAAGCCAATAACTTGTTATTCATATCAAAAAATTTATTCGAAGACTTGTGGACTTGCATATTATTTTTATAGTTTGAAAAATTTAGGCAGGTGGGAAATATAATAGTAAATTTTAATAAAGGTTTTATTGAGTTTTATCTTAGATTAATATTTGGCGATAATATCATGGAAAAAGCATGTTACATTAAAGTAAAAAAAATTAACTATATATTGGTTAATAGTTAGAGTTGGTATGAATGGAAGGGATTTTAAGTTCTATATTTACAACTAACAGTGCAATTTGGTTTGAAAAGCATTTAACTGAAAACTTGATAGATTATCAGCCAAAGATCCCGGTTGAGATTGATATGAATTCAACCAGTCAAACAATAGAATGGTTGAAAAAGCAGAATGATTGCTGGGTGGTTCATCCTAAAGAAATTGCTGCTGCTCTAAAATATAATCATTGTTGGCCTTCTGCTCGTATTAACGGAGAGATAATCGGATGTATCAAAATAGGTTTTGGGAATGTTTTTATTGTTGATTATAACAAAATGGTTGAATTTCCAGATAAAATGGCTTTTATCTATGATACATATGTTTTAGAAGATATGCGGGGGAAAGGAGTAGCTAAATATCTTATCACACAGGCTATCAAATTTATCAAAACAAAAGGCTATACTAAAGTTGGATGCCATGTACCTCCTTGGAATAAAATTTCGATAGATGTCTATGAAGAAATTGGATTTAAGAAAGTCAATTATGTAAGAAATTTTAGATTTTTTGGTTTTTCGATACGGATAGTGAAACCTCCTAAGAATTTTTCAATGTTTACGAAAGGTAAAATACTAAAGGAGGACCTTCCGTATGGCTGATTTTAAAAAACCTTTCATCTTCTTTAAAAAACTCATTAAAAAGGAGATAAATTATGTATCAGTTACCCCGTCTCAGGCCTTATTCTTTATTACATACCGGTGTACAAGCCGTTGTAAGATGTGTACTATATGGAAGCAGGGCGAAAAAGTCGATGCACGGGAAGAATTATCTCTAGAGGATTGGAAAAAGTGTGTAGACATACTTAGCCTAAATAATATTGAAGTCATAGAGATATTTGGCGGGGATTCATTATTGAGAAAGGATGTTACCCTGCCTCTAATAGAGTATATTAAAAAAAATAATAAAAATATCATAGTTGATCTTCCTACAAACTGTAATTTATTAGACAATGAGACTGCAATAGCTCTAGTAAAAGCCGGTGTGGATAGGCTTTATATCTCACTTGATGGTCCAATAGAAATTCACGATAAAATCCGAGGAAATTGTGGAACGTATACTAATGTTCAAAAAGCTCTAGAGTACCTTGTCGGGGCAAAAAAGGATCTGGGAAGCAAAACACCTGAGATTATTATTAATTGCACAATATCGTCAAATAATGTTGATAATTTTGAGAATATTATTCCCATTGTTAAAAAACTAGGTGTCGCCAGTGTAGAATTTGAATATGTGGGAGAATTCAAAGAAGAAAATATACAAAATACTATTTTTGATGGTATTAAACCAACTCCATTTTATATAACTCGTGGTTCTTCCAATTTACTGAGCCGAGAGCAGGCTTATTTTTTAAAGAAAAAGATGAAGAACGTTAGAGCATTAGCAAAGAGCTTAAAAATGAAGATTTCAACACGAGTTATAGATTCTTTAACTATTGAAAATCTTATCAATGGTACAATTCCTAATAAAAAGTGTTATATATCACGATATTTGGTGACAGTAGACCCATTTGGGAATGTTATGGTTTGTTTTCATTGTAATAATTATATTTTGGGTAACATTAAGAATGAAACTTTTTTCTCAATTCGCAATAGCGAGAAATATCTCAGTTTTTTAAAATTACAGAAAAAAGGAAAAGTTAAGATATGTGAAAATTGCATCAGTGGAGTTAACAGAAATTCCAATTTATATCAAACCCTTTACAGAAATGCATATTTTACTTTAAAGGGCAAGGGATTTGATGAACCGTAATTAATTTTTTGAGCGTCGAGAGAGGCATGATTGTAAATGGTATCATTTAAAAAAATTTGGAGGAAGGACTTTTAGGACGTATATCTTTTGGTCAAGAAATTCCAAACCCAAGCATATACTAGTATATCTGATCTAAACAATTCACATTGATTTATGATATTGTTACTGCCCGATAAATCAAATCTTCCCAGGCGCATGCAACCCTTAACTTGGCAATCTATTGGCAATTTGTTCTTTCTGTAATCAACTGTTATTCCTAGTTTCATTCCTAGTTCTTTTGATATTTTTATGATTTCGTCTGAGTATTTTCCATCAGGGTATGAAATGGCTATTGGAGTTATTCCAGTAATATCATGAATGGCATTTTGAGCGTCAAGTATTTGTGACTTAATCTCGTTGGAGGCATATTTTGTGAGAATCGCATGGTCACAGGTATGATTCCCAAGAAAAACATGCTTGTCTTTTAAGAACTCGTTGAGTTCAGACGGAGAAAAAGGTCTGTCAATATCGCCTCTTGATCGAAACGCCGTTTCCCCAAATGAATCTAGGATGTGTTTTTCTATTTCTTCGTGTGTTTTTGTTTTCAATAAGTATTGTTCATTTAAAATTTCATTTGTAGATTTTCCTTCTTTTTTCCTTTCTCTATATATGACATCCCACCAGAAACATTTTTTGTGTAGGACATGATTGGTGGAAATAAAAAAAACAGCAGGGATGTCGTATTTTTGTAAAATTGGCAATGCATATCGATTATTGAAATATCCATCGTCAAATGTTATCATAGCATATCTGTTTTCTTCTTTTAAACCGTGCACAATATCATCTGGTGATACAAACTTGTATCCATTATCTAGATAGTAGGTCACAAACTGATGAAATTGTTCGACCGTTATCCAAGGTTGCGGATCGACAAGATTCAATAAACTTTCTTCTTTATTTCGGAATAACCCGTGAAAAAGAAATATGCTGAGGTAATTCTTTTCCTGAAATAATTTCAAATATACTTTAGAAATAAGTAAATCAGGGAGTTTGACAAGTGATATGATATCTTTTTTCAAATTGATTCCTGAAATGAAGTATATATTTAATATATTTATCCTCTAAAAGTTAAAAGCAAAAAATCCTAGAACCATACCCCAGTTTCTTCTATGAATAAATCCATGATCAGGTGAAGGATAATCAACCAAAATCCCATGAGCCATATTGGTTCTCTCTTTGTTTTAATTCCATATTTGATGATTAGAAGGGCGGTAATAGATATTGGCCATAATATTATATGAATAAATTCATGATATGGCAAAATCGTTTCAAATGACGAAGGGTGTATCGTATAATAGAATATTAAAAGAACATCTGGTATAAAAGTAAATGATATACAAACAATTGCAAGAAGTATTCGTTCTTTTGCTTTTTCGGCGCCATCAAAATAGTCTCTAAAGTAATATCTACCTATGAAAAACATCGCACATCCAGCTATAAAGTGAGGCAGAGCTCCCGGCATTTTATTCACATTTTATTTAGATTTAACAAAAGTCTTTGTTTTTTCAGGTGGCAGTTATACTTAGATGTAGCTCTTCGTAGGCACTGTTTATTATTTGATTAATCATGCTTTTATAATCTTCATTATAATTGTAATTGTCAGTTGGTATTGTAAATAAAAGGAACATCAATTTGAGATTTTTTCCAGTCTTATTTATGCCAAATGTATATGAATAAGTCCATTGTGATTTCCATAATCCATCGTCACTCATATGATTTGGAGGTAGTGTAGTATCTATTTTTTTAAGGAACCATGCGTTATTTAAACTCGCTATATTTGTTCCGTCATCACTGTACTTTGTTTGGTTAAGTAGCCATATTTCGATAGTATAATCTATAATCTTATCTTCATGATTTATAATTCCTATATCGACAGTTGCGTTCTCTCTCGTGGTAAGATTTCCCGGGTAGTTAAATGCCCTACCATCTGTTCCTAAAAGATAAAATTCTGTGTATGTTTTTACAGGTTTCGAAGTGATTACTACATAAACAAAAGTGGCTGCGGTGATTATTATAACTATACTGAGTAGGGCAATGAGCACTTTATCCATGTTACTTTCAGGCTTTTTCAACGATACCTGAAAGGATAGAGTGAATCTATCTTCAAGAGCAGTCTTAAACCATCTATATATTGCGATAGCCCCAACGCAGATAATGAAAAGTAAAAGCAAAAAACTGCTTGATATCGGTTGTATACCTATTGGTGTGTAATTAAGTCCGATGCCGATGAGCGCTACTATTACTAATGAAAGGCCAATCCCTAATGCAACTCGTTCTACAACATCTAATCCTCGCTCTGTTTTTTTTGTAGGAAATAGCGCAGAAACAAGAATATGCCCTGGTATGAAAACTATAAATGGAAGACCTAAAACGATACGCAGTGGGTCTCCTGTACTCATTTGCGATATGGGAATTAGTACAGAGCTAAATAATAAACAAAGAATAATGTCGACTGGATAATTGCGAAAAGAAATGTTCATGGTCTCAACTCAAACATGTACAAAAGGCATTATTTTTTTTACGACGGCGGCAACAAATATTACGAGAAATGCACCGATGAATATGTTCATCCTTAATTTTATTTGTTCAGTGGTAAACCGATCGGTAAATTCTTTTGCAATAAGCAACCCAATGAAAATCAAAATAATAAATACCTCAAAATTTGAATCACCTGTAACAAAGAGCATTACTATAATCCATGCAGTAATAAATATTGTAATTTTTTCAGCTATTAACAACGATTATCCATCCTGTTTTGCTCTCATTTTGATAAAATTAAGATAAAATGCCATTTTCTTTCCATTGTGCTTGATATCCCTTACCCATAATCTTTGATGCGATCCATTTGATGTTCTTGCGATTGCAATAAGAATTGCACTACAAGTTGCGCATGGATATTGTTTACAAAGATTAGGGTCATTTGGACAAAAAATGGGTTTTTCAAGTTCTAACTTCCAACAGTTTCGAACTTGCTTAAATGATAGTGATTTAATTAGATCCATTCCTACGAATATCTGAAGTTTTTCATCCATATCTTCAATTTTAGTATTCTCGAATTTTTCTTTTTTTTCTATTTCGTTTAATAGTTGCAAACCTGATGGTGGTATTGATATGCCAAGATTTTTGCTGTCCCATCTAGTTAAAAAAACATTATCATTGTTTATGTTTGGTATCTGGATGATATCTGAGTTGTTTGGTGGGATAATTATTCTTTCTTCTGTGAGATTTTCTGTTTTTGGTAGGAATATGGCGTTTCCCGTTAGATTTAATTCTCTTATTATTTTTTTAACAGCTTCAACATTTCCTTTTATCTGGACATTGCCCATTTGCAGTGGGGTGCCTTTTTTGGTAATGATAAATACCATCAATACTCCAATCAGTATTGAAGCAAAACCTATTTTCATGTTTAGTGAGGTTGGATTTAAGAATAAGCCTAAACCTATTAAAATAAGTATTATTCCTATTATCTTTGCTCTGACATATGCCTGAAGAATTGAAAGGTTTTGTTTCAACTGTTTGTTCCTCCAATGATTTTTGGTAATAAGATGTAGTTATAGAATTTAAATATTTTGTTTATTATATTTATTGCAATAAAGATATACAGCATCAGCTCAAATAAAACAGATCCAAGAATGCGGTATACTATTTTATCAAGAAGTGAGGCAATAAAATAGATAATCTTGGGCGATAAAATTCAAAGTATTTTTTAAATCTATTTTTTTCTTCTCTTTCGTATCAAGAGCAAAAATAGAATTATTGCGCAAATGATTACAATAATAATTAAGTCAAACCCATATGATCCAAGTAATCCTTTTGATTTTCCAGGGGCAGTACCTGGTATAACGATAGTATGGCTGTTATCCACTAAAATTGCCTTTGAAACTGTATCTGTGGCTCCGTCATCATCTGTTACTTTTAATGTGATTGCGTATGCTCCTGCATTTTCATATTTGTGGCTAGGATCTTTCTCTGAAGAATATGTTCCATCACTAAAGTTCCAGGAGAACGAAACAATAGTGCCGTCAGAATCTGTAGATAAATCGGTAAATTGTATTGTGTCGTCTGTTGTGGGATTTAAAGGCAAATAAGAGAAATTTGCAGTTGGTTTTTCATTCGGTCTTTCAGTGATATTTGCATATGTCGCGTCTGTATCGTTATTTCCATCGTCATCGGTAACAGTTAGCATTACTGTGAAATTTCCAACTATGCTGTAAGTATGAGCTATAATTTTTCCGGTTCCATTGGTTCCATCTCCAAAGTTCCAAGCATAAATTGTTATGTTACCATCTGAGTCATTACTTGCCGTACCGTTAAATGTAATTGGGGTACCTACAAAACCGTAGTAAGGGCCATTTGCCTCAGCTTTTGGCACTTCTCCAATCAATGGACCGGTTTGGTCATCTTGACCAGTTGAACCGGATGAGCCTGATGGTGAAGGGGAAGGCGGTGGAGTCAGTGGCGACGTAGAAGTAGTTTTTGAGATTGTAATTATTTTTGTTTCAGTATCGGTTGCAGAATTATCATCCGCAACCCCCAAAATTACAGAATAATCGCCAGTAAGACTAAATCGATGTGTTGGATTTTGCAAAGTTGATGTGGTTCCATCTCCAAAATTCCAAGACCAAGAAGCAATTGTTCCATCCGTATCCGTTGATGTATCAGTGAAAACAACGGTATCATTCGTTGTTGGTTTCAACGTCGAATAAGTGAAGTCTGCAACAAGCTCTCCGACATGCACTGCATGTGAAATCTCATTCATAGCACCGTCATCATCATAAACAGTTAATGTAACTGTATACGCTCCTTCTGCAGCATATTTGTGTGTTGGATTCTGAAGAGTAGATGTAGCTCCATCCCCAAAGTTCCATGACCACGAAACAACGGTTCCATCGGAATCCATAGATAAATCGTTAAATTGGATTGTCTCTGTTGTTTTCGGTTTGGCTGGATCATAGATAAAATAAGCAACTGGCGGTACATTCTCAACTGTAATTGACTCTGATTTAGCATTGTTCTTTCCATTATTATCAGCAACGTTGAGAGTCACTTCATAAATTCCATCGTCAGCATATTTATGAGTCGGATTCCGAAGATTTGATGTTGCTCCGTCACCAAAGTTCCAAGACCATGAAACAATGGTTCCGTCTGCATCTGTTGACATATCTGTAAAGATAATGGTATTAGCCGTTGTTGGATTCAATGGTGAATAAGTAAAGTCAGCAACAAGATCTCCTACATGTACTGCTTTTGAAATCTCATTCGTAGCGCCATCGTCATCTGTAACTTTTAATGTAACTGTATATGCCCCTTCTGCAGCATATTTGTGTGTTGGATTCTGGATAGTTGATGTTGCTTCATCTCCAAAACTCCAGAACCACGAGACAATGGTTCCGTCTGAATCTGTGGATAAGTCAGTAAATTGTATTGCGTCTGTTGTTTTTGGATTGCTTGGATTGTAGTTGAAATCAGCAACAGGTGGTACATTTTCAACCGTTATGTATTCTGATTTGTCACTGTTCTTTCCATGATTGTCAGTAATGTTGAGAGTTACTTTGTAAATCCCTTCGTCAGCATACTTGTACGTCGGATTTTGAAGAGTTGAGGCAGTTCCATCACCAAAACTCCATGACCATGAAACAATGGTTCCATCTGCATCAGTTGATGTATCTGTGAAAACAATTGTGTTGTTTGTCGTCGGGTTAAGCGGTGAATAAGTAAAGTCGGCAACAAGTTCTCCAACATGCACTGCATGTGAAATCTCATTCATAGCACCGTCATCATCATAAACAGTTAATGTAACTGTATACGCTCCTTCTGCAGCATATTTGTGTGTTGGATTCTGAAGAGTTGATGTTATACCATCACCAAAATTCCATGACCATGATACAACAGATCCGTCAGGATCTGTAGATAAATCAGTAAATTGAATTGAGTCTGTTGTCATTGGATCGGTCGGATCATAAGTGAAATCAGCTGTAGGCGGTACATTCTTAACCGTGATGGACTCTGATTTAGCATTGTTCTTTCCATTATTATCTGCAACGTTTAGAGTCACTTCGTAAATTCCATCGTCAACATATTTGTGAGTTGGATTCCGAAGATTTGATGTTGCTCCGTCACCAAAGTTCCAAGACCATGATACGATGATGCCGTAATTATCTGTTGATGTATCTGTAAAGATAATAGTATCATCAGTTGTAGGATTCAGTGGTGAATACGTAAAGTCAGCTACTGGACCAGAAAGTATGACATTCGTGTCAACCGATATTGACTTGGATTTTACGTCTGTAGCTCCATTATTATCAGTGACAGAAAGCGTAACAGTGTATGTTCCTTTGTTATCATATTTGTGCGTTGGATTCTTAAGAGTTGATGTAGCTCCATCACCAAAGTTCCAAGACCAAGAAACGATAATTCCTGTAGAATCTGTTGAAGCATCAGTAAAAGTGATTGTATCATCTGTCATAGGATTTAGGGGTAAATAAGTAAAATCAGCTACGAGGCCGGAAAATGAACTACCTCTGTCCACAGGTATTGACTTGGATTTTACGTTTGTGCTCCCGTCGTCATCAGAAATAGTCAGTATAACGGTATATTCGCCATCGTCAATATATTTATGAGTCGGATTCCTAAGAGTTGATGTAGTTCCATCTCCAAAATTCCAAGACCATGAAACAATCGTTCCATCTGAATCAGTTGAAGTATCGGTAAAGATAATGGTGTTATCAGTAGTTGGATTCAATGGTGAATAAGTAAAGTCCGCTACAGGCGGTACATTCTCAACTGTGATGAACTCTGATTTTGTGCTTTTCTTTCCATAATCGTCAGTAATATTAAGAGTTACCTTGTAAATTCCATCGTCAACATATTTGTGAGTTGGATTCCGAAGAGTGGATGTAGCTCCATCACCAAAGTTCCAAGACCATGATACGATGATGCCGAACAAATCTGTTGAGGTGTCTGTGAATTGAATCATATCACTTATTTTTGGATTTTGCGGATAATAGTTAAATGAAGCGATAGGTCTTGTTAGATTGTAATCAGGAACACCTAAAGGAGGTTGGTTAACGAATTGACTCGGCGTTATCCATATATAAGAATCCATATCTATAAACGCAAATAACTTCATGAGACCAGTATATGTGTAGCCTGACGATCCTTTATACACATTAATTGAAAAGTCAAGTTTATCCTGTGTGCACAATGGAAGTACTCCCGGTATCCAAACACCAGAGCATCCGGGATCATTTTGGTATGGATAGTAAATTACGTCACCATTTACTCCTGGCGGACTAAGTCTGGCATCAAACTGAACATTCCAATGATTACTAGTCATTCCAAAATCCATGTCGTCTTGCCATACATTGAGTCTTATTGGCGTGTTTCCAATGTTTCTAACAGTTGGCTTGTTTGGCGTGAGCATATCCTGATCTCCGCCAACATATTTGTGCATTCCAACATGCACTGGGCTGTAGTCGACTGAAGAAAAGTCGATTTGGACAGCTGAAGTGGGAATGTACCAGAAATCGTCGTAGATATAGTCTGCTTGGTAACCTAACTTATCAAAGGCAGTGTCTCCTATCAAGTAATATCCGCCTGGTTGGCAATAACTGATTTCTGCTGTTGTGAAGTAAAGTAATGCGAGTCCTTCATTCAGTTCATCGTATACATCATCTTGCCAACTTGTTCCAGGTGGTAAACTATTTGTCCAATTTTGATTAACTCTTATTAGATCTTGATGGTGTCCAATTACATGCGCCCATACATTTAATGCCGCTGTTTTGTCGTAGCTGTTTCCATCCCATCCAACTACCTGAAGTTGGATTTGGTACTTGTACTGTCCATCAGGGTGCCATATGTCGGCATAGACTGAAATATATCCTAATCCACTTGGATTTGGATCAACACCTAGCGGGGACGTTACAACTTCAAAATATCCAACTGTTGCTGTTTGGCCAATAATTGGTGCCACTTGTAGGTGTTCAGTACAAGGGTCAGAATCATGACATGTGGCATCCATATCATACTCCCATTTCACTTTGATGACTGGGTTAAGTTCGCCACCTTTGCCGGCACCGCCGCCACTGATTGTAGCATAGGTGTTAACTGGGTTCTGGGATCCATCAGGTAGATATGCCTTGTTATGGTTATCATAAGGGATATCGCCATGACGCTCCATATCTCCCAAAACTGGAACAACAGTACACACCATTATGAAGGCTGCAAATATTGCTATTAATTTTTTCATAATTTATCCCTTATCTTTTTTTCAATCTATTTTTTTTCAATGTCTGCATTCTTGTCTATTTTGTCTATTGTTTCTATATTATTTTATTAGAGATGGCAGAAGCACCACTCTGTTGCAATGCCCTATGTATTTTTATTTAGCTAATTATAAATTAAAAATAAAATATAATTATCAATTATTTAAATGATGTGGAATAGATATATAGAACAATCTTACATAGGTTTTTTAATCTGAATTGGCTTTTTAACTAGCGTGTAAATTTTTCTAGGTGCATATGCACCTGCACCAATACGTGCGAAAAAGGTATTTATTACAACTACAATATGAAATGGGTTCGTATAGAGATTGAGGCATCAATCCCGTACTGAATTACGCTCTGTGGGGGAGTGAAGAGATATGCCATGGTTAGATACGATAAAAAGAATTAGATTCAATTCAAATCAATCTTCAGAAAAAAGGCAAGACTCATCCGAGCCAGGTAAAACTTATTCTCCTTCGGAAATAGAAAAGATACTAGATGATGCATCGAAGGTATTTCAAGATTCTGAGAAATTACAAACTTCTAAGATGGCGGATCCAACAGAATTTAACAAAAGAAAACCAAAAAAAGCGAAGAATCAGAAGACAACAATTGAACCAGTAATTGCTATGAAAAATATCCTGCAAGAGCCGATTAAAGATACATTGGGCGGCATGGATACGAAAGATGATCTGCTTAACATAAAGACAGAATCTGGTATGGATTTAAATTACGAACAAGCAAAATTCAGATGGAGCGGCTTGGGTGGTAGAAGGATTGTTTTTGATAATGTTTTCAAAGATTACCGATACGAAATCACAGAGCCACAATTGACAAAGAGTGAAGAAGAAATAAAAAACAAGATCGTCTATCTATTTAGAATAAGTGCGAATCTAGATGTTTTTGACTTGGATGAAAACAAAAAAAAGCAACAGCTTGAAGATGCATTGCATAAAATCATTGCCGAAAATCGCATTGAGTTGGAAGAAAAATCCAAAGACAGGGTCTTTTATCACATCTTTAGAGAATTCATAGGTTATGGCAGAATCGATATTTTGATGCATGACGATGAAATTGAAGATATTTCATGCGACGGCTATGGAATTCCGATTTTTGTCCACCACAGGAATCACGATTCGATTAGAACCAACATTGTATTTAGCACTGCTGATGAACTGGATTCGTTTGTGGTGAAGCTATCTCAGATGTGCGGGAAGCAGATTTCTGTCTATGAGCCCATTGTTGACGGTAAGCTTGCCGATGGCTCAAGACTTCAAACCACACTTGCAAAAACAATCACAAATCATTCAACCTTTACTATCAGACGATTCAGGATGGACCCGCTCACACCAACGGATCTTATTGCCAACAATACACTGTCATCTGGCATGGCCGCCTATTTCTGGTTGGCTATCGAGAAAGGAGCATCGATTCTGATCTGTGGAGGAACGGCTACGGGAAAAACAACCATGCTAAACGCACTTTCTCTCTTTATACCTTCATCCTATAAAATCGTATCAATGGAAGACACAAGAGAAATTAATCTACCGCACGAAAACTGGATAGCTGGTACCACCAGACAGGGATTTTCATCTACTGAAAACAACAAGACTGGAAAAGACATTGACATGTTTGATCTTATAAAAGTTGCATTGCGTCAAAGACCAAAAGTCATAATTGTGGGTGAAGTGCGTGGTAAGGAAGCGTATGCACTCTTTCAAGCAATGACTACAGGGCACCATGCGTATTCGACATTACACGCTGATGACATGCATTCGCTTATCCAAAGACTTGAAAATGCTCCCATTTCATTGCCAAGATCGCTACTTACCTCCCTTGATCTTGTCGTATTTTTAAAATCGGCTACAGTGAAAGGGTTACCGGCAAGACGTATAACAAATATTACAGAAATAGTAAAAATGGATCCGGAAACTAACAGACTTGTCACAATGACTCCTTTCCGTTGGGTCTCAGAAATTGATGACCGATTCGAAACCAACGGTGGAAGTAATATGTTCAATAAAATAAAACTACAGACTGGCTGGAATGACAAAACGCTACGGCAGGAGATACAAAATAGAATTTCAGTTCTTGAGTGGATGTTAAAGAAAAATATGAGGTCATACGAAGATGTCGGAAGAATCATATCAGAATACAGTAAGGATCCTAAAGGCGTTTTGATGAGAGTGAAAGACGGTGAGCCATGAAATCAACAAAATATTCAAATTTCGGCTTGAGGAAATTCGGAAAGTTCATTCCAAAACATAATAAAGATCGGTCCTTAGAAAAAGACGAGCTCATGGTAAAAGCCAACATCACCATGAGCTATGATGAATACTATGCCACAGCTTTGATGAGCGTGCTCGTAGGAGCAATAATCAGCATTATTGTTACCATCATACTTCATTTGGCCGTCCCAGTCTATTCTCTTTATATAGCCATCTTGATGCCTGTGCTAGTTACACTGTTCATAGGGGCAATATATCTGTCTCTTCCAACATATTTTATCAATAAAAGAGCCGCAGATATCGATCTGTTTTTGCCATATGCTATTAATTTTATAAGCTCAATGGCAGTCGCAGGCATATCGCCAGCTGAGATATTTCAAACGCTTTCAATAGTAAATGTATACGGCGAATTACAGATTGAAGCAAAAAAAATCGCCAAAGATATCAATGTTATGGGCACTGACAATATCAGTGCACTTAAACATGCTATCGATATCTCACCATCAAAAAAATTCAAGGCGTTTCTTCAGGGAATAATTGGGACCGTCCAATCTGGTAGTGACCTGCATATCTATCTCTCAAACATTACTGAAAAGTACATGGTGGAAGACCTTACTGCAAGAAAGAAAGACTTGGACGTACTTGCAGTAATTGCAGAGGTCCTTGTCACTTCGGTTATTGCCTTTCCAATATTCTTGGTCGTTATCCTTTCAGTTATGGGATTCTTCGGCGGTTCAATGTCACTTTCCATGAACATAATGTTCATTTTTTCATTTCTAGTATTGCCGCTGGTATATGCAATGTTCTACCTCCTAATAAAATCAACAAGTATGGAAAAAATTAGCAAGATTAAATCTGAAAAAGGCCTTACATTCAAGCAGTATATTGAAAAAAACAAGACGTCCTTTTTTATCTTATTGGCTTCAGTTGCCATTGTGATATTTTTTGGCATTTTGATTTATTTGTTAGGCTATTATGGACGCATAGACCTAACTTGGTATGTTTTGCTGGATTTTGCTTTTCTAGCAATACTGATTTTTATAGGGCCCATTGGAATCTACAATTCTATCGAAGTAAAAAAGAAGAAGGAGATACAGGACATATTGCCAGATTTTCTAGTCGAAATTGGCAATTCACTCTCTACGGGAATGACTGTTTTTGAAGCGATTAAAGTTGCAGAAAAGGGCCACTACGGAAAATTAACTCCTGAAATCCAAAAGATGAAAGCCCAGCTTTCATGGAAAATCGCAATAAAAGATGTTTTTTACGATTTTGCAACCAGAATGAAATCAGCTATCATTCAAAGGATAGTAATATCAATAGAAAAGGGTCTGATGATGGGCGGTAATACGCCTAAAATTTTCAAGGCAGCCGCAAGCGAGGTCGACCAGGTAAATCAGATTGAAAATCAGAGGAAAGCAGACATGTCTATTTATGCGATTGTAATACTGATGTGTTTTTTTATATTTCTAGTAATCATTTTGATTCTTAATAATACAGTTTTTGCGTCTTTCTTTAAACTTCAAAGCAAACAAGTGGCAAATCTGCAGGGAGTAATACAGCTCAACGTAGTTGATCCTGTGATGTTGAAATATGCCTTGTACTCCTTCGTCTTCGTTCAAAGCATAGGGGCTGGAGTCCTGGCAGGATTTATGATGGACGGCAAAATCTCGTCTGGGATTAGATATAGCTTGATTCTCGGTATTATTTCGCTTTTAACTTTCAAGATTTTCTTCTAGGGGTTGTGGATTGTTATGAAAATGAAAATTAGAAAATCAAACGAAGCTGTGTCGGAAATTGTGGGAACAGTCTTACTTTTAGGTATGACTGTATCACTTTTTTCTCTGCTATCATTCACTGTATTATCATATCCATTTAATCCTTCCCCTCCATCTGTAAATCTAGTTGGATATATGGGCGGAAACAATACTGCTGCAGATATTATAATTGAGCACTACGGAGGCGATTCACTGGATATTACTACAAGTAAAGTCATAGTGAATATAAATGGAACATCCACGGATGTAAATATCACAAATCTAAATGATTCAAATAAAAATGCTATGTGGGATCTAGGTGAAAGGCTTGTCTATCCAGTTGGGAATGTGGCTGGAAAACAAGTCGAAGTAACCGTTGCTGACACAAGAAGTAATTCCGTTATCATGAGTGGAATAATCCAAGAGGCGGGTACGCTATGAGGAGAGTAAGAAAGGCAAAAAATGCGGATGACGCAGTCGTAGGTATCGTTGCAGCATTCTTAATCGTTGGTTTAATTGTCGCCGTTGTTTCAGTAATACAAACAGTTTACATACCAAAATGGATGGAGCAGCAAGAAGCCAATCATATGGAGGGTATAGGAAATCAATTTGCGCAATTGAAATATGCAATAGACCAACATATGTTAACTAGACAAAAAGGCGTCCCAATTACAACATCGATAACCTTAGGAAGCAAAGAACTGCCGTTTTTAATGTCATCTCGAGCATTTGGTTCTCTGGCTATCATACCAGATCAATGTAGTATAACAGTAAAAAACAGTACTGGCGTAACCAAATTTTCTTGCCTTGTAGGAATAATTGAATATTCTTCAGCAAATGCCTACTATCTCAACCAAGACTATATCTACGAAGCTGGAGCAGTGATCTTAAAGCAAAACCAAGGAAATACTATGGTCATAAAACCAAATTTCTTAGTTTCAAAAGAAGAAAAAGTCAGCATATCATTTATCATAACAAACATTTCAGTGGTTGCAGGAAAAAACTCAATAGCTGGGTACGGAACGTATCCGATACAGACTGAATTTTCATATTATAATGATACTATCCCTGTAATTCAAAACGTTTCAACTATCACTATTGGTACTCATTATCAAAACGCTTGGGATATATTTATCAATACAACTTTACGAAACCAGGGACTTAACTACCAAAAGTACGGCGCAGATTACACGATTACTATAAGCAAGAGCGGGATTACTGTGAACTTCACAGATCCTTCTAATGTCAATCTTGACTTAAAGATTATAAAAATTAACGCCCAGGTTGCTCCCGGCTGGATAGAAAACGTGAAATGATGGCTGAAAAACCATAGAATTCCAAAAAATTGTATATAGAGAAGATAAAATGAAAAGATACGGGAAAAAAATCAGAAGTCTCAGGCATTCAAATGAGATGGTATCTGATATAGTCGGAGTCGTATTGTTATTGGCAATAGTCGTGAGTATTTTCTCAACTTTATACGTAACAGTATTGTCATATCCCTCTGGTCAAACTCCACCAATTGTAACAATAGTTGGAACTGTGGATGGTGACAATATTATACTTGAGCATCGCGGCGGAGTGGCATTAGGTCCTGATACAGAAATACCGATAACGATAGCTGGTGAAAAGCTGTTGATGCCTGATGGCAGAACGCCGACTGTTCGAGATATTTTAGTCGATTCCAATGGCGACGGTATGTGGAATATAGGTGAAAGACTGGTTCAGAAATTTAATTATAGTATTGATAATCCAGATGCAGATGTTATGGCTATTGATGTGAAAACTAATTCACTGGTACTACAAGGTACGATTGATATCCATCCAGAGGATGACATAGGCATCAAGGTTAAGGTCAGTAACCAAAATCCAGTTGCACGCAGTAGTATTAATTTAACTATCATAGCAACCAACTATAGGGGAGATATGAGTGCAACATATGTTGAAATAGATTGCAAATTACCGGATGCATTGGTCTATGTCAGCAATTACGCTTCAAAAGGTACATACAACAACGATATTTGGAATATAACCGACGGCCTTAAAGTAGGTGAATCGGCCACCCTCAATATTACAGTGACTGTCAATCTACCTAGTAAAAATACACAGTTGGCTATGGTCTTAGACGGATCTGGTAGTATAAGCGGGCCAGATTGGAACATTATGAAAACCGGTTTAGCAGACGCGATTAAAAACTTTTGTCCGCACGACGGATATGTTGAACTTACAGTCGTACAATTCGCTGGAGGTTACGCCAGCCTTGAGGTTGCACCGGTGATAATTACAGCAAGCAACTATAATTCCGTTGCCACTCAAATTCAGGGAATACACAAGAGAAACGGTTATACCCCGTTAGCTTGTGGCCTTAAACTTGTAGCAGATCAGATGAAAGCCTCGCCAAACTATGATTCATCTCACAGGCAGGTAATAAACATCGTTACAGACGGGCAACCTAACGTTTCTTGGGATCATGATTATATCGGGCATTATGTCGGAAATGTTCTAGGAAAAGTTTGGGCTGCACAGTATAGAAACTACTCGATCTCTTTGCTAGGCATGACCTCCGATGGAGTTTCATTTAATAGGGATGAGATCGATGTCGAGGCTGTTGGTACTGATGTAGATTTAAACGGCCTACAAAACAGAATTGCATTCCCGCAACCAGGCTATGAAGGTTGGCCTCCGACCAAACCAGGGTATGTTCGCCATGTTGCTAACTATACAGAATTTGCGCAAACGATAGGCCAACAGTTTCAACTCCTCTTTAACAGTATAACCAGCAACGCAGAAATACAGACATCAATTCCCCTAGATACAAATCCAGCGAACAATAAATTCAGCTTGACGATAGTAGCGACGAATTAAAAATCATGTAAAATAGTAGTATTTTATCTTCTATATTTTTATGATCTTATCGCACAGCTGTGCGATTTCCGCTTTCACTTCTTCATTTGTTTTATCATCCAGTGAGATTAGCAGTCCACCTACTTTGTTTAACCTCATTTTCGTCAAAATGCCATGTATGAAACGTGCAAAGATGTGTGGTTTATTATCAATAAGCATGGTATTTATTGAATCGATAAGAACGAATTTTTTGCCTTCTGTCATCTGCATGCATTCGCCCAAAGATATTGAGATGTCTGTCAGGGCAGATGCGCTTTCCAGAAACATAACGTTATCGATTTCCATATCGTCATATTGTTTTTTTGAAATGCAGTCAATAATGAACATTTTTTTTGTGTCAATTCCATTTTTTTTGTAGTTGCTGATCAGATTCGCATAAGGTCTGCTAACTGACAATATAATTCCATTGTCGTATTTATCTTCCAGAATTTTTATCGAAGCCATGCTTGTTTCAAAAGATTTTTCAGCACTTGTTTCAACTAGCACTATGGAATCTTCAGAAAGATTTTTCAATTCTTCCTTAAGTTTCTTTTCATCAATCATTATATCTCCATTGCGCCAAATACATCCTGATCTGGATACACTTTGATGCCGCTGTCAGTAATCTTCATGGCAACAATTTTTCTTTTGTGTTTTTCACCACGCATCTTCAAAACTTCAATTGCAGATTCCCTATTGTTCTCTTTTCTAAAATTATAAAAAATTATTACTCCGTCAGCCAAAAACTCTTCGACTCCAGTGGGTGAATAAACATCGGTAGTTTGATTCGTTTCTGTGATAAGGAATGTTGTACTACCAATTTTCTCAAAATATCTGAACAATCTCTCCACGTAAAACCGATATGATTGCTCTTTTCCTTTGAAGGTTGAAGCGACTGATGTTAGAGAATCAAGAACAATAAAGTCAGGTCTAAATCCAGCATCATCAAAGGCTAGCGGCTCCAGTTCCATGAGAAGCGGATCAGCCTCCTTTGTCATCATGGCTTCAACATGATTGTTGCTTTTTTCGTTGTAATAATAAATCTCATTAGCCAAAAATCTCTTTATCCGTAGATTGCCAGAATCAATCAATTTTTTAGGATCCCAGCCGAAATCTTCCATGTGATCAATTAATCTCTCTTCAGACTCTTCAAAGCCCATAAAATAACATTTTTTTCCATGAGCTGCATTATATGCGAGCATCTGCAAGCAAAAATTCGTTTTTCCACTACCCGCACCGCCAGCGATGAGAGTGGCAGATCCTTTTGGTATGCCTCGATCAAAAAGACTATCGAAACCAGGAATTCCTGTTAAAACAAATTTTTTTTCTCCCTTATTTTTTCTTTCTTTCAATTTGTATACCTCTATCAATCAAACACATTAGTATTATCGAACTAGGGAATTCTATTTACTGTCACCTGTTTTTTTCTTTATATGTTTTTCATTTAAATTTGTTTTGGGGATACAAACATATTACTTGCAACTAATCCTAAGATCACTGAAAGGCGAAGGAAAAATTAAAAAGTCTTGTTTGAAACTTACTTTATTATTGTTTTTGCTTTAATTAGTTTGGTTGTTGCGTTTTACAGGAGTAATTTTTTTTGTTTAACCTGTTGATTGACAGACCAAAAATATATTATACTACGTTTACTATAATCCTGCTTATTATATATTAATAACACCGATATATTATAAGAAACATTAAATAGACACAAATTATTGAGATGTTGAGTTGGGGGAAAGAGTTTATGTTTAACAGTAGAAGATCGGAAATTGAGATTGTTGGTGAGATTTTAAAGATTACTATTAATGGTGCCCGTAAAACCGAGATTCTGTATCAAGGAAATCTTAGCTTTACCCAGGTACAAAGTTATATTCCTTTCTTGATAGCAAATGAAATTTTAGAAGAGACTTTAGTGAAAAATAATGGTAATTCCTATAAGCAGTACAAGGTTACAAAAAAAGGATTGAATCTGTTAGAGGACATCAATAGAATCCTAGCGCACTTCAATACAGTTGTTGTGTAATTGAGCAAACTTTGTTTTTTTATATTACTTCTATAACGGCAGTGAAATTCATAGTCGCATTTTCTGGCCCCTCCCATGGCCGGTAGGATGCAAGTCTAAGTGTTGTGATTCCAGTTTTTTTTGCAGTAAAAATCCACGTGTCATTCCCCCAGTCGCCAAGCAAGTCAGATCTTCCCCAGTTATAATTCATAGTTAGGTTTAGAACACTCTCATTGAGTTGGGCGATATGCCACAAGTAGCCGCCATCGCCATAGTCTTTAAGTGTAAGATTGACCGTGTCACCAACATTCAATAATACATTTGAACCATCATCATTCGATGTAATTAAAATTTGTTCTTTATTCCCTCCAGTTCCACTTGATAAATTGAAGAGTGTATACCATTCTTCTAGCCAAATAACGGATGTACCATTTAGATCATACTCATTTACATGCACAGGAATACTGACCATGCTTCCAACAGGATATTGGCTTCTTTTATCTCCATTAACACATATTGGAAAACCTTCTAGCGAAGTAGCATTACCAAAAGCAATAAACGTATATCCTTGTGATCCAGGCATCTCAAAATATGTCATATTATAAACTATATCTTCGATGTATAAGACTTCGCCGTCTGTATATGATTGAAGCGTAAAAAGATTTGTTGGTGGTAGGGGTTTTATATCACTCATTAATTTTGTATAGGTCACTGTTTTTTTGCTTTCGCTTACACATCCGCTTAACGCAATACCGATGAGCAGAACAACTATTCCAAAAACTACTAATTCTTTTTTCATATCTCTCCTCAAACCTACAATTTCGTAACATCTATTTCTTTAAAAACTTATACTGGAGATAAAAAATCATATGTGCATTTGTAATCACATTTCTTTTCTTCGTTATACCTTTTTTTTCATTATATATTAACTATTGTTTAATTGGTGATAGTTAGCCAAATGGTACGTTTTTCTTTTTTGTAATTTTTATCAGATATTCTTAAATAGTTATATTGTTAAATACTAACATGCTATAATATAGCACGTGTGTGGATGTAACGGTGAAAGGAGAATAAAATTTATGCTTAGATCGGGAATGGGCCTGCAGCGTGTCGTTCAATACAATGATATAAGACGTTCCGTTTTTGTAAGAGAATTTAGTCGATTTTACGCCGTATCACTTATAATGATGCTAGTTCTCCCATTGCTGTTTTTTGTTTCACCGGTTAAATCATATGAACCAACAAATTCCCCCTTGGTGTGTACTATATCTTTTGAAAAACCGGTACTATCAGATATAGAGCTAGATAATAGGACGTTCACCCAGATATTTTTGAATGATTGTTTTTCCTATGCAAACACTGGGGATCCTGCACTGCCATCATATCCCGCACGAATACTTGTACCTAAAGACGCAAATGTAATTTGCGTAAGCGCCTCGCAAGCAAGTGCAATCAGGATTGTTTGCGATGTTGCCAATAAGCCTGTTGTTCCACAGCAGGAGTACCATCCTTTGAGCCAGATTGACGGTAATTATTCATTAGTGATAAATGAAACGATGTACAATCTGTCCGATGTAACTTTTGATAAGATTTACGAAGGTGTAGGAACCGACTATTGCCGAGGCTTCAAGATTTTGACTGTTTATCTTTACCCGGTTCAGTATCTTCCCAAGCAGGGTTTGCTGTACTACTTACCTTCAATTACCATAACGGTGGATTTACAATATGATGATTGTGCGCCCCTGAGCGAAGGGGATACTCTTTTCAGGGGCAGTGACAGCGATGTTGATTTTATCAATTCCATCGTAGCTAATCCAGATGCGGTTGATTCGTATTTCACTCTTGATGACGGCGGTGGTACGCCACTTGGCGGAGGAGGTGATGGCGGCGGTTACGCTCCGCTGTCAGGTGGGTATGCTGGCGGCCTCTGTGATACGAGTCATTCTTATGATTTCGTTATTATCACAAGTAACAGTCTGAAATCTACCACAGGTTACGCGTACAATTGGACTAGCCTAATCAATCATCGGCAGTCATACTCTGGTCTTGCTGGAACCATTGTTACAGTTGAAGACATCAATGCCTGTACCGATTATTGGAATACAACATCAACGTTCAACGATAGTCCTGCTCATATTCGGGAGTTCTGTAAAGATGCTTATCTAGACTGGGGAACAGAGTATATTATTCTTGGTGGTGACTGGACAGATGGTACTTCTTCACAACAAATTGTTCCCTATAGATTGTTTACAGATCTTCAGGAGACAGATACATACAAAACGATGCCCTGTGATATGTACTACAGTCATCTTGATGGCAATTGGTATTATTCTGCTGGTGGTGTATGGGGTGGTGGTGAAGGCTGTGCCAATGATCTCTACGGCGAACTGTTTGTCGGCCGTATCTGCGCTTATAATGCGTCCATGGTTTCAAATGCTGTCAGTAAAATAATATGGTATGACAACTGTAATGATTCAGCATGGTTGAATGAAGCATCATTCTGGGGTGGAAATCTTGGGTGGACCGCTACATCCAAACAATATATGGAAGAACTGCGTCTCGGTACCGACACCTATAGAACTTTTACAGGTTTTGAAGAATGGAACGCGGCCCATCCAGACCACACAATTGATACATCAGAGCGTTTGTATCATGTGGATTTGGGTGCTAATTACAAAAACTATGAATCAAATTCCGTAGAAGATGATAATGCATCAATCATCAATAATCTAGATCACAGTGACTATAACTCGCCTTTCGGCCTTCCGAATTGGGTTTACAGATATAATACAAAGCCGTTCTTTGGGTATTCACAGGGATGCCTGGCTGGTCGTTTCAATGCTGGTTATGCAGGTTGCGAACAAATGATATGCAGGCACGCAGATCGTCATGCCTATTCACTTGTTTTGAACACTGGTTATGGTTATGGGAGTTCAGGGAGCACCAATGGGCCTAGTCAATATCTGCAATGCTATTTTTGGGATTATTTCTTTAATAATCAATCAAATAACATGAACAACTGGCAGTTGGGCAAGGCATTTTCTTACTCAGAGGATAAGATGGGTGCAATCGTAGATTCTCAATCCCATGCCTGGTGTTACGTTTGGTATAGCTCTCATCTCTTTGGTGATCCTGCACAGACTTTGAGAATTTCTGATACCAGCGTGTCGTATACACCAAATCCTCCAAGTGGTTTTACTGCAACAGCATCTAATCGAACAAAGATAAACTTGGCGTGGACTAAAGGAGCCAAAGCAGATTACACAAGAATACAGCAAAAGACGGGAAGTTACCCAACAAGCATTTCTGATGGAACTAATGTCTATAATGGTACAGGAACTTCGTATAGCAATACGGGACTCGCTCAGGGAACCACTTACTATTATCGTGCATGGAGTTGGAACATTACCGGTGCTGTTTGGAGTTCATCTTATAGCAGCGCAAGTGCAACTACGCTAAGCAACCATGCTCCGACTTTTGGAACACCAAATCCTACCAACGGTTCAACAGCTCAGAATCCATCCCTGACATGGAGTGTATCAATAACTGATAGTGACGGTGATAAATTTAATTGGTCGATAGCCTCTAGCAACGGGCAATCTAACTCTGGTTCTAGTGCAAGTAATGGGACTAAGCAACTTTCCCTTAGCGGTTTATCTTACTCTACTCAATATAAGGTTTGGGTAAATGCTACAGATAAATATAGCAGTACCACTCGTGCGTGGTTTAGATTTACAACGAGAAGTCAATATGTACCCAACCTACCAAGTCCATTTTCAGCAACTGCATCTAATCGAACTAAGATAAATCTTGCATGGACCAAAGGAAGCAAAGCAGACTACGCAAGGATCCAACAGAAAACTGGAGGATACCCATCTAGTATTAGTGACGGAATCAACGTCTACAACGGTACATCAACATCCTGTAGTAGTACAGGACTCACCAAAGGAACCACCTACTATTATCGTGCATGGAGCTGGAATACAACCGACAAAGTTTGGAGCTCCTCATATAGTAATGCAAGTGCAACTACAGCAAGCAACCATGCCCCGACTTTTGGGACACCAAATCCTACCAACGGTTCAACAGCTCAGAATCCATCCCTGACATGGAGTGTATCAATAACTGATAGTGACGGTGATAAATTTAATTGGTCGATAGCCTCTAGCAACGGGCAATCCAACTCTGGTTCTAGCGCAAGTAATGGAACTAAACAACTGTCTATTAGTGGCTTGTCCTATACTACTCAGTACAAGATTTGGGTGAATGTAACAGACAACTATAGCAGTACAACCCGTGCATGGTTTAGATTTACAACAAAGGCTCTAAACGAACCCTCTGTACCTAGCAGTTTTTCTGCAGTAGCTTATGGACGCTATCAAATCAATATGACTTGGACGAAGGGAAGCAAAGCAGATAGGACTTATATTGAGTATAAGACAACTTCCAGTCCATGGAATCGCGGAGAAGGAACGTTTTTGTACAATGGTACTGGAACATCAACTTCACAATCTGGTTTATCACAAAATGCAACTCGTTACTATCAAGCATGGAGTTGGAATGCAACGAGCAATGTTTGGAGTTCATCTTATAGCAGTGCGGGTGCAACTACAGCAAGCAATCATCTACCAAGTGTCGGGTCGCCCGGTCCTGCCAATCAATCTACCGCGAGTATTTTGCTTTCTTATCTTTCAGTTTTCATAGGAGATTCTGACATAGATAATTTTGACTGGAATATTGAAACAAGCCCTGGAGTCGGTTCTAGTTCTGGTACAGGCGCATCTAATGGAACTAAAACTTGTACGATTTCAGGGCTTCAATATTCTACTACTTATCTTTGGTATGTTAGTGTTACTGACGGCGTTGGTTGGACAAATGAAAGCTACACATTTACTACTGAGAGCCAGCCACAGAATAATCAAGGTACTGGTAATGGATATGACTCCACGCCACAGAATAAGGCACCTGTTGCCGATGCTGGGGGCCCTTATGCAGGATATGCAAACCAGTCAATTTCTCTTAATGGCGCAGAGAGCTATGACAAAGATAACGATACGCTGACATATTCGTGGGACTTTGGCGACGGAAGCACTGGAACAGGTCTTGCGCCGTCACATATTTACCTAAGCCCTGGTAACTACGAAATAACGCTGATTGTCAGCGACGGGGCCTTGACTGACAGCGACAGTACTACTGCCACCATCCTTGTTCATATAATTAACAGAAATTCAGTTAATGGAACAAATAATTTTTCTTCGGTTAATCAGAATAACTCGCAGAATAAAACCCACCTGCTGATAAAGAAGTTAGAAGTGCAACTGGGATGCACCTCATTAAATGAAACCGAAATTCTAAACGTGAGTGCAAACAATGTAACGTGCTACCTTGTTGACACAGATGGTGACGGCGTCTTTGATGCATTCTACGATAGTACTCATAAGAATTCAAGTGTCCGTTTGGCTACTGAGGGAAGTTATTTGATTGATGTTGACGACGATGGAGAATGGGATTATGTTTATTCATCTGCAAGTAATAGTTTATCCTCGTACGAGCAGGTAAACGAAAAACAGATCTCGTACTCCTCAATGCCAATGCTTACTATTGTCGCAATTATTGCTGCAATTGTTGTCTGCTTAATTGTTGTGTTTAGAAGACAAATATCAAGATGAGTTTCACGATAATATAACTATTTTGTTGATGCTATTTCTCAATTTTTTGTTTATAAATAAAACTTTATTTATCAATATTTTAATTCGAAATAAATTTATTTTTTGTCTTATTTTAAATAATGTTTTTCTTTTGGAATAGAACAATGTTCTATAACATACTTTCTTAACGTTTTTAAATTATAGAAATATTCACTATATTAATATAGAGTGGTGATTGGTGGAGATGCTTTTTTTTGCATCCTACTATACGATGAAAATCTAGGGAGGCAAAAAAAAATTACGAAAACAAACAAAATCAGTACATTATTCTTAGTGTCGATGCTGGCACTAGCAAGCATAGATGCGCTCTGCGTTGCAAACCCAATCTATTAGCACGGTAATTTCGCATAGCACACGATTATCGAAGTCAATCCCTAGATAAAGCGAATTAACGGAAAAAAAGAAGCGTGGAGACTCAAAAGGTTTGAGACTCACGAAGAATAAAATGGGGGAGACCCTCGGCTTTGGACTCCGCCGTGATAAAGAAAAGAAAGCAGAAGTAACTGAAAAGGAGGAAAAAATGAGGAGAAACAAAGTAGGAAGTCTATTTCTAGTATCAGTATTAGCTTTAGCTGGTATTGGTATTAGCTACGCTGGTTTTAGTGACAGTATATCTGTCTCTGGTTCAGTTAGCACTGCAACCTTACATGTAGACGTCATGACAGATTGGTACTCTGGCACATGGGTGTACAAGATATGGGGCTTTCCAGCTCCCCCCGAAAGTCGACCGCCAGGCAATCCAACTACGTATAGTCTAGCAAATGAGATCTTGGTTTACCATGGATTTGTAAATAAGGAACCAACACCGACTGCGGTACTAGCTTGGGCGGCATCCTATGGCGGTAATGCTGAACTTGAAGCATATTCATACGCATATGATAATACTCCAACTACCGACATCGGTGCGACATATTACAATCTGTTCCCATGCATTGACTTCAACACTGATTTCATATTCCACTACACTGGAAGCATACCAGGCAGAATCAACACAGCAACAATATTCCCAGTAACAGGAAGTAATTATCCTGGCGATGGTATTAATTTCCTTACATGGCTATGGAACTACCATGCAGATCACCCACTTTTTGGGGCATGGGTAACAGCATACTTCGTCACACCAATTTACGGTACAGATGGAGTAACAATCACTGGATGGACTCAGGGTGCACCAGTTGATGTTGGACAGCAACTGCACAACGGTAACTATGTCGAAGTTATCTTAACCATACACCTTCCACAGGACAACAACTTACAGGGTCTTAGTGGCACCTTTGGTGGAACTATTAGTGTACAACAGTGGTACGACAGCCCACAGGTATAAGCAGGTTGTGAATCAGCAAAAAATATAACTAAAAACTTTGAGTGAATTGGGCAATCCCAATTCAACTCTCTCTATATTTTTGATGAGAGAGACAAGAACAAAAACAACAAAATCAGGCTTACAGCGGAATGCGGTGCAATCCGCTTTAACAGATTAAAAAAATTAAAACAATAAAAAAATGAAATTAAAAAGGAGATAAGGAAAATGAATAAAAACAAAATCGGAACAATATTTTTTGTATCAATACTAGCAATGGCTGGTATTGGTATAAGCTACGCAGGTTTATCAGACACGCTACATATATCCGGTACCGTTAACGTTGCGACTGTATCATTTGGTGTTGGAGATTTCTCAGGTACAGAAGTGTGGAAAGTCTATGGCTCAGATGCACCTACAAACGAAGTATATGTTAGATATTGGCCTGTGGACAAACCGGTTGATTTAGCCTACCCATTATCATATGCTCAAGGAAAAGTTTTACTAGTCGCCACAGCAGAGGCAAGAACACCAACCGGAAGTGATCCACAAGGTTATGATGCAATTTTACAATGGGACAACATCTTCCCATGCATTGATTTTACAGCTGACTTCACTGTCTTTTACACAGGAACTATTCCTGGCAAAATAACTAATTTTGAGGCCCAATACGACACTGGTAGCGAATGGGTTGATCAATATCTGTCCTACTATATTCTCCTTGTAGGTACTAGAAACAATCAGCCGTTCCAACAACAAATATCTTTATCTGACATTCCAACTCTACAACTTCATCCAGGTGATGAGATTCAAATAGCATTAACTATTCACATTCCACAGGACAACGGCTTGCAAAACATGCACGCATCAGGTCATGCATCTATTGGAATAATTCAGTGGAATGACCAATGCAATCCCACTCCACCAGAGGGATCCGCCTCTATCGGTGATTACGTCTGGAATGATTTAAATCAAAATGGATTACAAGATACTAATGAACCAGCATTGCCTGGCGTAACCGTTAATCTCTTAGATACGGTTAATAATTTATTAGATACAACAACAAGCGATAGTCTAGGACTTTACTCGTTCACAAATCTGGTGCCTGGAAATTACGTTGTTCAATTTGTACAAAAATCTGGATATCAATTCACCTTGTTCAAGGCCGACTCAGATACAACAAAAGACAGCAATGCAAACCCTGTCAATAGTGGGAAATCAGATATTATAACCATGGCCTCCGGTCAAATTGATGATACCATCGATTGCGGTCAATATGCATTATCGGTTGACATCGGTATAGAAAAAACAGTAGATAACCCGAATCCGCAAGTTGGAAGTCAGATCACCTTCACTATCACTGCGCACAACTACGGGCCAGGGGATGCAACAGGCGTTGTTGTAAATGATTTATTGCCAGTCGGTTTGACCTATGTCAGTCATGTGGCATCGCAGGGAACCTACGATCATTCAACAGGTGTATGGAATGTAGGTTCAATTAATAATGGAAATCATGCAACACTTTCTATAACAGCTACCGTTAATGGAGGAGGTTCAAGTGAGTTTACTCAGCTAGGTTTGGTTCTGGATGGATCTGGTAGCATAAGTAATTCAGATTGGGGCATCATGTTAAACGGTCTAGCTGATGCGATTATAAACTTCTGTCCGCACGACGGAACTGTTGAACTTACTGTCGTTGAATTCGCTGGATATTATGGTACCCTTGAGGTTGCACCGGTGATAATTACAGCAAGCAACTATAATTCCGTTGCCACTCAAATTCAGGGAATACACAAGAGAAACGGTTATACCCCGTTAGCTTGTGGCCTTAAACTTGTAGCAGATCAGATGAAAGCCTCGCCAAACTATGATTCATCTCACAGGCAGGTAATAAACATCGTCACTGATGGGCAACCTAACGTTTCTTGGGATTCTCATTACCCAACATATTATTATGGAGAGTATGTTGGAACTGCTCAAGGAAAGGTTTGGGCTGCACAGTATAGAAACTACACGGTTTCTTTGCTTGGGATGACTTCTGACGGTGTTTCGTTTAATAAAGACGAGATCGACGTTGAAGCTGTTGGTACTGATGTGGACTTACCCTGGCTTACAAACACGATTGCATTCCCGCAGCCAGGATATGGAGGCAGTTGGCCCCCAGCCAAACCAGGATGGGTCCGTCATGTTGATAGCTATACACAATTTGCAGAAACTGTGCACGAGAAGTTCATACTTGTCTTACAGCATCTCACAAACTCCGCGAATTTAGCAGCTGTAGTTCCAGCAGATACAAATCCAGCCAATGATGTGTCTTCTATTACTATACAACCGAAGTAATGATTAAATCACCATTTACTTGTGATTTAAAGCCGGATACAGAAATCAAGAAAATGCAAACGAAATTGGGATAAAAAACCAATTTCATTCTTCTTATATTTTTGATAGGGGAAAACACAAAAAGGAAAAGCATTAGAAAAATTCATGGCTTCTGATGAAATTCTAACAGATTATAACGCAGGGCATTAGAAATAGAGAATCAATAATAATGTAGATTATTAATATAATTAAAATAAGAGTAATATTTTTTTGTAAGCCTTATTGTCACAGGTGTTTTTTACTTTTAGTTTTAAATGGGATGCAAAAATCAAGAAAATGTGAGTTGAATTTGAAAAAAAAACAGGTTTTGACTCTCATTTTAGAATCAAATACGGATATATTTTAATTCACCGATAAATATTTAAATACAAATATACTACTGCTGCATATTAAATGGGGAAGAAGCTCGGCTTTGCCTCCGCCATAATAAAGAAATGAAAGCAGAAGTAAATGAAAAGGAGGAAAAAGAAATGGGACGAAACAAAATCGGAAGTCTATTTTTAATATCAGTATTGGCACTCGCTGGCATTGGTATCAGCTACGCTGGTTGGACTGATAGTATCACAGTTAGTGGTACTGTTCAAACCGGTCATGTTGGTTTTGATGTAACCAGTTTTTCTGGCACTGAAGTCTGGAAAGTATATGGTTCAGATAAGCCGACTAATGAGAGATATGTTAGGTACTGGCCGGGTATGACTACAGTGGATTTAGCTTATCCAGCGTCTTATGCTGATGGCAAAACCATGCTAGTTGGTCATTCTGAGGCATACGGCAGTCTTGGTCAAGTGAATACTGTTAATTTTGTGTTCACAAATCTCTTTCCATGTGTAGATTTCAAGGCTGATTTTAAGTTCACAATCGGAACTATACCAGTCCTTTTAACAGGCACGAATTTAGCTTGGACTAACCAAAAAATAAACAATCAGGCTGCGACTTGGATACCAACTATCTCAGGTCATGATGCACCAACAGTTACGGTTACCATTACTGACCAAGCTGGGAATCAGGTATATCCTGGTACACCAGGAGCATTAATTCAGCTTCATCCTGATGTGACATACACTTGGACATTGTTGATACATATACCGCAGGATAACGCATATATGAATTGTTATGCTGACGGATCTTGTACTCTGAATATTGTCCAGTGGTCTGATCAATGTAACCCACCAACAACTGGTGGAAAGACATTGTTTTTGCCGCCAAGTTCAGCAACGGTAGATACATTGTTATACGCAAATCCTGGTGTAGTAGGTTATGGACCAAATCCAACCACCCCAAACACCTATTTTGATCTACTAATTACAGGAATACCCGCTGGTTATGCTATTTCAGATGGCATAAAACCTGCTTGGTGTGCAGATTCCAACATATTTATCTATTGGAGCACCCACTATCCGACACACTTATGGGATAGTAGAGATCCACTTTTGCCATCATATGCACAAGATGATGAGCATTGGGATAAGGTAAACTACATTTTGAACTACTGGAATGTTGCCGCACCTAGTGCCACCTGGTCGGAAATCCAGGCAGCAATATGGTTTTTCACTGATGCATCTCCTAACTATGAAGGATACTTCACAGCAAACTCCCAGGCTATTGTGAACGCTGCGAATCTTAATGGTGCATTATTCGTACCTGGCGTAGGACAATGGCTTGCAATAGTCGTTGATATGGGACCCAATGTGCAGTTATCATTCATAGTGGTAGATCCTTAGAGAATTAAACAGCGCGAAATGACGGAAAAGAGTAAAAAAATGTTGAGCTCGAAGGGTTCGGGCTCATGAAAAAAAACTGTAATGGGGGAGAAGCTCGGCTTTGTCTCCGCCAAATAAATAAATGAAAGCAGAAGTAAATGAAAAGGAGGAAACTAAATGAAAGCAAACAAAATCGGAAGTCTATTCCTAATATCAGTATTGGCACTTGCCGGTATTGGTATCAGCTACGCTGGTTGGACTGACAGTATCGCAATTAGCGGTAGTGTAAGCACTGGTCATGTTGACCTTAGTCTTTCTGGCTTGTATTCTGGAACATGGGTTTACAAGGAAATTGCAAACCATGGACTAGTACGAGATGAATCTTTTTCCGTAGGAACAGCCTACGAAACTGATCCACATGCACCAGTGGGTACTGATTATATGCTCGTTGCTCACGCATGGGCAGCACCAGGAGCAACTGACGACTCGGTTGTTCTAACATATAACAACTTGTTCCCATGCCAGGACTTCTGTACTGACTTTGTTATGTCATACAGCGGTATACCTGTCAGAGTCCAAGGACCTATTGTGATCGCTACATCTTCACCACAGGGAAACAACTTCAAACTCAGCGGCATGGACTGGCTCACATACCTATACACGCATCCCGTAGATGGCGGTATTCATGGTGGCATCATCATTACAGCATTTTTCTGTGATGTAAATGGTAACTTACTACATGACCAAACTGGAAATACAATCCCAGTTACCGTTGGAACACAGCTACATGATGGCCAATATGTGTACGTAAAAGTATGCATCCACATACCACAGGACCAAGACTACATGAGTCTTAGTGGAACATTCTCCACAACTCTTAGTGTCATTCAGTGGGACGAATATTAAACAGGCCGTCTAGCCGACAAAATATAACTAAAACTTTGAGTGAATTGGGCTAAAACCCGATTCATCTCTCCCTATATTTTTGACGGGAGGAAACAAAAAACAAAAACATCAGACTTACAGTAGGATGCGTTGCATTCTGCTTTAAAAATAAGAGATTAAAAAATTAGAAAGGAGCATGAAAAAATGAAAGTAAACAAAATCGGAAGTATATTCCTGATATCAGTACTAGCTCTTGCCGGTATTGGTATTAGCTACGCTGGTTGGTTTGACCAAATAACTGTAACAGGTACAGTTAATACTGGTAATGTTGGATTTAATGTAAATGAGTATTCTGGTACCTGGGTTTGGAAACAAATCTCCACTCATGGAAAAATCGAACATAATGGACCAGTTGCTGCAACTGATTTGAATGGTAACGGAATTAAAGACGACGATCCAGTTGCATTTGCTGCTGGTTGGTATTCGAATTCAGATTACACACTTGTTGCTTACTCGTATGCCTACGAAAAAGCAGATGGAAACGTAGGTTTTCAGTACGCAAATCTTTATCCATGTGTAGATTTCAATACTGATTTCAAGTTCACAATCGGAACAATACCAGTGTTTTTAACCGCTACCGATTTAACTTGGGCAGTCGAAAAAGTGAACGGCGTAAATCAGTTTTGGATTCATGGTATAAATCCACCTACTCATCCAACTCCAACAGTACAGGTTACAATAAAAGATCAAAACGGAAACACTATTTATGCTCCTGGTACTCAACCACCAATTCAGCTTCACCCTGGTGTAACCTACACCTGGAATTTGCTTGTACATATCCCGCAGGATAACGTGTATATGAACTGCTATGCTGAGGGATCATGCACATTGACTATTGTCCAGTGGTCTGACCCATGTGGTGGTTACGGTCATATTCCATCAAAAGATTCTACATTAAAACTACCAGCTGGAATTGTAAATGCAATATTCACAAACTGGGGACCAAATAGTTATTGGGATACTTATTTAACCGGCCTTACTGGCGGTCCGTATAGTTTACCACTTGATAGTCTAGCTAATGTGCATTGTGTTGGATGGTGTGTTGATGAAGATACATACATCGTTCCTGGACAAACATATACCATACGGTTAATGTCTAGTTACAACACATCGAACCCATGGGCTGATCCAGACTGGCCAAAGGTCAACTATATCATAAATCACAAGCAGGGAACAAAACAGGATGTACAAAGCGCGATATGGTACTTCCTTAATCATGGCTATTCCGGAAGCGACCCGGACGTTTTGGCTATGATTGCTGATGCAAATGCCAATGGAGCCACTTTTGTTCCACAAGCTGGGCAAATGGTAGCAGTTCTTTGCATTCCTGATCTAGAATATCAACATTCTTACCACGTTCAGCATACCTTTATAGAAGTTGATCCGTAGAACTAAAAAAAATTGAATTGGGCAAACCCCAATTCTCCCTATATTTTTGATGGGAGGAAATAACAAAATATCAGGTTTACAGCGGATTGCGGTGCGCTCCGCTTTGATAAGTTTACAATAGAAAGAAAAATAAAATGGGGGATAAAGAAAAATGAACAGAAACAAAATCGGAAGCATATTTTTAGTATCATTACTAGCACTTTCCGGTATCGGTATTAGCTACGCAGGTTGGACAGACTCAATATATGTAACAGGAAATGTATCAACTGGTGATGTGGACATAAATATAGTGGCACTTTCAGGTACATGGGTTTGGAAAATAATCGACACACATGAACTTGTTTGCCATCATGAATGGGTAGGACCAAATGGTTTGGATCCAGCTGCTCATGACCAAGACGGTAAAAATTCTTGGTATGACTATCCAGATGACTACGAGCTTGTTGCCTATGCTGTACCAGAAATTGTACCTGGCCCTGGCAACGAAGATAAAATTACGGTTATATACAACAATCTATTCCCTGGTCAGGATTTCATAGCTGATGCTGTATTGCACTATGAAGGTAGCATACCAGCACGAGTCGAAGTTAATATGTGGGGTTACACAATAACAGGACAAAACCCGAATTATGATTGGGTTGCACCACTTATCGTATCAAAAGATATCATGGGACGAATGTATCGAACAACAGACCCAGCGGGTGTAAAGCATCCTTGTGATATGCCTGTTGGCGAGACAGTAGGCATTGGAACACAAATACACGAATGCAATTACATAAAACTCGACCTTAAAGTCCACTTACCACAACAAGACAACTTAATGAACAGAGGCTGTACAATAACATACAATCTGGAAGTTAAACAATGGAACGAATACGTGCCAATTCCTCCAGTTGCAATCGGAAACGGACCGTTCTCAGCATATCAAGGCATACCAATAACATTTGATGGCTCAGCAAGCTACGACACCGACGGCAATATTGTTTTGTATGAATGGGATTTCGATGGAGACGGTATCTACGATTACAGCTCCACAACAACAGGCGTAACAACATATGCATATCCCACAGGTGGAAACTTCAACCCGGTATTGAGAGTCACCGATGACGATCTACTTACTAGTATTTACACAACCACAGCGACCATCGACTACTACCTCTACGATGATTTCAATGACAACAACCTTGATACAAGTAAATGGACCACGGATGTAGTTGGCGCAAGCAACACTTTTACAGAGACAAACCAAGAGGCACAGTTTACAACATTTGGGCACTATGGTTGGGATTACGGTCACGCTATTCTCCGGTCAAAGGTACTAACGTTTTCAAGTTGGAATAAAATAACGATTTCAACGAAGTTCAAGTTCACAGACCCGTATACTGCAGAGATGCAATTCTTATTCTATGGTGTAGCAGATCCTACCAAGGCATGGGGTATTGCATATCAAAGTTGGGGTAGTATTATCCGTTATCACTATGACAGCACTTACATTTCGGAGTCAAGATCTTCACCAACGTCTTATGTCACATTCAAAATCGTTCTATTCAGCGACGGCACAGTCCAGTATTGGGAAAATGGCGTGAAACTCAAAGAGGTCACATCAAGCTATGTTGCTGGTACCAACAGTTTCAAGTTGTGTATCGGTGGTTGGGACTATTCGACATTTCTTAGCCACATGTACTTCGATGATATCAGCGTTACCCTGAATTAATTAAAAAATTCATCTCTCCTTTTTTTATGGGAGATAAACGAAAATAAGGAAAGTCATGAGAAAAAGACACATAACAAAACTGGGATTCATATTCATAGCCCTAATTTTTTCGTTAGCTAGTATCAGCGTAAGTTACTCGGGTTGGACAGGTAATATCCAAATAAATGGTTCAGTAACAACCGCAGACGACTTCAACACATTAATGGGAACTAGCAATACAGCCTGGGCTCGTATGAACAATGATTCAAATGACTTTACTTACCAATATCCAGGCCATAACTGGGCTACATATTTAATATGCATGCCAACTGAAACCGTCCAAACGTTTTACCTGTACGCTGGTCAACACTACTGGGTTGGTGAGCTACACGTCTGGAAAGATTCTAATTACCTATATGTGTCATACAATCTAAGTAAAAATTACTATTCCATGTCGGAGTCGCATCTTCATGTTGCAACATCAGTCGATGGAATACCACATTCAAATGGTGGCCCAATACCAGGTCATTTCAGCTACAGTAATACCTACGACCCTACTATTTCAGGGGGTACTTACAAAATAGCATGGGATACAGCTTGGAATAATTTAAATCTCTACATAGCAGCCCACGCCGTTGTATGGGGTATCTATTCTTAGATTACCGATCACAAATTCTCTTATGGAAATATTTATACCTAGAGTATTATTCATTTTTGTAAATCCCTTAAGAAAAATACTCCTTTGGGGGGAATAATTTCAATGGAAAAACGGATACTAATGATAATTTGTATGCTATTATGTTTGACCTTAGTAGCAAATTTTGGTACGGCAAGTGTTATTCAAAACACACCAAGTAAACCTGAACTGTTAAACTATACGATTGAAGGAAAAACAAATACATCATACAATTACACAGTCAGATCCACAAGCCAAGACAACAAATCCCTAAAATATGTTTTTGACTGGGGCGATGGAACCAATACGACAACAGACTACCTGCCAAATGCCACAGCAACAACACAAAGTCACACATGGATATACGCAGACGTATACAACGTATGGGTACAATCAATAGATTACAATAATGTTTCATCAGAAAAAACGCGTCTCGCAGTGCTCATAGACACAATCGTAGTAGGCAACATTGGATACCTAATTGATCAAAATGGAGACGGCGTATACAACGTATTTGAAAGCGCAGAAGGAGTAGATTTCCACCTCATAACAAACACTACAAAACAAGCAAATGAAACCTATTTGATAGACAGTAACGGCGATACCAAATGGGACTATACTTATGATCAAAATACCAACACATTAACCCCATATCCTTCAGGAGAAGAAACACCGAGCGCAATAAAACCAACCAACGCATTATGGTATGCATTGACTCTGGGAACGATTATAGGAATAGCTCTGCTGGTTGCAATCTACATTGCATATGAGAAACTTAAAAAGAAGCAATAACTTGAATGGAAAAGATAAAAAACAGGTAATGTTTTTACATTAAACATATTTAAAGGCAGTTGAAGGTGGAGGAGCATTATAATATATAAATATATATTATAATAGAAATAATTATATATGGTGCAAGCCAATAGGTAAAAACCATGTGGTATTTGGTCCTAGGATTTATAACAACAATATATCTCATACTTAACCTAATCATACCCAGCGGAGGCACACTAGAGACTTATGTACTTAAACCAGCCCTCTGGATTGTACTTGCTGTTATAACCTACATTATCGCTCAACAAGAAGGACTAGAGATATGGAAATTCAAAAAAGTACGGAGATGGTCAGTAGGAAATTCGCCGATTCAGGCTGGGATCATGATAGGTGGCTTCCAGATAGCATTGCTGATACTGGTAGGAATATTTGCGGGATTTGGCAAAAGCCCATACTCCTTCACGCCCATAGGAATTATTACAAATGCATCATTTGTTGTTTCATTTCTATTAGGAACAGAACTAAGCAGGGCTTATCTAATTAAAAAAGGTACAACGTCACGAAAATATACAACATTAGTCCTAACGCTTATTACGTTTCTTTACCTTTTCATCCAACTGTCACCCACCAAATTAACATCGCTTTCAGCCAATGTTGCAACACTAGAATTCCTTGGAAACACATTAATCACAGCCCTTGCCATGAATCTACTTGCGTCCTACCTTGCATACCTGGGAGGAGCAACAGCATCAATGGGATACATGGGGATACTTCTTTTGTTCCAATGGTTCTCGCCCATATTACCAAATCCACACTGGACGATACAAGCTCTAATTGGTACCATCGCACCAACAATTGGCTATATCATCATACAAAACTCGATACAACCTTTTATAGATAAAAAGAAGCAACGTAGGCGCAAGACAAAACCAGAAGGGTACGGCTGGACCGCTGTTGCTGTTTTCAGCCTATTGATGGTATTTTTTTCCTATGGCTTTTTAGGCGTAGAGCCTACGGTAATTTATAGCGGAAGCATGCAGCCGGTTCTGCATGTCGGTGATATAGTTCTATTGCAAAAAGTAGATACGAATTCGTTAAAAGTAGGAGATATTGTCCAGTACATCAGCAAAGATAACATGACTCTTATACATAGGTTGTATAACATTTCAGAAGGCAATAATGGAAGGGTATTTATAACAAAAGGCGATGCTAATGACGATCCTGACTTGGGTCCAGTATCACCAAATCAAATATTGGGAAAGGCTGTCTTTACCATCCCGGCGCTGGGATGGGTGCAGATATATGTCAAAGGCTTCTTTGGAAAAATTGGCGTCCGCATGAAATAAACAATCAGGTGAGGGTAAGAGTAATATGAAAATTAGAAGAATAAAAATAAACAGAGGAAAAACCAAGGGTCTGCTAAAAAGAAAAAGAATCCCAAAAACTGTAAGACTGGCAATACTGGCTGTCATAACATTAGTTCTCATATTCTCTGCATACACTGTGTACGCGGCATACAAAAAGCCAACAACGATAGAGCAAACCTCAGTTATGATTAAATACGGCCAAAAAGGCACTTATGATTATATTGTTTATCTTAAAAATAATGCGGTCTACAATAAAACCAAACTATTTCCTGGAGAAGGATCTTACTTTAAGCAAATCGTCAATAACATCAGCGCCTCATTTACCTATACATTTAACATAGATAAAGATGCAGAAATCTCAGGAAGTTGCTCGATTCAGGCAAAAATACAAACAGATCAATGGACCAAAACATACACACTTGTACCATCAAAAGCCTTTACAGCCAAAGGAACAACAGCATCTGTAAAACAGAGTTTTCCAATAAACTACTCTTTCTTCGAAAACATCCTTTCACAAATTAATTCCGAAACAGGAATTACTGCATCTAGTCCCTCCTTAATAATTACATCAAATGTATTTATATCGGCAAAAACAAGTGAAAAAACGATTACCGATTCATTACAATTCCCAATAACCATATCATTGAACGAAAAAATAATAAAAATCTCTGATACCTTGTCGCAGTATACACCCGGTGAAATAGCCAGGAAAGTTGACGTCTTTGACCAGGGGGTTGTTGATGAAAGAAACAACTGGACAATTTATGCTTCAGTATTTGTAGTAATATTAGTTGCGTTTGGTTTGATCACAACAAACGACGCCAAAAAACTCAGCGAAATCGAAGAAACAGTGAGAAAAATAAAGAAAAAGTATGGTGAGATAATTGTCGATGTCGATAGACTCCCAATTGTTCTTGGGAGGGCCGACATCGAGGTGGCAACACTCGATGACCTAATTAAAATCAGCGAGGAACTAGGAAAACCCGTGATTCATTACACATCAAATTCGCCCGTAGACCAAGAAAAACACACCTTCCACGTTTTAGACAAAGATATTCACTACGAATACACACTAAAATTAGACGAAAAATAAAAATTTCCACATTATACAATGCGACAGAGAACTCTTCAGCAAGTGATAATTTTTTAGATTTCCTCAACTATTTTTCCATATTGACATTTTTTCGCAGTAAATTTATATACATCGAGTGTTATATAGTAACACGGTGGATACGAGGAGATGTGAAGGGATGTTTAAAAGATTAGTAGTGATTTTTATGACTTGCATAGCCGTTATGCCAATTCTCGCACTAAATCCAATTGTATCTGGAATTCAAACAGTAGCAAGAGTTGTATCTGATGATAGCCCCCTGTACACAACTAGCGACAACACCCAAGGTATGCAAGAAAACAACAAGTTGGTCGTAGACCATGCAGTTTACAACCCATTTTTAATGAGAAACAACTTTGTAATGGGATTTTTCTTCTATTTCTATTCAGCATTAAAGATATCAAATCCCAAGAATCCTCATCCACCATACCTTTCGTACATTTTTTATTAATCAAATTATCAAGGATATCGTCAAGCAATTAATATAAAAATTCCTACTTGGGTTTTATTACTTCCCATTCCACGTAAAGTTTTGCCGGCTGCCCGTTCTCGTAATTCTGAAACGCCGCAGCGCAATCTAATGTTCCTTTTGAGACGAAAAGAAATGCTATTGCATTTCCTGGGTTCCAATTTTGTCTATCGATTACCTGTTGCATTGGGGCAATAAGTGAGGGGGTTGATACCCATTGTGCAAAAGCAACTGTGGTATTCCACTCACTGTACTTGGATGTGTAAACCCTTCCGCAGATATCTAACACTCCAACTGAGGAAAAGTTTACCGCATTGTCAACATCATCGCAGTAAATTCTACAGACAGGATGCCGGTGATTAGTTGTTCCAATGCTGTAGAGCTCGATATACGCTGTTTTTATCAATGCATAGCGAGGAATACTTATATTGGTAAAACGAACGCCAAAGCTATAGGATGGACTAAGTTGGAGGTTGGCCCATTGTCCATCCTCGTTTCCATAACCTGTTTCGCTGTTCTGAGCCGTAAATGTTCTTGCATCATCGTGCGCGCTATTTACAACATATTCCGCATGGTGAATGTCACTATTGGAATTTTGGGTGGTTGCATAGATAACGGAGACGCTTGCTATGGCGATGATTACTGCAATTGCAATTAGGAAATTTTTTTTCATTTCATGTCACCTTTGCTTCTTTCTATTGTAATACATACTTTTTGTAAAAGATACAACAATTATACCAATAATAACAAAAACAAATTCAAATCCAGGAGTTGAAGATGTCGCATTGGACGATTCGCTTTTGGTTACTACAAAAGAACCGAGCTGCCAGTTGCTTTTTATGCCATCTGGATTTGATAGTTGCGCACGGACGGCATACTCTCCAGTGCCTGATGTATTTGTGATGTCGATGGTCGACTCCCAAAAACTGTTGTTAAACGTGACATTTGCATCATGCCATTCATCAGGTGATGTGCTATATTGCACAATACAAGTAACCTCTGACTTATTATACGTTGGATCGTATCCATCGACAGTTACGTGGGCAGACCCAGGAAGAAGAATCGAAGATGGCGAAACAGATAGCAAATTCACGACAGGATTACCACTAGTATTGACGCAATGAAGGATATTGTAAAACCCTGATTCGTTTATTTCCTGACAGACCACATGTATGTTGTCTTCATACCCCGCGATTTTAGCGGTGTAGTAATCACTACCTGTTAAAAGCGGCTGGCTTTCGCTCCAAGAGCTTCCTCCATCATTGCTTGAAATAAGATAAACATCAAATGAATTGCCATGGGCGTGTTGATATATAATGGTCAAATTCTCTTTAAACGCATAAATTTTCGGATTCATTGAGCTTGTAGTATCTGTTGTAAGTGTCTTTACCTCTCCGTAGCTTTTACCGCCATCGACGCTTTTCGTGAAATATATCTCTGGATGACCTGTGGGCTCGTCTTCCCATACAAGGTAAACTATGCTTTGCGAAACTGCAATTGATGGCATAAGGTACATAAGGGACCGCGCCGAGGCTTCTGCATACTTCTCAGACCATGTAATGCCGTTATCACTACTGGCAAGAACGCAAACATTTGTCTTGCCCCCATAATCAACATAGGCAATGTAAGTGTTGCTTCCTTCAACAGCAATTGTTGGAGAGTAAGATGCCCTATAGTCGTAAGTAAGTCTCTGATCGGGACTCCATGACTTTCCAGAGTCATTACTTCTTTTAAAGAATATCTCTGATGAACCTGACCGGTAATCCTTCCATGCAAGATACACTTGTGCGCCCTTGCTTAAGATGTTCACATCATATATGCCGGTGGAGGTAGGATCATCGTATGTTAACCGTTGAGGTGTCTCCCAGGAGGTTCCATTGTCTGTACTTTTGATGTAGTAGATTTCCGGATTTCCGTTTCTATAGTCTTCCCAGGCGACATGAACGATACTACCAGATGCAGCGATTGCCGGGGTAACGGCATTTGTCGCATTGGATGTAAGACTTACTGTATCTGCCCAAGTCTTTCCATTATCTAAACTTCGCCTATACTCAATTGTACTTATATTATTATCAACCCATGTGCTCCACACGACGTGAACAGTACGATTAACGATTACTATAGCTGGATTCTCATTGATTTTATCGCTCGATGTTAAGGTTTTAATAGTCCACTCGCTAGAGCAAATATTAATCGACATTGAAAATAGGAAAGTAATCGCCATGAAAAAGGCAATCTGCATCGATAATAATCTTCTTTGTTTTTTCGTCTGGATCATGAAGAAATACCTTCCCCTTTGAATTCTCATGTTTGGTGCCTTTGTAATGAAGTGATAAAGATGAAAGCCCTACAAATAAGACGGCATAATTGCTATACCTAGATTTTCTTATTTCTTTTGCCTAGGTCCGTTTTTCTGTGGTGTACGATTAAATCTTATTTTCTTCTTCAACTTCTTTTTGTTTTCCAATTTGGTCTTTCTCATAGAAATTGGAGCAGTGACTATTTCTTCTTGGTCAGGTTCTGTTTTTTTGTTTCTTTTATTACGACGAAGATACAAACCTCCACCGCCAACGCCACAGACAACCGCTCCTAAGAGAATTATCAGATAAATACTGTTTAATGTAGCTCCCACGGTAAAATCCAATTCCCTGGTGTTAGTTTCCTTTCCTTCATAGAGGAAGTGACCTATTACTTGATATTTTCCATCTTCTGCAAGTGTCATGTAAGATTCAAAAGATTTTTCTTGATATTTTCGAACGATTATTTCCTCGCTATTCAGAGTACCAATTAGTTGGCCATCTCGGTAAACCTCACCCAAAAACTTTGCATTGGTGTCAACCTCCCCTGTGTTAAGGAACGTAGAGATAATTTTCAAGGTTGCTCCCTTTTTCAAATCCCCTTTGTAAGTGATGCTTTTGAGTGTTCCATTGCGCGTGAATGTTCCAGGTGGAAAAAGGCTGAAGTCGATATCCTTTTGATAAATAACATTATCTCTAATTTTTATGGTGAAATTCGCAGTATAATTGCCGGAAACTTTCCCAGTTGTATTCCAATCCATTGCGTATGTATTTACCGTTCCAGGTAGTATGTCTGAAAATGAATAGTGTGAGGATGAAATCGTGTCGATATAATTTCCATCCTTTGTGATCAGAACATCAACGACTGGCGACACGCGTACATTTCCAGAGTTTTTAAATTCGACGCGTACATGAGAAAGAAAATTAATTTCAACATTCTCGATATTGACGCCCTGAACTGTAAGATTAAGATTTTGTTTGCCAGTAACATTGATGGAAACAAGTAACGGTACAACTAATTCGACTTGAGAGCTATTTTGTGCGCTTGTGTTTGCTTCATTAGCTTTTGCTGATACCTCGATTGTTCCATTGTACACTCCATTTGCTGTATCTCCCGGAATAAATATCTTACACAGGATTGTTTTCATGGTGTTGTTGCGAACAAACGTGGAGCTTATAGATACATTTGAATTATTAAATTCATAAAATGTAACCCAGCCGCTTACATTTCCAGTAGCATTAAGACCGATGGTGTGATTTTCATTGTCCCCATTGGTGATAAACAGTGTTTGTTCGTAAGGCTCAGCGCCTCTCAGTGCATCTTTTAGTATAATGTAGCTAGGTGCAGCTCCCAGAGTAGCTCCCTGAACAGCTATAGCACTAACGATAATAACAAACAGGGATAAGAATGCAATAATGGTTGTAATCTGGCATTTCATATGCTGTTCCCTTCTTTACCTAGACGGTGAATTATATATGATATTTATAGTTTAAGGTTATTAGGGTATTAAAATACTAATATATAAATATTATTAATATTATAAAATAATTAATCCTGGACTTGCCTGCTATATCCCATATATTTTGAAGCAGAAATCATACTGAGAGTACTGGGTCCAAGATGAACCAGCATTTGTAGACATCCAAAACGACCCATTCGTATAAGAATTGTAATTGCTGTAACCCCATATGTAATTATTAGACGAAGAGCCGCCACTTGTCCTTACAACAAGGTAATACGTGCTGCCAGGAGTAACGCTATAATCTGGAAGGTCGAATTCAACCCAACTGATGCCAGATGGAATGTCGCTAGAAGATTTTGAAATCGAAACCAAATCAGAACCTGTCAGTGAGCTGCGAATCGACACAACAAGATCATTTGTCGGGCTTCCTGTTTTACCTACATATAAATTAACCTTTGTTAATAATCCTAAGGTTGGTTTAAATGACTGTCCGCTCCATCGGTTCGAATAAACCGTATTTGATTTGTCATATGTTGTCTGTTGTTGATCCAATGTCTCTGTTCCAATGACAACGCTTACAGTCAATCCTGAAGACCAGCCACTTGACGAGCCATGCTCATCGCGAGATTGTGCACAAACCACGTATGTCCCTGGGTTGCTCCATGCATGTGACAGGCTTGCTGATTGACCAGAAGGAACAAGGCTTGTCCAACTGCTGTAATTGTGTGCTCCACTTGAATCCCAATCAAACCTATATTGCACCTGATCATTATCTGGGTCAGTTGTGCTTGTATTGTAAGCTCCGGACACGCCTACCAAACGTGTAGAAGGACCTATTGGAGAACTCGGGTTATTTGGCGGGTTATTTGATACGGCCATTGTCGTGAAATTCCATATCGGTCCAACTGTTGAAGCGCCATGATTGTCCCAAGCTACAATCTTCCAATAATACTTAGTGTTATAATTCATAGTACCGGGATCATAAGTAGTACTTGATTGATTGCTCGCAACCTTTGGCGGTGAGCTTGCCGTTCCAAAGTAAATATCATAAGTAACAATATCGCCAGGGTTGGGGTCTCCACCGGTCCAACTTAAATCAGCATTAACAGATATACCTATTGCATGATTCGATGGATTTGGACTACTTGGTGTATTTGGGGGATTATTGTTCGGAGAAGTAACCGTTACTGTCAACCCGTTAGACCAAGAGCCTTCATTTCCATAGCTATCTTTTGCCTTGGAACGAACCACGTATGTCCCTGGGTTGCTCCATACATGTGACAGGCTTGCTGATTGACCAGAAGGAACAAGGCTTGTCCAACTGCTATAATTGTGTGCCCCATTTGAATCCCAATCAAACCTATATTGTACCTGATCTCCATCCGGATCTGTTGCGCTTGTATTATAGGCCCCAGATTCTCCAATTGACCGTGTTGCTGGTCCAGAAGGGGCAGTGGGCATATTCGGTGGAGAATTTCCACCGCCCGCATATATTTTGAAGCAGAAATCATACTGAGAGTACTGGGTCCAATATGAACCAGCATTTGTAGACATCCAAAACGATCCATTCATATAAGGATTGCTATAACCATAACCCCACAGGTAATTATTGGATGAAGAGCCGCCACTTGTCCTTACAACAAGATAATACGTGCTACCAGGATTAACGCTATAATCTGGAAGGTCGAATTCAACCCAACTGATGCCAGATGGAATGTCGCTAGAAGATTTTGAAATCGAAACCAAATCAGAACCTGTCAGTGAGCTGCGAATCGACACAACAAGATCATTTGTCGGGCTTCCTGTTTTACCTACATATAAATTAACCTTTGTTAATAATCCTAAGGTTGGTTTAAATGACTGTCCGCTCCATCGGTTCGAATAAACCGTATTTGATATGTCATATCTGGTCTGTTGTTGATCCAACGTATCTGTTCCAATGACAACGCTTACAGTCAATCCTGAAGACCAGCCACTTGACGAGCCATGCTCATCGCGAGCTTGTGCACAAACCACGTATGTCCCTGGGTTGCTCCATGCATGTGACAGGCTTGCTGATTGACCAGACGGAACAAGGCTTGTCCAACTGCTGTAACTGTGTGCCCCATTTGAATCCCAATCAAACCTATATTGTACCTGATCTCCATCCGGATCTGTTGCGCTTGTATTATAGGCCCCAGATTCTCCAAACAGTCGCGTTGCGGGTCCAGATGGAACAGTAGGAGTATAAGGGTTGTTATTTGGACCTTCAGAAATAACGACCGTTAATCCATTTGACCATTCGCTCAAAAAGCCATGTATGTCGCGAGCCCGAGCCTTAACTACATATATTCCTAAAGCACTCCATGAGTGGGACATGCCTCCAGTTGCACCGGAATTCATAAGCCCGGTCCAATCACTATAATCATGGCTACCAGATGCATTCCAATCAAACATGTATTGCACTTGTTCTGCATCTGGATCAGTGGCACTTGTGTTATAATATCCTGCTACATTTTTTATTAGATTAGTTGGACCAGATGGTATACTTGGTGTGTTTGGAGAAGGATTTGTTCCCCCAAATGTTTTAAAGCAAAAATCATAATTTGAATATTCAGTCCAGGACGAACCACTGTTCGTAGACATCCAAAATGATCCATTCGCGTAATAGTCATTACTACTATAACACCACGAATAATTATTGGGATAGGGGGCACTTGTCCTTGCAACAATATAATATGTGTTGCCAGGAGTAACGCTGTAATCAGGTAGATCAAACTCAATCCAACTGATGCCAGATGGAATGCCGCTGGAAGATTTTGAAATTGAAACTAAATCAGATCCGGTCAACGAACTGCGAATGGAAACAACAAGATCATTTGTCGGGCTTCCTGTTTTACCTACGTACAAACTAACCTTTGTCAACAATCCTAAGGTTGGTTTAAATGACTGTGCGCTCCATCGGGTCGAATAAACCCCATTTGATTTGTCATATCTTGTCTGTTGCTGATCTAGCAAGTAATTTATTTGGACGGTAAAAGATCGTGTTGCAGGTGTAAGGTCATAGTACCCTTGTGTATCTTTTGCTTTTACTTTAAATGTATAATTGCCATTATCTAAATCCGGATATGTGATGCTCTTAGCTGATGTCCAAGATGACCATGTGCTGTCTTTTCCTTCCAGTATGTACGAATACACATCCGTGTTGTCTGATCCATTCCATTCAAATGTCACATCGTTGTAAGCAATTGTTCCTGATGGACCATTTGTTATGTATGTTTCTGGACCGACTGGATTGTATCCTACGTAGGTTAGCTCGTGCTCAATCTGGCAATCACCATATGCTATCCTAAAAAAGCCGTTTTCACCCCATGAAGTGCCCCAACTATTTTTACATATCCAATAGCCCGGATTGTCGTTGTAGCCAACAATAACAACCTGGTGATTTATTTCATTAACTGTTTCTTGGCCAGGATGTTGGTATATACCTCCATGATAATTATAAAAATCGTCGAATACAGTCATTTCTGCAACGAGTGGTCCAATTGCTATCAATTGGTTTTTAATGGAATTCCTATCAGTTGGGGACCAAATTCCATAACTTGAGATTGGTATTAGTTTGCTACTCCAATCTGAACATTTACTTGAACAAGACACTTGATCACTAGCAGCATATGGAAAGCACGATTCTGGTATAGCCCCTCCATGGTCGTACAAGTACTGATAAGCAGAATATGCATACCCTCCATTGCAACCCCACCCACCACTATAACATGATAAAATATACTGTTCTGAAAGATTTAAATCAATATTGGGATCATTATTTTTAATATTTATTATGGCCTCAAGAGCACCAATGGCAGAAAAATCCCAGCAGCTCCCACAGGTTCCCTGATTTTTAGCTATAGTTGTCCAGTCGCCTGTTATCCCGTTATAGGTGGCATTTCTCCAATCCCATGCTGCAGGCGGGTTATCAAGTGGGCCACCAAGTAGGCCATAAAATGGCTTGCCAAGTGGTGCTTGAAACATAGTGTGTTTTAATTCTGTTTTTGGAGGAACATATCCAAGAGCGTGAATATTTGTTGAGTTTTTTGCTTCTCCTGATGGAAGTGGTTTGTCTTTTACCAAGAGAAAGCCATTGCTCTGCCAGTTCTGAACGCCTCCTTTGAGCATATACACATGCTCAACTAAATTTTCCACCAGAGCTTCACAAACAACACTACTTTGCTCATCATCTTCTCCATATACAATAATACTTTTTGACCGGTAATTTTCTGTTTTATAGACGAAGCATGCATCGCATCCTGAAAATGGAATTAATAGAGCTTTTTCGATATGACCGGCAGCATACTCTTCATAGCTCCTAACATCAATAACAACTATATCCTGATATTCATTAATCATAATCTGAGCAGTTTGAGGCGATATAATTTGATAACCGCTTTTAATTGTTGGTTCTGAAGTTGTGCTATCCTTACCTATTGTTGCTATTGCTAAAACTGGAGATATCGCATTCGTAGATTTTTCATTAAATTGTTGTGAAACTGGTTTGTTCAGAATTCCTGTTGGTATTACGCTTGATATTCCGCTAAGTAAGAGAATAATCAGAATTATAATAACTAGAAATGCATTTGTCCATCTATTTTTTATTTGTTTTTGAAATATCAAGTTTTTTCTATTTGTGAAATTATTTTTCATTAGAGATACCTCTCATCTCCCGATACTACCATCATGGTCTGCTTATAAAAGATAACTTTGAGGAAAGTTTTTCCCTTCCCTCAAATCGTTTTAGTTTAGATCTTTTACCAAGTCTTGCTTATATTCCCCACGGATCAGCTGGTCCAGGGTATGTCTGTGGTACCGGTATTGGTGCCTCAGTAACAAAGCAGTTTGGTGTTGTCCAATATGGACTACCGCTAATGGACGCGTAGATCTTCATCCAACCAGTGTAAGTGTAGCCACTTGCACCTTTTGATGCGAGGATGGAGAAATCAAGCTTGTTCTGGTGACACAACGATAGAACTCCTGGTATCGTAGTTTCGGTAAATGGGCTATAATAGACATATGTGCCATCATCACCCATTCTAGCATCGAACTGGACGTTCCATTGTCCACCGGTCTGACCAAAGTCCATATCCGATTGTTTAACACTAAGAATTACTGGAGTGTTACCAATGTTACGAACTGTTGGTTTGCTCGGTGTGTTCATGTCCCAATCTCCACCAACGACCTTATGGGTTCCAACATGCACTGGGCTGTAGTCGACTGAAGAAAAGTCGATTTGGACAGCTGAAGTGGGAATGTACCAGAAATCGTTGTAGAGATAATCTGCTTGGTTGCCCAATTTATCATAGGCAGTTGCGCCAACGTAGTAATATCCACCTGGTTGGCAGTAACTTAATTCTGCTGTTCCAAAGTAGAGTAGCGCGAGGCCTTCATCTAGCTCATCGTGTACATCAGCGTATGGCTCTATGCTTGGTGGTAAACTTGTTGCCCAATTTTCATTGGTTTTTATCAAGCTTTCGTGGTGATCTGTTACATGGTCCCATGCATTCAATGCTGGGGTTTTATCATAGGTTAGACTGCTTTGATCCCAACCAACTGGGTAGAGCTCAATTTGGTACTTGTACTGTCCATCGGGGTGCCAGATATCACAATAGGTATAAACATATCCCAGATCTGCTGGATTTGGGGAAATACCATTTGGTGATGTCACAACTGCATAGTACCCAACTGTTACAGTACTACCGATAATTGGGGCTACCTGTAGGTGCGGAGCGTTGTCACAATCGTGACCGTCGTGCTGGGTGCCGTCACCATCGGTGTAACCGGTCCCGGACATATCATACTCCCATTTCACTTTGATAATGGGGTTGAGGGAACCTTCGCCACCGTTACCGCCACCGCCGCCACTGATTGTAGCATAGGTATTAACTGCGTTTTGGCCATCTCCGGATATCCACGCCTTGTTATGGTTATCATATGGCATACCGCCATGAGACTCATAATCTGCCATAACTGGAACAACAGTGCACACCATTACTAGGGCTGCTAATATTGCTATTAATTTTTTCATGTTTTTTTGCCTCCTTAATTCCTTATTTATTCACGTGGTCCTGTAGACCCTGTTCGTTCTCTCTGTAAGATATATAATATTCACATATCCCACGTGTGTTGACAAATGCGAACACTTCTTGCCTCCCAATAGTTACTATAGGTGGTTATGTATAACACCAAAACAGTGTTATAGCATAACACGACAAACTCCTCTTGCAAGAGTTTGTGGTATCCGAAATACTTTCGTCATTTATATTAATGTAAGAAATACTCTTCTATAACATTCTTCTATTTTAGGTATAAAATATTAATCGTAACAGCAGAAACTGTAAATATAATGCCGATGAAAATAAAATAATTTATTATTAAAGAATATCAATGGAAAAATTCTAACTTTCATTAAATTTTTAACCTCGTATTTAGGAAGTTTCTGAGTAAAAAGATCACAAGAAATAAAATTAGAATATAAAATATTTTATTATACCTACTTATTGCTTTTATATTAATATAATTATAGTATCTACTGTAATTGAATGATCTAAAGCTGAATGTCTTGGAAGAGCCACCCTATTCAAAAAAGATAAAATTATTGAAATAAAAAACTTTCAGATTTTCTTATTTCTGTTTTTGATTTTTTTCTTATGTAGAGTGGCCTCAGAACCTTCGGGTTTCTTTTTTGCACTTCTTGGTGATGCTATGGAGAACAATTGGTCAAAACTCTTCTTGTTGTAATTATACCATTCATTCCAGCCCTTTAATTCTTCTTCGAGTTTTTTACATTTAGTCGCCGTCTCGTTGTGTGTATTATGTAACTTTACGAGCTTCTCTTTTTCTTTCTCGTATTCAACTTTTATTTCATAATATAGGTCTTCATATTTTGAATAACTCTCATATTTTTTTAACTCAGCAACCATTTTTTGCAGCGAGTTCGTCATCCCTTCCTTCTTGTTGATTTCCTCCTTTAAGGAACGAATCTCCTTTTCAAACCGTTTTATTGCTTCTCGTAAACCTTTGTCTTTAATTTTTGCCATGGGCCTCCCCTTCTTACTACGTAATATCTACTGTTTTATAAAACTATATACTAAATTTAATTTTGCATTCTGCCTAGATGCCACTTCCATACAAAAGAAATAACAAAGGTTGCCAATAGGCTAAAAACAAGTAACAGAACAGGCGTACCAACATTTTCTAAAACTTTAACATCAAAAATGAACAAAGTGCCAAATGAAACCATCATAACTCCCGAGAGAAGCTTAAGAATCTGACCATGCCACTCAGATAGCTTGTGCTTACCAAGAGTAACAACAAAAATCAAAACGATAACAATCATTGGTAGAACATATATTACATTGTAAAAGAAGATATACACATAGTTTTGTATAGCCGACAAATGGGACGCAGCAAGCCTAGAGGTAAAAAAAGCAGGCAGAGTAATACTACAAAGCAGCTCATAAAAATTGACAGTAATTGCTAAAAAAATAGTACCAATAAGCACGCCTGAAAACTGTGGCGTCTTTAAAAGATCCCGCATCCGTTTGTATATTCCTGGCTTTTTATCTTCAGGTATACCTACGGAAACTCCTTTTTTGAAAAAGAAAAAATCCTTGATATTAATACCACCTAAAACAAGTGCGATGGCTCCTATTATAATCGCAGTTATACTAAACTCCATAGTGAGTTGAAAGGCATTCAACAACAGCACCATGAAAATAAAATAGAAAAACGCAGAAAAAAACACAAATACGCCACCAATCAAAAGCATTCTACTGCGGGATTTGGCATAGATAAGTAGATTCATCAGGAAAATCAAAATAAAAAATACACAAGGATTAAAACTATCTACGCCTGCAAGAATAATCATAAGAACCGGCAGTGTAAGACTGGATGCGTCGATTTTAAGTTTCCAAAACAAAAAATCTATTGGTATAACATTTTTATCAACTGTCAAATTGGGATTTCTTCCAGCAAGATATGCATCAATTACGCTCTGCATACTTTCAACGGTAATATTGATCTTTGGAAGAATTGTTTCATTGGATGAGTTTTTTATAACTGCAAATGGCCAGATACTAATAATTGAATCATATTTTTGGATGTAAGCCTTGTATTCATCGGCATAAGCCGGATCATCATACTGCTTTGGCCTGATCACGACTGTATCATTATTGTAAATCTGGCCGATCGTCCATATGGCGCCATCTTTTTCTAAGACTTTTACGCAAGAAGGACAGTTTTTGTTGTAAAAATAATCTAAATAAATTGTTTTTCCTTCAGCCAAAACAGGTCTAGCGATTAACTGGAACATTATAAAAAGGAACGCGACAAGCATTATTTTTTGTACAATTTTTTTCATATTAATTTCTAACACAATATTAGTTTTGAATAAAAATCTATTCGTGCTATAAACAATAGAGATTTTTAAATAATAGGAACAGATTACGTGTGTTAACAAGTATCTTAGGGGAGTAGAAAAAATGAGTAATGAAAAGGAAGAAAGATGTGTTCTTACAGGTGTTATAGAAACGGAACTTGAAATATTGAAGCGTCATATTCATATGCTCAAAGTATTGCAAGACAACCAGCCCATGGGAATAATAAAACTGTCTGAACTTACAAAGTACCCGCAGCACATGGTTAGATATTCGCTGAGGATACTGGAGCAAGATGGACTTATAGAACCATCAGCTCATGGAGCAGTAACAACAGACAAGGTAGCAAAAACCATAACTTTGCTTAAAAAGACATTGAAGAGAATTGGCGATACATCTGAAGAACTTGCAAAAAAACTCTAAAAATTTAGCATCAAAATTTTTTTGTTGCCGCCGCGGTAACTCAGTCTGGGAGAGTGCACGGCTGAAGACCGTGATGTCGGGGGTTCAATTCCCTCCCGCGGCACTTTTTATGTTTTTTTTCCTATCCTGAGAAACACATGCAAATATTCTCTGTGGTAAACGCAAATTATTTTAACTTAATATTGCTCAAGTATTGAAGGATATATTGGGAGGAATCAACCTATGAACGTTGGTAATAAAGTCATTATCATCACTGGTGCTTCTGCAGGTATTGGACTTGCGACTGCAAAACTTCTTTCGACGCAAGGAGCGAAACTCGCTCTCGTTTCTCGCTCAAAAGAGAAGTTAGAGAAACTCTCAAGAGAGATTCCCGATTCATTAGCTGTTCCTGCCGATATGACAAAAATCCCTGAAATTAAAAAGATGATTAAGAAAACAAAAGAACATTTCGGAAGGATCGATGTACTAATCAACAATGCCGGCCAAGGGTATGATGCCCCTATAGAAAGAACAGATATCGATATGTTCCATCATATTTTTGATCTAGATTTAGTAGGTCCACTTGTCGCTATGCAACAGGTGATACCATCTATGAAGAAGCAAGGTGGTGGAGCGATAATTAACATCAGCTCAGGTACAGCTTTGATGCACTTGCCAGATATGGGTGCGTATTCAGCCATGAAACGAGCACTGGCAGATATAAGCTTAACAGCACGAGAAGAGTTAAAGAAGGATAACATTATTGTTAGCGTTGCGTATCCTTACATGACGCTCACTGATTTTGAGAAAAACACCATTAAAGACCCTTCTCTAAAAGAAAATAGGGGGGAAGAAGGTACCGGTCGTTTTCCGCCTGATACTGCAGAGTATGTAGCGCAAAAGATACTTGAGGGTATTGAAAGTGGAGAAGCTGAAATCTTTGCACATGGCTGGATGAAGAAAAGCAGAGATGATAAGGGGTTTCACTCTGGTTAGGTAGCCCCTCCTGTACCACTTTACGTATTTTTCATTCACTAGTTATCATAAAACCGTTTCAATACTCTCAGTGCATTTAACGTAATCCATTTACTTTGTTTACCTTTCTGTTCAATGTTTGCTTGGAAACGACCATTGAACGTATTTTCCAAAATCCATTTGCCCTCTTTGTCCTGCTTTGAAATTAATATATCTATAGCATCTTGCATTCGTTCATCTTTGTAACCAAGCTGTGTTAATATCCCTAAGATTTCTAGTGCATCTGTTTGATACATCAGGGGGAAACCAAATTTAAGCCAGCCGGGCTTTGCGATACGATTCAAATCATGACTTCTCTTGTAAATATGGTGGATAAGCAGGTATTCAGCTCCCTTTTCAATTGTATTTTTCACATCCGTTGATTGCTCGTTTTCAGGAATTTCTGTCAATGCCTTCAAAGCTTTCACTGCACCCATGTGACAGGTATGTTTCCCCAAACAAGCGGCCTTCAAACGGTCATAGGGCCAACCTTTTGGTGATTTTTTTATTCCGTCGTCGAAACGTTGATAGGTTGTAATCCATTTGATTCCACGCTGAACCCGAGGATCATTAAGATAACCTGATCTAATCAAACTCCAGAGCACATTGCCTGTTAAACAAGGTATAACTTCGCTGTGTCTACCTCCACCTTTTTTGGCACTAGCAGAATGAGCAAAACCTGCACTTTCTTTATCCTGTGAGTTTTCAAGAATAAACTCACAAGCTTTTCTAATATGATTGTTTTTTCCATCTGCCCCCAGCTCGGCAAGGATAAGAAGTTGCCATACGGTTCCCTTGTATTTCTCTGTATAAAAACGCTCAGGATTTTCCCAATATCCTTCTTTCTTTTGTTTTGCTAAAATCGCAGACACTAGTCCTGTCATCATGATATCCTGTCTGGTTTCCTTTACTTCAGGGTCATTTTCAGACTTTTCCAAAATATCTCTTAAAGTAAAATATCGCACCGAAGGATTACTCTTTTCTAGAAGCCACTCAGTCGGATCAGCTTCCAGCACAGATTTCCACTTATTCATTTTAATGCGCTTCCTTAAAGATTTTTACTTATTAAAATATGTGTCGGAAAGAACTTTTCACATAGCACCATTGTAAATCACGTTCTTTGATTCTTTCAAGAATCATTTCAATGTCACTTTTGGTCGTCATACGTTGGACATCATGTTTTAGCTCTTTTAGATAGAGAGTTGAGGGAAAATATTTTGGAAGAATTTTACGCATGTGCAGTATGCCCCGCCGTTCTCCATAATGATTACACAGTTCTTGAGCATGTTTCGCACAGACCTCCTTCTTTTCCTTGAGAGTAGGTAAGGAAAACGCTGTTCCAGAAAAAGTACAGCAAATTTCAGAGACAAGCCATGGATTTCCCATGAGTCCTCGTCCCGGCATCACCGCAGCCGCGCCTGTTTGAATAAGAACAGTTTTAGCATCTTTCCCAGTAAAAATTCCGCCATTTGCGATAACGGGAACAGAAACACGCTTGACAACATCGCTGATGGCCGATAGATCAATAGAGGATGAAAACTTTTTTTCACCTGTCCGACCATGAACCGTTAGTGCAACAGCACCTGCAGCAACCAATTTTTGAGAAAGAGATAACGCGGTAATTGCTTTTTTGGATGATCCAATGCGTAATTTTACTGTAACTGGAAGATTAACTGCATTGGAAACAGCTTTTACAACATCACAGGCACGTTGTTCATCGTTCATAAGAGCGACTCCTTCGCCCCGAGACGTTACTTTCTTTATCGTGCAGCCCATGTTGATATCAACGTAATCAAATCCAAGGTCCTCAACCATTTTTGCTGCCTGAGCCATACTGGCTGGGTCTTTTCCCAGGATCTGAACGCCTTGGGCAAGCGATCCGGTAACACGTTTTATCATCTGGACGGTACGTGGATTTTGATGAAGGAGAGCTCGTGCATTGACCATTTCTGTCGTAAGAAAAGGAGGGTTAAACTCAGCAAGAATGATGCGGTACGGATAATCAGTAAATCCTGTAAGAGGCGGAAGCATAAGTTTTGTCTCACGCAGACGTTTTACAAAGAGCGATGACTTCATGGTCAAACAGAAATAAGATAAGAGGTAATTCTTTCTTTCTTTTATTTGCCACCCATTTAAGTAATTATTATGCAATTTTTCATGATTTTTGGTATGATTTATAAAGATTGAATTGTTGTCATTGAAGTGGAATAGGAGACAAAATGGCAAAATATTGTTCTAACTGTGGAGTTGAACTTTTTGATGGAACTAAATTCTGCACAAGTTGTGGTGCAAATTTTGAAGGAAAAACTGCAGAAACCACGCAAACAGGATACCAAATCCAACAACCTAGCCAACCACGGGTGTATACGCCAACAGGGCAACCACCTCGGAAATCAAATAAAAAACTAATGGCTGTTGTAGCAATATTTGTGGTTGCAATAGTCGTTATTGCTTCGGTAATACTTATTTTGTTTATAGGTAGTAGTTCAAGCAATTTTGTTGGAACATGGAATGTAATATCAAGTAGTGATTCTAGCATGTCCGCAGGATCAACTATGACCTTTGAAGGAAATGGTGATTTGAAAGTCACATATATGGGCTCCAGTATGACAATTGGTAAATGGAGCATAGAAGGCAATAGACTTTGTATACAAACTAGTTCAACGTTTTCTAACGCTACTCTAAGTAAAGCGTGTCTGATTTACTCGTTTTCTGACTATGGTAGAACAGTTACAATATTACCTCCACCTGGCTCTTCAAGCTCAGATCAGACACTTATTCTTTCAAAACAATGAAAAGAATATGTATTCATTTATATGGAACGTTCATCCTTTATATGCTAATTTTTATTTTTAGAGTAAAAACAAGATAGGAATAACATGGATTCCAACAGGTTCAACGATTAAGTATTTTTGGTTTTATACATAATCTCTCCCACTCTTTTATCATCTAATCCAAATAATATCTCCAAAATTTTAAATACTCTTATCAGTTTTAGAAAATTAGGGATGCAACCGTAATTAGGATGTGCGATAAAGTATAGTATGAAAAGATAGGAAGGGATGGAATCTGTACCTCAAAGAAATTCAGATGGAGAATTTTAAGTCTTTTGGAAATAAGTTGACCGTACCTTTTTTTCCTGGATTTACTGCAATAACCGGCCCAAATGGTGCTGGTAAAAGTAATATTGCAGATGCCATTTTATTTGTCTTGGGCCCAAGAAGCTCAAAGGTCATGCGTGCAGGGCGGTTGACCGATCTCATCTTTAACGGCGGTAAGAAACACAAGAACCCAGCGAAATATTGTAAGGTTTCATTGGTTTTTGACAACACTCAAAGAAGGATGCCTGTAGATTCTGATGAGGTAATATTAACAAGAATGATAAAACGAGCACCACTAAAAGACAATCCAGACAATTACTACAGTTATTTCTACATCAATGATCGTGCTGCCAGTTTTTCAGATTTTGTAAATTTGCTTGATCATGCCCGTATTTCTGGAGATGGATACAACATAGTTAAACAGGGTGACGTCACCCATCTTACAGAGATGGGATCCATCGATCGAAGACGTGTAATCGATGATATTGCAGGCATCAGCAATTTTGACGAAGACATTAAAAGAGCAGAAAAAGAAAAACAAGATGTGGATGGCAATCTCGAACGCATAGGGATTATTTTAAATGAAATTTCTACTCAGATAAGACAGCTTAAAAACGATAGGGACAGTGCCTATAAATACAAAGAGCTAAAGGATAAACTCTACGAAACAAAAGCCAAAATTGCGCTCAAAAAGAAGCAGGATGTTGAATCGCAGATGGCTGAGATCAGTCGGCAGATCGAATCCTACGAAACCGAACGAGGCAAACTGGACGATAAAAGCAAAGAATTGAAAGAGGAATATGCTGAAGCTCAGAAAAAGCTTGAAGAACTTGAAAAAAAGATCGGAGATGTCGGTGGCGACGAAGTAAAAGAAATCAAAGAAAAAATAGACGCGGCACGAGCTGAGGAAATTAAAATTGATGAGAGGATTAACTACTCGAGTGACGAAATAAAAAATATTCAAAAAGAGGAAAAAGAATTAAAAGTAACTTTGGAAGCTCTCGATAAAGAGCTTGTAGAAAATGCAATTCAAAGAGATGAATTGACAAATAGCATTGGAGAAAAACAAAAAGAATTAACTGAGAAAGAAACAAAACTGTCTGAATCAAAAGACACTATTGCTAAATCCGATGACAAATCCATGGATCTAACCAGAGAACTCATGGAGATGCGTGAGGAGTACAATGAGAAACAAACACTACTGCATGAACTTAAACTTAAACGCAATAGATTCACCGATAAACTGGAGGCTTTGGATCATCAGATTGCCGAAATGCAAGAAACAAAATCAACTTACGAATTCGAATTAAAAGATATTGATTGGCAGTCGGGCGAACTCAGTAAAGAACATCACGAGAAAAATAAGAAAACAAAGGACATCGAGAAACAGCTTTTTGATAGTAAGAAACGTGAAGCAAAGATCACTGAAGAATTGGCAGATTTGGATAATGCCATAAGACGATTGCAACGTGAACAATCAAAACTACAGGCCGAGCTGGATGCAATACAGTCTGTACAAACCAAGTATAATCCTGCGGTTAATGAAATATTAAAAGCACGCGATAGCGGTTCGTTAAAAGGAATACATGGGACGATTGCTGAACTGGCAAAGGTTGATGAAAAATACGATGCCGCTGTTGAAATAGCAGCTGGCGCTCGTATGCAGTCTGTTATAGTTGATGATGATGAGGTGGCTGCAAAGGCGATTCAATTTTTACAAAAAGAGAATCTTGGTCGTGCTACGTTCCTTCCATTGAATAAAATGATTCCGGGTAAGCCACGCGGTAAAGCACTCATGGTTGTTGAAGATCCAAAATCCCATGGATTTGCCATGGACCTTGTTAAATTTAAAAAGGAATACGAAGGCGCTTTTTGGTATGTATTTGGAGACACAATTGTTGTCGATGGTCTTACTGATGCGCGCCGGCTCATGGGCGGCGTTCGCATTGTCGATCTAAAAGGCGATTTGATAGAGGCCAGCGGTGCGATGGTCGGAGGAAGCCTACCTTCATCTCGTCTTTCATTCAGTAACGTTGACCGAAGCAAACTTGAGGACATATCTGGGCAGCTGCAAGCAGCCATCAAAAATCAAGATGATTTATCGGAAGAGCTTGCTAAGTTGAAGAAAGAAGTAATAGATTTGGAAAACAATCTCGGGACCTTCAGAACAGAAATAGATGTTAATGCACAGACCAAGGATGTGGAAGTCAGGAAAAAAGAATTTACAGGAAAACTGGACGTACTTTTAAAAGATCTTGAAGCAAGGATCAAGGAAAAAGAAGAATTGAATGCAAAGCAAAACGAGGTTGTCTTGGAAATCGAGCAGCACGAAAAACGGCAAGAAGAATTGGATAAAATAAAAGAGGAAAAAGGTAAAATCCTCTTAAAAGGAACCAAAAAAGAACTAGCACAAGAGACACGAAATTTAGAAAAAGAAGTGTTAACAATTCAGGAAGAAACATTAGGTCTTCGCTCAGAATTTGAAGCATTGATTAAAAAAATAGAACTACTGGAAGAAAGAAGAAATGAGATTTCCACAAAAATAGAAACAATAAACAATCAAATTGAGACGTTTAAAAATTCAATCGAAGAGATGAAAGAGTCCCGATCAAAGTATCGAGATGAGCTAAAGGCTTTGATGAGAGTTGAAGAGCAAATTTCTGGTAAGATTAAAGGTCTTGCCGATGAACGTGATGGGCTATATAAGAAAAAAGTTTCAGCCGAGAACGAACTTGACAAGATGAGCACCCGCATTGAATCATACCAAGATCTAATATCACGGGCAAAGTACAGAATGCCCACGCTTGATGATGAGATAAAAGAAATCGAGCAAGAGCTTAAACTTTACAATGTTGAAATCACCGATAAAAAATTACCCAATGTTGAAGCACTGAAAGATACGGTAAACTCCATTGAAGCAAGTATGAAAGAGCTTGAGCCGGTAAACATGCGTGCTTTAGAAGAATACGATCATCAATCAGAGCGTAAAAACAAACTCGATGAAGACGTGAAACACTTAAAGGATCAGAAGAAAAACCTCGTGAAACTCGTAGATGAGGTAACAGTCAAGAAGAAAGAGCGGTTCTACGAAATCTTTGATCAGGTAAACAAAAATTTCAAAGATATTTATGCGCAACTTTCAGAGGGCGGAGAGGCTGAACTTCAACTAGAAGATTCCGAACATCTCTTTGAATCCGGGCTGACAATAAAGGCAAGGCCTAGAGGTAAAAAGGTTCTTTTATTGTCTGCTTTGTCTGGAGGAGAAAAAAGTATTGCTTCACTTGGATTCATCTTTGCTATACAACACTACGATCCAAGTCCATTCTACGTTTTAGACGAGGTAGACATGTTTTTAGATGGAGTAAACGCAGAAATTGTATCACGTATGATAAAACAAAAATCAGAATATTCACAATTCATCATGGTTTCTTTGCGTAAGGTGGCACTAAAAGAGGCCAACCACGTATACGGTGTTACCATGAGAGATACAGGAGTTTCAGAAATGATTGGAAACATAGATCCAGAGTCTGTTGGACCTAAAGGTGAAATAAAGAGCATAGAAGGAGGTCACGTCCATGGAGCAGCTTAAATTAACAGTAGACACGGACGTGATAAATCACTTGCTATTCCACAAATCGTTGATTGATGAAAAAGAGGATGCGTCAAGGATTAATTATTACGTAGATGTACTGGAGAAGACAAACGAAGGGGAACACGTCTCCATGGATAACCCGTTTGACAGATCCATTGCGATTGCATTTGATTTAGTAATGGGTCACCAGTTGAATCCATGGAATATTGACTTGGTTAGCTTTTCTACAATGTATCTGAAGCGAGCAAAGGAAGAAAAAATAGATTTGATGACCGCAGGACGTATCATCTATATGGCTTGGAAAATACTGAAACTACAAAGTGATGACTTGGTCATAAGCATGGAGAAAGCAGAAGAGGCGCTCGAACAACCATTTGGCTGGGAGGATATACCAACGGCTTCATGGGCTGAAAATATGGACGACTACTCATATACAAATCTTTTAATGAAGATGCCAGAACCGCCACTAAACGAACCATTGAGAAGAAACTCTGAGCGAAAAGTCACTTTAATTGAACTGTTGGATGCTTTTGATCAAGTGCGAAAAGAATCTGAAGAATACCAACTTCTTGAAGAACAGAGACGTGAGGAAAGGGAACGAATAGAATTGGTGGCAAGAAAAAACATGATAGGTACTGCTCATGAGGATCATCTTGAAGAGGACGTCATGTTTGTATGGAAAAAAATCCAAAAATATCCTAAAAAAACCATGATGTTGTCTGAGCTGTGCGGTGAAAAAAACCGCGAGGAATTCATAAAAACTCTAATGTCAATATTGTTCTTAGCATATGATAACAAAATAATTGTATATCAACAAAAATTCCCCTATGGGAATATATTTATTAAAAACATAGGATATGCGTAATAGAGGTATCCAGATGGGTTTGAAAGAAAAAAGATTGGTCGAGTCAGTATTGTTCTCTGCAGGTAAACCTGTGTCTATAGATGAAATCCAAGCAGCAACAAGTCTTCCTCCTAAAAAAATAGATGAAGCAATGCAAGAGCTCATCGATGATTACGATGTTTCACGTAGAGACGAAACATCAATGGAGATCATTAAAGCTGGCAATAAATTTGCAATGCAAGTCAAAAAGAAATTTTTAGAGCAGTCTGTCATGGTTGCCAAACCTGAGATCCAAAGCAATTTGTTAAAAACGCTTGCACTCATTGCTTTTCATCAACCAGTCAAACAATCCAACCTGCGACGAATGATCGGTCCCAAGGTTTACGAACACATTGATGAACTCGTCGGCATGAAACTGATACATTCAAAACCACATGGTTCAACAGAAATGATTGCGACAACAAAACTATTCCCAGAATATTTCGGCATTGATACAACAAAGCCGGAAGAAATCAGAGAATTTCTGGCAAAAAAGGTCATAGGAAACATAGACAAGGCAGACATCAAAAAAGAAGAGCAGACTGAAGAACAGGTTTAGAATTAATATTCTAATAATTTATTTTAAAAATAACTGTAAAATGTTTTTGATACATTAGTGTAAAATGATATCGGGTAACAATTGTACAATAAATCCTTTATAAGGAGAGAAACAAAGTATATCTCGTAGTTGTTGGGTCGAGGGAGAAAAATATTTATTTTTCTATCCTTTCACCTCCTCTCCTCTCCGTTCTCCCTCCTTCAACAACTTTCACCTTCCTAACTGATTAAGATTTTTTGCATATATTTATAAATCACTATTAGTTATCAATTGTTAATTTTGGGGTGGTAAATAAAATGAAGAATGTTTTGTTGAGAAAAGCGTTGGTTTTGGGGATAATGCTGGTATTTGCAGTTGTTGTTTTCGTACCAAGTACATATGGTAATATACTCAGTGAAAATTCAGTAAATATTGAAATAACTGTTCGAACAAATGGAGATAAAACAGAGATTAACTATCAGATAAATAATTTTATAAAATTGCCAGTTTCTATTAATGGAAAAGCATATTCTCGTATTTTGTTAAATGGCGAATCAAACATTTTATCAAAAGGAGCACCGGACGTTCCAAATATTTGTAGGAGTATAATTATTCCAGATACAGCAAAGATGGGAATTCGGGTAATTAGTTCTAAATTTGAAGAATATAAAAATGTCCCAATAGCTCCATCCAAAGGGAACTTACCACGTACAGTTGATCCTGACAAAATACCCTATGAGTTCGGCAGCTTATATAAAATAAACGACTGGTATCCAAAAAATATAGCTGAGCTTAGCGATCCATATATATTGCGCGATTTTCGCGGACAAGTAGTAAAAATCAATCCAATTCAATATAATCCGATAACGAAAACAATGCGTTTCTACAAGGACATCACAGTTGAAATATATCCGGTAGGTACTGACACATTAAATTGTATCAACCGCGGACAACTACCTTCAAAGGTTGATGCCAACTTTAAGCAGATATATGAAAATCATTTCATAAATTTCAATAATTTGGGTCGTTATAACCCTGTTGGAGAGCAGGGAAAAATGCTCGTCATTACTTACGATAACTTCTGGGATAACATGCTGCCTTTCGTTCAATGGAAAAACATGAAAGGTGTTCCAACAGAAATGGTAAACGTCTCTACGATTGGTGACGCCAACGCAATAAAAACTTACATTTCTGAATATTACAATACAAATGGTCTCACTTTTGTTCTTTTAGTAGGTGATGCTGTGCAGGTACCGACGTTATATGCGGGAGGAGGCGCATCTGATCCAAGCTACTCATACATCGTTGGGAACGATCATTACCCTGATCTGTTCGTCGGGCGTTTCTCCGCAGAGAATATCGCTCAGGTTGAAACACAGGTTAATCGGACCGTGACTTACGAACGTGACCCTCAGGTAGGCGCCGAATGGTACAAAAAAGGAGTCGGGATTGGCTCTGAATACGGTGTTGGAGATGATGGTGAATATGACTACCAGCACATACGGAACATTCGTACATTACTGCTGAATTTTACTTATTCATATATCGATGAATTCTATGGTGGAACTCAGGGTGGTTTAGATGCTCCTGGTGAACCGACAACTACTATGATCTCGACAGCTCTAAACGAGGGGCGCAGTATCATTAATTACTGTGGGCATGGCTCACCAACCTCATGGGGCACGAGTGGCTTTAGCAACACTAATGTCAATGCATTAACAAATAATAATATGCTTCCGTTTATCACCTCGGTCGCCTGTAACAATGGAGAATTTGATGATACAACCTGTTTCGGGGAGGCTTGGTTACGAGCAACTCATAACGGACAACCAACCGGTGCAATAGGGGCATATATGTCCTCTGTTTCACAGAGTTGGGATCCGCCTATGGAAGCGCAGGATGAATTCAACAATATCTTAATAGGACTCTATGCAAATAACACAAAAACCACCTTTGGCGGTCTTTGCTATAATGGCGCAATGTCCATGAATGATAAATATGGAGCAGATGGATGGGCTATGACCGATGCATGGATTGTCTTTGGTGATCCATCAGTTCAAGTACGCACCGATACACCAGCTACCATGACAGTCTCGCATGTTTCAGAAATTGAGCAAGGAACAACAACATTTGAAGTAACAGTTGATGGTGTAGAAGGTGCTTTATGTGCAATTTCGCGCAACTATGTGCTTATAGGTTATGCATATACGGATGCAACAGGTCATGCAACGATAACTTTTGCTCAGCCTATGAGCGGCGGAGAACCATTGGATCTTGTAGTAACTGCTTTTAACAAAATGCCTTATATGGCCCAGATAACAGTCATAACCAATAATCCACCAGATAAACCAGCAACGCCAACAGGACCAGCAAGTGGAAAACCAGGGACCTCGTATCTATATACTACAAGCACGACCGATCCTGATGAAGATCAAATATTCTACATGTGGGATTGGGGCGATGGGAATCTCAGTGGTTGGCTCGGGCCATTTAATTCAGGTGCAACTGCTACGGCAACACACTCATGGTCTACAAAAGGTAACTATAACATCAAAGTGAAAGCAAAAGATAACTTTGGCGCCGAAAGCGATTGGTCAGATCCCTTGCCAATTACTATGCCGTTAGAGTTTCCATCACAACAGCAATCAGGTAATTACATGGCTCTTCAAATTCTTAAAATGAGCAGAATATAAAGAATTTAGAAGCAATTTTTCGTCATTCGACGACGGATTTACCGTAATAGTTATTAACTATTAACTAATTTTGTAATGCTAGATTTTGGGGAGGTAAAAAAGAATGGAGAGGAATAATTTAAAGAAGAAGGCTGTTGTTTTAGCAATTGTATCTGTGTTTATCTTGGTAGCTTTAGCTCCGACTGTAAGCTCAACAGACAATACAAACAATAATAACCAACAAAATGTGCTCAGAAACAATCAACCAGTTTTATCGCCAGAAGAAATACTACTCAAAGAGAACGCACTGTATCGAAGCATGGATCTGGGGAGAGGCTGGTACTGGAAGCCATCTTATCCAAATTATGCACCAAGTGGAATGCCTGATTTTGATGAGAAGCAGGATCAATGGAAAGCAATAGAACCCGGTCCTGATGGAATCATACAATCTCAACCTGCTGGTGACGACATATACAACGCACAGGAAAACTGCATAGCGCCGGGTCCAAACTGTCATCTAGAAACAAACCCTGCTGGCGATGATGTTGTTGTCTGGGCGTTTTGTGGGCCAGTAGCAGTAGCAAATTGTTTTTGGTGGTTCGACTCGAAATATGCAGATCCTACTGGTACACCCGGTGATGGAAAAGACAATTTTCCACTTGTATCAGATTATGGTGCAGGGGATGACCATTCAAAAAATAACGCGCCCCTTCTTATAGAAAAACTTGCAATAGCAATGCAGACTACCAGTAAGGGAACGACGTATATTGCAGATATGCAGAATGCCATCCACCAGTGGTTTATTGACACAGGTCTCAGTAATAATTTTACGGAAACTACCTATGACAAGCCGACTTTTCAATTTGCAGAAAATGAAATTGAACGCAGTCAGGATGTTATCCTCTTAATTGGATATTATAATCGAGCTAAAGTAGTTGACCAGCAACAGACTCAGTGGACTACATGGGTAGATTTGCCGCATATGACCGGCCATCTTCAAAGTTTTACTCCATCCGTAAATGTTCTAGATGCGGTGCAAGTTTTACTGTCTGGAAATTACCCAATACCAACGACTGTTAAAGTCTGTATTTGGAATCAAATCCCAAATCCCGGTATCAATCCTCTAGGAATCTCACAAATGACCATCACTCCAGGTGGACCAACATGGTACCAGTTTCATTTTGATCCGTCGATATCCCTAACACCCGGTGCTGTGTATTACATATCGGTTGACGAAGTAGGTTCGTCTATCTATAATATCCATTGGCACTACTATACTCCAGATATATATGCCGGCGGAATGGCTTTTTGGGAAGCTCCGCCATGGGTGTTTACACCGCAACCAGATAAGGACTTTGCCTTTAAAACCGAATATTATGGTACTGAAGGTTACAGAATAGGTGGACACTATCTCACTTGTGCTGGAGTAAATTCACAGGATCTAAAGATTGGTGTTAGTGACCCGTGCTGGGATATACAAAACCCCACTAACGATCCCACGAAACATAACGATGCTCAATTCGTTTCACACGATATACACAATGTTACACTTGGCTGTCCAATTTCAAACTATGACTACAAATGGTGGCTACCAGATTTCCCAGCTGAATGTGATTATACAATAGTGGAACAGGCAGTAGTGATTTGTCCAACAAACAGCCCACCAATCAAACCGGTTAAACCATCAGGTACAGCAAGTGGTAAGATAAATGTCGAATATACCTATACAACTAGTACAACTGATCCAGATGGAGATCAGATATCTTATTGGTTCGACTGGGGCGATGGAACAAACAGCGGATGGGTAGGCACCTATGCATCCGGTGCAACTGCGAGTGCGAAACACACATGGACTGTAAAAGGATCATATCAAATTAAAGTAAAAGCAAAGGATACCAATGGAGCTGAGAGTGCTTGGTCAGATCCACTCCCCGTAAAAATGCCACGAATTGGATTATCAACTCATACATTGTTACTACGTTTGTTAGAACGATTCCCAAACGCGTTCCCAATGCTAAGGCATATACTACTAACACAATAGAGATACGTACTCTCAAAATCTCATTTTATTTTTTAAAATGGGAAAAGAGAGACCACAAGCTACGGCTCGACAACGAAAGGTTTAAATTATCCTTTGCTAAAAATCGAAAAGTTTAAATTCCTTAATAGATTAACATTTGTTAATTAATTGTGGGGGTAGTAGATGAAAAAAACAACTATATCGTATTTTGTGGTAGGACTACTATTAATCAGTAGTTTTGCTGCAATAGGAATGGGAAAAGAGGCTGTTGTTAACGTGAAGGTCATAAATTCACAATACAACGAAAAGACTACAACTTTGCAATTTTCAGACCCAACCTTTACAGAACAAACTATAGATAGAACTACCTATGTAGTGTTAAATGTTGGGGGCGCAGATGCATATTTACATTACGCAGGTCAACCTATGTTACCGATGTATACAACCAAATTGAATTTTCCATTTGGGACCAATATAATTAGCGTGAAATTCTTACCTCAGGAAGTTAAAACCATGACTCTGCCAGATAAAATCTTACCAACTCCTCAGCCCATAGCAACAAATATACAAGACACTACTATGCAAGACACTGCTGCTCAGTATACTATAGATCAAACAATTTACAACTCATGGAATCTATTCCCAGGCACCTGGGTTAACTATTACACTGGTGGTGGACTTGACGACAATAACGAACATGCAACATTTTTAACAATACAAACCTATCCAGCAAGATACAGTCCTGCAACCAACACTATAAGTTATGTTGAGAATGGAGTACTGACAATAACCTATAAAGAACCAGCTCAACCAATAATCTTCGGCTCATCAGGATCTGAACTCGTAATCATAGCTCCATCAAAGTTTTCAAGTGATTTACAGAAGTTAGTGAATGAAAAGATTAGTCATGGAATTACTACGACGCTCATGACAACCGAAGCCATATATAGTGGTGGATTTAACGGTAGAGATAAACCTGAACAAATTAAATATTTCATAAAATCCGCAGTCGATAATGGAACCAAGTATGTATTGCTTGTAGGGGGTATGGATTCACTTATAACTGGTACTCGTAGAGATGATAAAAATCAGGGTACAAAAAACTGGCTCGTACCAGTTAGATATACAAATCTCTATGACCCTGGTGGGGGGACTGTATTTGATCCCGGTTTCATCAGCGATTTGTATTATGCAGATATATATGATAGTCAAGGTCATTTCTCTAGTTGGGATTCAAATCATGACAACATATTTGCGAAATGGAACGGCATGAGTGGTAAAGATACCATAGATCTATATCCTGATGTAGCTGTCGGACGATTACCATGTAGAAACACATTTGAAGTTAAAATCATGGTAAACAAGATTATTAACTATGAAAAGCAGCCTGCCGACACAACTTGGTTCAATAAAATGATTCTTGTTGGTGGTGATTCCTTTGATGATCCTGGTACAAATTATTATGAAGGAGAAATGACAACTACCTATATACAACAAACTTATATGTCTGGATATACACCTGTGAAATTATATGCATCCTACAACGTAACTGACCCACAACATACACCGACATCCACAAACATTAAACGAGAAATAACAGCAGGCTCTGGCTATTTACTCTTTGACGGACATGGCAATCCTTCTACATGGGGTACACATTGGCCCGGTATATTTAATTGGAAAAATGTACCTAGCGGTTTAAATATTTTTAACTTCCCTGGATTAAATAATGGCGGCAAGCTCCCAGTTTGTGTGGTCGGTGGCTGTCACAACAGCATGTTCAATGTAACACTTTTATCTACATTGTCTGACAAGTCTAACTCCAAATATACTTGGTGTTATGGTCTTCCTGTTCCAGAAAGTTGGAGCGAAATATTGACCCATGAGATTGGTGGAGGGTCTATAGCAACAATGGGAAACTCAGGTCTGGGTTATGGAACTATTGGAGATAACAATCACGATGGTATACCTGATTGTATTCAATACCTTGGTGGGTATCAAGAAGGCATGTTCTTTAAAACAATAAATGAAGGCGTGAACATACTTGGAGACGCATGGAAAGGTACGATAAGCAAGTATCTTGATGCATTCCCAGGCATGGCCGACCAGATTGACTGTAAAACCGTTGAAGAATGGCCACTTATTGGAGATCCAACTTTAAAGATAGGTGGATATGCAGCTGGTGCAGGACTTAAAGCCCAGATCAATAATGCTGAGAGCGGTGTTGAAGTAGATCTTGGTAAAAACGTCATGCTTCAGGGTGTTGTATCTGATGGGCAAGCACCTTACACCTATGTATGGGATATGGAGCAGAGTGATGGTACTATCCAGCATGTTACTGGATCAACCTTAACTTATAGCTGGAATGTACCTGGTGTATACTGGGTTAGTCTCAAAGTCACAGACAGCAGCGGCAAGGTAAATACTTATGATACTATTGTAGGTGTAGGAGACTGGCTTGGACTTGGCGACTGGCTAAATGTAAACAATCAAAACAGTCAAAGTCAGCAGCAGCAACAAAGTAATCCACAGCAGGTCAATCCGTCACCAAATCAGCAAAACAGTCAACAAATTAACAGCCAAAGTAGCCAGCAATCTCAAAACAGCCCCAGCAGTCAGCAAAATAATCTATTACTCCAAAATCTAATACTGCGCCATCAAACACTAAACAGATAAATACCACCAACAACTCCCCCTCTTTTTTTCTTTTTTTAATTTTCTCGTTAAAAAATTTCATCAATAGATTTAAAGAGCATAGAAACATTCGTGATTTGGATGCATAAAACCCAAGACCAGCTTTATGAAATTATTAAAGATCTAAAAACAAAAAATGATTTTAAAACAGAGATTGAAAAAAGATACAATGAATGCGATGGCCTTTTTGATGAAGATACCCTTGCTTTGTTAATTGTTGATGAACTTGGCAGAAACAAACAAACCATCAGTAAAATCGCCGAAATAAAACCAGATATAGATTGTACGGTATTTGGAACAGTTACAGATATTTGTGAATCACGAAATTTTACCAGAAAAAATGGGTCTTCTGGAGCAGTTGTAAACTTGGAAATATCAGATGAAACAGGCTCATGCGGACTTGCTTTATGGAATGATGATGTAAAACTTGTAAAAAACAAAACTATTCAAAAAGGTACGCGTATAAAAGTTATAAATGGTTACGTCAAAGATGGTTTCAAAGGTTTAGAATTAAACGTAGGCCGATGGAGTTTACTCGAAATCGAACCAGCGGACATGCCCGCCCCCGATAGCAAAAAATCATTTCCTGATGAAAGAGAAATCCAAGGAACATTGGTTGAAATAAAACCTACCAATGCCTTCTTTAAAGATAACGGTGAAATTGGATTTGTTACAAAAATAAAAATAAAAAACAAAGGCACTGTAAAAACTATCACTCTTTGGGATGAAAAGGTAAAAGAAATACAGATCTTCCACGTCGGAGATACAATAAAAATAGATAATTTTGATATAAAAAATAATAATGAATTACATGTGAACGGCAGAAGCACTATTCAACTTATTTAGCATCCGTCTTGCTCGTATTTTTTGTTTTTTTCAAGAGCGCACTGAGCTCTTTGAAGCTCTCTGCCTAGATATGCATAATGCTCAGATCTAAGATTGGGAACGTGCTTGGCAATGGTATCACAGAGTGCATTTGCCTTTTCACCAGAAAAAACTTTTTCTAGTTTTCCAGAAACAATCTTATTTTTCTTATAAACATTTGAATAATATTCCGCTCGGATCTTTTTTTGTTTCCTTTGTACTTCAATTACAAAAAAACCTGCGGGATCTAGCATTACATCTTTTTGTTGTGTTTTTTTCGCTTCTATTAACGGTATTTCTTTATCCACCATTTATAATTTCACCTGCTTTTGCAAGATTTTTAAGTTTTTTAAATGCAATTTCTTTTGACAATAATCTTTGACCACAATCAGGTGATAGTTGTATAACTTTATCTCCAAAAAGGTCTATCGCTTTTTGGGCATGCTCTACAATTTCTTCTACGCTTTCAACCGTAGGATTATCTGAACGAACCGAACCTAAACATATTTTTTTGGAAAAAGAATAATCTTTGAATTTGTTTAAAAGATGTGGTGAAGCCTTAAACTCGTGAGATAAAATATCAACAGGCATCTCTATTAAATCAGGTATTATAGATGATACATCGCCACAGGCGTGAAGCGCAGTCGGGCAGTCTAATTTCTCAGTTATTGTCTCTATGAGCTCTTTTCCATACTCGGGCATTTCATTTGAAAAAAATGGTTCATCTATACTTATCATATCAACATGCCTCTGTAGTAGCATTGCTTCTTTTTTAAGTGCATTTGCAAAATCAAAGGCCATTTGTCTCTCATCTTTATAGTATAGATTAACACAAGATTTACTCATTGTAAAAGGACCCGTGATAACGCCCTTTATCATAATATTTTTCGGTACAATTGTTCTGACATATTTTTGATCTTCGATAGTTATTGGACCACTATATTCTATTTTATCGACAACTTCCACCCTACCTCTGGTTCTGCAGCCCTTAAGCTTTCTTGCAAAGAGCTGTATAAATGGATCTCTGGTCTGTCCATCGGATACTATGTCTATGCCGGCTTCAACCATGTCGGTGACAGCCAGTTTTATATATTTTGCCCAGGAAAAATTATCCCTTTGATCAAAATAATCCTTGGCAAAATCAAGTGCGTCTATCTGTGCAGGATAGGATCCAATTACACACGTTTTGATATTTTCCATTAAAATAGCTTCCTCCGAGGATGATTGTCCGATGGTTTTATACCAAAATAATTCTCCATGTATTCAGACACAAGAATGTCCTGCCATGCTATCGTTGGAAAAACCAGATTTGCATTCTCTATTGGGCCGTAAATTGCAAAGTTTCCTCCAAAAAGAGCTATATTGACGTTTGATGATGCATCGACTGTTTTTCTGGCAGATTCAAAATTTTTCAGCCAGTTTGACTTCTCAACGACATTGTGAATGGCGCAGCCTGTAGGAAGTCCGTACTCCTCTTTTATAACCGGGATGGCGGCAATAGACGCACCACTATTTTCTCCAGGCGCAAGCGCTGCTGTGTCTATAAGAATCTTTTTAATGCCAATTTCTTCGGCTATGGCTAACAGTCCTTTGTCCGTTAGATGCGCGCCGTTTTCCAATACCTCAATTTTTCCATCTGGTGATTTATCTTTTGGATTGAATGCCACAATAATTGCCATCTCGGGTCTATGCTTTTTTAGTGACTTTCTTTCTTTATCTGTGATGCCCACATGAATTGAGTTGTATATTGTTCTAGAGAGAAGATGCCTTTCATCAAGAGCGTCCAAAGTCTTTATCTTTACAGCTGGATCAATAATATCTATTGAAAACGGATAGTTTTTTGGAAGAGTGCTTTCAATGAAATCTACGATTTTTTCTACATATTCTTCTTTTTTAATAAAAAAATCAGGTATCGCGGGGTTATCTGTTCTCTGACTTAGGTCTAACATGTTCTGAATGTTTTTTTTCTCTTTCTCAAAATCAGGTTCTCCTTTGAAAAAAACGCCGCCAAACAAAACAGTCGGATATTCTCCAGGCTGCCCTCCGATTTTTATTCCAGATATGTCAAAAACTTCTTGCTTTTTGGTAAATAAAAACATTTGATTTATCCTCCTCTTTTTTCAATCTTGCCCATATAATTTACAACAATCCTTGAATGTAACGCTCTTTTGTCATCCAATTTTACTGTTATTTCCGGCTTGATTCTTATGGCAATGTATGGTTCTCCAAAGCATTTAGGTTTTTTTGCAATGCACTCTTTGATTTCTTTGTCTATTTTGTCTTTATCTTTCACTCCTATCAAATCTATTATTTCCAATTGATCACGAAATCGATCGATAGCTTGTGATTTAAGATTTTCAATGTATGGAATCGCACCAGGTGCTTGGATTATTTTGTTTTGCTCATCTACCCCATTTTTATGCAACGCTACAAGCGATGATCCAGAGCGATGCCCTCTGATATCATCCCCACACAATACAAGATATCTTATGTGGGGGTTGGAAATTACATTGGCAACTATCTTTTCTATTCCAATATTTTCGGTCCTCAATGGGCCAAATATTGCAACTTCTGAAGTGGGCGTGTACTCTATTTGGAGTAGTACAACTGCTACGCATCCATCGAGTTTACAGGCGGTGAATTCACCACCCCATGGATAGTATTCGTTTTTCATGAAATCCTCATTTGTTTTTGCATATATGGATAAACAACATATTATTAAAAATTTTACAATAAATATAAGGAAAACACTCTATCCGCAATAATGGTTTAAATATCCCCTACCACAGTTTTATAAATGTTTACTTCTTTCATGTTTTAAGGGATTTTCGATGGTAGATAAAGAGAATATAGAGGATTTGCCCGGTGTCGGTGCTGCCACTGCGGAAAAACTACGTGAAGCAGGCTATACTGATATATTGAGCATAGCTGTTGCAGCCCCCAGAGAACTTGCAACAGTAGCTGAACTTGGCGAATCTACAGCATCAAAAATAATCCAGAGTGCAAGAAAAAAAGCAGATGTCGGCAAATTTGAAACTGGAAATGCTCTTCTAGAAAAAAGAGCAAAAGTGGGTCATCTAACGTCCGGGTCAAAAGCTTTAGACGAACTTTTGGGTGGTGGTTTTGAAACCCAGTCCATAACAGAACTTTTTGGTGAATTCGGGTCTTCCAAAACACAAATTGCCCATCAATTGTGTATTACAGTGCAGATGCCAGTTGACCAAGGTGGATTAAATGGACATGCATTTTTTATAGATACTGAAAATACCTTCAGACCAGAGCGCATTGCGCAGATGGCAGAGGCGTACGATTTAGATACAAATAAGGTTCTTGAAAAGATTCATGTTGCGCGGGCGTATAACTCGAGTCATCAAATGCTGCTTGTAGAAAAGGTATCTGAACTTTCCAAAGAATTTCCTGCTCGTCTACTGGTCGTTGATTCTTTAACGGCGCATTTCCGTGCCGAATATGTTGGGCGAGGAGTACTGGCCGACAGACAGCAGAAATTGAATAAACACATGCATGACCTGCTCAGGTGGGGAGATATTAACAATGGCGTCCTCTGTGTTACAAATCAGGTTTCCGCAAAGCCCGATGCTTTCTTTGGCGATCCCACTAGACCCATTGGAGGTCACATAGTTGGCCATACCGCTACTTTTAGGATATATTTGCGTAAAAGCAAGGGTCCAAAACGAATTGCACGGCTCATAGATTCACCTCATCTTCCCGAGGGTGAAGCTGTTTTTTCGGTGCTTGACAAGGGAATTAGGGACTAAAACCAGGAGAAAATAAGGAAAAACTTAAATGCAAGGATGAGTATTCCTCCTATTGGAGGTATATTTTATGGCATATATACACCAAGGTTGGACGTTATATACAAGAAACGTAAAGCTTAAGGGCGGAAGAAATCAAACAATATACTTCTTTAGCAAGAGGAAGCCAAAGAGTGGAAATCCATGCGACATGCCCAACGGATATTCTGTTGGCGTTAACAAAAGAACTGGCTTACCATACTTGAAAAAGAAGTAAGAATATTTACGAAAGCTGGCGTTTTCGCCAGCTAACTCTTTTCTTTTTTTATAATTTCCAGACCCGTCTGTAGTGTTTAAATAACAAAGTTTGTTTTTGGTATTGAGAAAAGACAATGAGCTCAAAGATCGGTTTTGTTGTTAATCCCATTGCCGGCATGGGTGGAAGAGTGGGTTTAAAAGGTACAGATGGTGTTTTAAAAGAGGCCATTGCCCTTGGGGCGAAACCTCTAGCATCCGAAAAAGCAAAAGAAACGTTAAAAGAATATTTTTCAAACTATTCAACAAAAGACGAGGTTTACTGGTTTACATGTTCTGGAGAAATGGGTGCCGATGAACTTAAAGGCTTTGGAGTTAAAAAAATAGAGGTCGTCTATAATATATCGGATAAAGGTACATCACCAGAGGATACCAGAAATGCATGTAAAAAACTAATGGAAAAAAACGTTGATTTGCTCCTTTTTTGTGGCGGTGATGGAACTGCAAAAGATATTTTTGAAATAGTTGGCAAGAGCATTCCCATACTTGGAATACCTGCCGGAGTAAAGATGCATTCAGGTGTATTTGGCATTACTACCAGTGCCACGGCAAAGATGCTTCATGAATTTGTAAACAAAACTCTTACCATCGGTGACGTTGAGATCATGGATCTTGATGAGGAACTATACCGCAAAGGCGAGTGGAATATACGACTGTTTGGTATTGCACAGGGCATTGTAGAACCTACCTATGTTCAGGTCGGAAAAACCGTTTATGAGTCAGTTTCCGATAATGCAATAAAGGATGAACTTGCCGAACATGTTATGGATGAAATGGAAAAAAACAAAGATTTTCTCTTTTTATTGGGACCTGGCGGCACCATTGATTATATCGCCCGAAAGATGGGTCTGGACAGTACAATTCTTGGTATTGATGCAGTTTACAATAAAAAACTCATTGCCAAAGATGTCAATGAAGAGGAAATCCTAAATCTTTTGAAAAACTATCCTCGAGTTAAAGTTATACTCAGCCCCATAGGTGCTCAGGGTTTTATTCTTGGCCGGGGAAATCTTCAACTAAGTCCCAAAGTAATTAAAAAAATTGATGTTGACAATATTATTGTTGTTTCAACACCTTCAAAACTTTCTTCTACTCCTTTTATACGTGTAGACACGGGAGATAAAAAGTTGGATCGTATTTTTATTCGAAAAGAATTTATGATGGTTGTTATCGGCTATCGGCTCAGTAGGGTTGTAAGGATTCAAACCAACAACTTTTAATATTCTTTCTTGATTCCTGTCAATCATCTGATTTATAAAATTCAAGGGGGCAAATAAATTTATGAAACGAAATTCAAAGGCGTTTTTAAAAGCAGAATATGACGATCTAGTAAGTAAGAACCTCGATTGGAAGCTTCGAGTGCTCGAAAGTGGATCAACACCCCATTCCATCGTTGATGGAAAAAAGGTGCTGATGCTTTGCTCCAACAACTATCTTAATTTGAGTAATCATCCTCGTCTCGTACAAGGTGCAATTGATGCGGCCAAAAAATACGGGGCTGGCTCCGGTTCGGTTCGGGCAATTGCTGGAACGATGAAACTTCATATTGAAGTGGAAAAGAGGCTTGCTAAATTCAAACGAACAGAATCCGCTCTCATCTATCAAACCGGATTTGCCGCTAACGCTGGTCTTATACCACAACTAGTCGGTGATGGTGATATAATAATTAGTGATGAACTGAATCACGGAAGTATTATTGATGGTGTCAGGCTTGCCAAAGCGGATCGCGCCGTCTACAAGCATAAAGATATGGGTGAGCTGGACAAGGTACTAAAAGAGGCTGACAAAAAATACAGAAGAATTCTCATAATAACCGATGGAGTATTCAGCATGGATGGAGACATCGCTCCAATGGATAAAATCGTGAAACTTGCAAACGAATACGGTGCGATGACATATGTTGATGATGCCCATGGAGAAGGAGTCATCGGCCCTGACGGTCGAGGAATTGGTGCGCATTTTGGAATAGAAGGTAAAATCGATGTTGAAATGGGGACATTCAGTAAAGCCTTTGGCGTAGTCGGCGGTCTTATTGCAGGAAGCCAGGATCTGGTGAACTTTGCTTATAATAAATCACGTACATGGCTTCTCTCTGGTTCGCATCCGCCAGCCGTTGCTGGTGCACAACTTGCCGCAATTGATGTTTTGGAAACAGAGCCACAACACGTAAAGAATCTATGGGATAATACCAAATATTTCAAGAAAGAACTCAAATCAATGGGATTTAACACGGGAGAATCCGAAACGCCCATTACCCCAGTTATTGTTGGAGATTCTGGCAAAGCCAAAGAACTATCCAATCTATTGTTTGATGAGGCCATATTTGCATTGCCGATTGTTTTCCCAATGGTTGCTAAAGACAAAGCACGCATAAGAGTAATGGTGAATGCGGGACTGACAAAAAAAGATCTAGATTTTGCACTTGGGCGTTTCGAAAAGTTAGGCAAAAAACTCAAAATAATCTAAATATTTGTTGGTTGTAAAAAAAGGCAGCTGCTGTGAATTCTTTAATTTAAGGATTCCTGCTCCATTTGCCTTTCTTTTTTTGGCTTAATACTTTTTCGATGATGGTTTGCTCGTCCACCTCTTTTATAGTTTTGTCGTCATCATCTACGTTTTTTTTCAATGCTCTTTCAATTGCTGCATCGTCGGCCTTGGCAATAATCCTCTCTTCCACTTCGTCGATATCTTTGGGTTTTGATTCTTCCTCTGTAACTTCAAAAACTGCTTCCCTCTGTGTTTTTTCAAATGGTGGTAGGTCAGTAGATTTTTTCCAATCCTTCTTTTCAAATGGTGAAGGTTTCTCCCATGGCCTCTTGTATTCTTTATTAACAGGCGTCTGCGGTTCAGGCATAACTTCTCTTCGTTCTGGTGGCCTTGTTTCCGGTTGTCTATACTCTGCATTGACTTGAGGTTTTGTTTCTATGGGTCTCGGTGCTACAACTTTTTCCTCTCTTTTTTCAAGAGGGTAGCTTGCAATTTGATCTTTGTTTGGTATAAATTCAAAAGCTTCATTGAGAAAAGCTCTTTCTTCTGTTGTTGGATACCAGATGTATCCCTCTTCATCTTTGCAGAAATTGGGTGCATTGTGATCAAAATATGTCATAAGGTTAAATTTGCCAGTTATCTTATCTTTACACAGTTCGATTCTTATGTGGATATTATCTTCTCCAACCAATTACTCTCACTCTCCATCCACTACAAAGGAGTAATAGACTAATAGAACTTATACTTTTTCTTTTAAAATTAGAAAAAATTAATTTTTTTTCTCTATTATTTAATATACGATAAACAATTGTTTATTTTATAATAAATCTTATAAATAGAAAGGTGTTTTGTTTTTTTCAATTATATATCACAGGACATTGGATGGTGTTGAGAGCGATATAGGATTTGAAGTAAATTTGAGTAGTAGAGATTAGTTGTATAATAAATGGAATTTGTAAGGTGAGAAGAGAATGAAAAATATGAAAATTAAACCAAAAAAAAGTATTTTAACGCTGGCCATCTCAGTTGCACTTATTTCTAGCATGTTATTTGCGACAATATCCGTACGTGCTGATACACCAACTCTGACCACAGTGACTATCACTTCAAGCAATATCAATCCTACCTTTGCTAAGGTTGGCAACACGGTGAACATCACGATTGTAGCAAGCGAATCTATCAATACGCCAAACGTGACCATAGATGGCCACAATGCCGATGTAGTAGGTGGCTCTGATGCAAATTGGTGGGCAATTCGAGTAATGCAAGCAGGTGATGCTGAAGGTGTTGTCAGTTTCAATATTAACTTCTCTGATTTAGATGATGATTATGGATTGGATGTAACAGCTATCACTGGCGGCAGCAATGTCACCTTTGATAAAACTGCTCCTGTAACAACAATTAATCCCTTGACTGCATATAAGAAGGCCGATTTTACAGTTAGTTGGTCTGCCATTGAGGCAACTTCAGGTGTCGCATCATGGACTGTTGAGTCTAGAGAGAATGCTGGGGCATGGACCCCTTGGTTGACAAATGTAAGTTATACTGTTAAGTCTGCAACTTGGGCGATTGGCAATACTACTAACGGAAATACTGTATCGTTTAAGGCTCTTGCAGTGGATAATGCTTCAAATTGTGGAGCCTGGTCTGCTCCTATTAGCACCAAAAAAGACATTTCTGCTCCAACTTGCATTATCAAATACAATAGATCAGCAACATACTTCAAAGCAGGCACTGCATTAAAGATCTACGCAAACTTCACCGAAGCTGGTTCCGGTATGAATAATTCGACGGTGATGATTAACATTACAACAGCTGGTAATGGTAGTCTCGCCAATACTTCAATGACTAAGACAAACAACACGCGGTACTACCATAGTTGGACTATTCCTTCTGGCTCAGATGAGGAGGGTACATTTACTGTAAAAATTTACGCGAAAGATAATGCAACCAACAACCTCAATTCATATCCAACCACAAACAATTCAAAGAAAATCGATAACACGGCCCCTGTAACATCAATGACTGCCTTGCCTTCATATAAACAAACTGATTTTACGGTTCAATGGGCTGCTACTGATGTAACTTCCGGTGTCGCTTCATGGACAGTCCAGTACAAGAATGGTAATGGCGCTTGGACTGCATGGTTTACGAATGTAAGCTACACTAAGACTTCAGCTACATGGCAGATTGCTAACACTACTCAAGATACTACAGTATACTTTAGAACCCTTGCAGTTGATAATGCTTCAAATTGTGGAGCCTGGTCATCTACCATTAGCACCACAAGAGGCACTGCCCCTAGCCCGCCTTCTAACGCACCAACTGCTAGACACGGAGGGCCATACACAGGTACCGTTGGAACAGCTGTACAATTTGATGGGTCAGCAAGTACTGCTGTTTCAGATAGGACTATATCTACATACAGCTGGAACTTCGGAGACGGATCTACTGGCACAGTAGTAAAACCCACTCATACCTATACGACTGCAGGTACATACACAGTAACATTAACAGTAACAGACAACCAAGATTCATCTGGCGCCGCCTCAACCACCGCGACAATATCAGCACTACCACCGCCACCACCATCAGAAACTGTATCAAATCAGACAATAAATGAAATTGAACAAGACTACGGCGTTACACTCGAAACACCATTCTATGCAAACGATACTGATAGAGATGGCATAGTAGACACATTCACAGATCCAAACGGCGTACTAACAAATGTAAACGACGTGAACATAAGCGGGCATGCAGCCTTCCTGATATCTACAAACGAATCCAATATACCTGCATTCTTCTGGGATACTATCACCAATACCATAACGCCAATCACCCATTCAACAGCACAAACAACAACGGAACCAGCAATAGACCCAATAGAAAAAACCGTAACAGTTGAAATTACAGTAAATAAATCCAATTGGATATATATGGATTTACCAGATAACTATCCAACCTACACCTTAACGATCAAAACATCAGACAACAGAACCATCTCGCCAGATAAGATATGGAGAAAAGACGGCAAGATATACGTACTTGATGACCCAGATACAATATATGACATCGTCTATAGTTATACCATACTACCACCGACTTTCGACCCGTTAAGCGGAACAACATTTAACACCTCAAAACCAACAATAACAATAACCTACCAAGATCAAGTCACTATAACGGCCGCCTCATTTGGCACTGCCGATATTCTTGGCCAAATCGCTATTATAGACCCCATGACCTTCACCTTTGCCGCAATGTCAAACATCACGGATGGACCGTACACTCTTAGTATAACTGCACAAGATGCCAGTGGTAACTCATTAACATCCGCTGCTACTTACACGATAAAAACACCTGAAAAACCATCGGCAACAACACCGTCAGCAAAGCTTCCATGGACAATGATAATTGTGGTAATAGTAATAATCGTGATAGTCCTGCTATTGGTAATCGCTTTACTTTTCAGAACAGGATACCTCATTGTCGAATCAGAACAAACGGTCGAAGAACCAAAAAAAGAACCAGCTAAAAAAGTAACTCCACCAAAGAAAAAGTAAAAACTAACTACAAATCTTCCTTTTTTTCTATTCTTTTTATTTTATAACTTAGCAAACGCTTTAAATATTATAACAATTCTCAGTGCTTGTATGAATTATCCTTTGGATGAAGCAAGAAAAGAGCTTATTGCTGCTTTAAAGAAAGCGATGTCCCAGTTGAACCTTGACTGCGAAATCAAACTAGAAGTGCCTCCAGAGCGTACCATGGGTGATTTCGCGTTCCCTTGCTTTAATCTGGCGCCTATTGCAAAAAAATCACCAAGCGACATAGCAAACAATATCGTAAGTAAAATCGAAAAAAGCAAATGGATGAAAAGCGTCGAAGCAAAGAACGGATATGTAAATTTTTTTATAGACGATGAGCGCCTTGCCACTTCAACACTAGAATTGATTACTCGGGAAAAAGAACACTACGGCTATCTGCAAAAGCAGAACCAAAAAGTCATCATAGAGCACACTTCAGCCAATCCTAACGGCCCATTACACGTTGGTAGAGCAAGAAATCCCATTCTAGGCGATACGTTGGTTAGAATTTTCAAAGCAGCAGGTTACGATGTTGAATCACAATTTTATCTAGATGACATGGGCAAACAAGTGGCCATTCTTGCGTGGGGAGTAAACAATATTGATCCAAAAAAAGCACCAAAGCCACAGTACAACAAACCTGATCATAAATCTGTTGGATTCTATCAGGCGGCTAGCAAACTTATGGAAGATGACGAAAAGGTAGCAAAAGAAATAAGCGAAATCGTTAAAAAAAGCGAAAGCGGAGATGCCAAAACAATTGCGCTCGTTCACAAGGCATACTCGCCTGTTTTAGATGGAATAATAGAAAGCTTAAATCGTATAAACGTAAGTATTGAAACCTTTGTTCCAGAATCAAATTTTGTTAAAGATGAAAGTGTGGATTTCGTCGTCGAAAAGTTAAAAAAATCCAAATATTGCAACGAAGAAGACGGCGCTTTTTACCTAGATCTAGAACCTTTCGGAATTCAGGGGAGAAACACAAAATTCTTCTTTACTAGAGGGGACGGCACAACTCTGTACGCCACAAGGGACGTAGCATATCATCTATGGAAGGCAAAACATGCAGATTTATTAATAAACGTTCTAGGTGAAGATCACAAACTGGAATCAAAACAAGTTGAAATAGCATTGAACTTAATGGATACAAAGTTGACACCTAAGGTTATATTCTATGCATTCGTCTCGCTACCTGGGGGAAAAATGTCTACCAGGCGCGGAAGGGTTGTATATCTAGACGAACTCGTCGATGAATCCATCGAACGGGCCTATGAAGAAGTAAAAAAGAGAAGGGGCAAGGAACTCTCAGAAAAAAAGATGAAAGAGATAGCAGAAATAGTAGGAATCGGTGCCCTAAGATACAACATCATAAAGGTTCAGCCAGAAAAAGACATCGAATTCAAATGGGAAGAGGCCTTAAATTTTGAAGGAAATGCTTCACCCTTCATACAATACGCCCATGCACGCGCCTGCAGTATACTTGCAAAGTCAGAAGACGAAATAAAAAATGTAGATCCTCTCTTGTTAAAACACGATTCAGAAATAAAGCTACTTAAAAAACTATCAGAATATCATGTAGTTATTGATGAAGCCTGCAGAGATTGCAAACCGCACATTATAACAAATTATTTATTTGATACTGCTTCTCAGTTTAACCAGTTCTACCGTGATTGCCCGGTTCTTCCAGAAAAAAACACCGAACTACGAAGATCAAGACTTGCACTTGTTGATGCATTAAGAGTTATTCTTAAAAATGGCTTGGGTCTTCTAGGAATCTCAGCACCCAAGGAAATGTAAACATGAACTATAAACCCGTACAGTGCAGTTTTTTGTTAAATAAAATAGTAACTAAAGACAACCTTTTTAACGGCGATTATACACTTGATCCATATCAAAACTGTGGATTTGGGTGCAGATACTGTGATTCTACCTATGATGAAACAATCTATATCAAAACCAATGCTGCTCAACTCTTAAAAAAAGAATTAGAAACAACGAACAGAGGCACCATAATAGTAGGTTCAGTTGTAGATCCATACCAAAAAGCAGAAGAAAGTTACAATATAACTAGAAATTTGCTGGAAATCATCAAACAGTACGATTTTCCGTGTCATATCTTGACAAAATCAACCCTGGTTCTAAGAGATATAGATTTAATATCAAAGATGAGCGACTGCAAAGTAACCATAAGTATAACTGCTCTTGATCAAACGATTTCTGATATCTTTGAAAAAAACGTACCTTCACCATTTGAACGACTAAAGACAATTGAAAAACTCTCAGAAATTTGGATAAAGACAGGGTTGGCTGTCATACCAATACTACCTTTTATTGCTGAAGACGCACTTGAAGGCATAGTCAAATCGGCAAAAAAACACAAGGCACATTACATCCTACATAAACACTTGGAACTAAAAGGAGATCAAAAAAACATTTTCATGAAAATTCTAGAAGAATTTTATCCAAATCTAGTTGAAAAATACGAAGAACTGTACAAGGATAGCTACATGCCAGATGATACTTACATTTCAAAGATAAATAATACTCTTGAAAAACTATGTACGAAATATAAAATAAAAAATAGAATTTAAGACGTAAAAAATACCTATGACTTGATTAGGTCTTTTCTACGTCTGTCTCTTTTATTTATCAGTTTTATTTCTTTTTTCGACCAAATGCAATCGCAGCTATCACCAGTATTACTATCACTATGAGTGCCACAATTATCCATATATATTGCTGCCAGAATGTTGTCGGTGTCCTTTCATTCGGATAGCTTGTTACTCCAAATGGCATATGACCATCAACTGAGACCTCTGAGCTGTATCTAAGCGGCATTGTATCCGCTTGTTCCCAATGATTTGCATCGCTATACTGGGTGCTAGGTACATACACGCGTAGACTTGGGTCACCATAGAGGCAAACATTTTCTGCTGCATCCCACCAAGGCTGAGGTGGGTCAGTAATGTAAAGAATTCCAGCATGGCTTATTCCTTTTGTATACGCTTGGCCAACAGTATCACCAAGAATAATATCTCTCGGAACAGACTGCATCCATATATCAGCATACCAACTTGTTGCCCATGGATCAGTTATCTGATAAATAGAACCATGTCTTACCAGCGTAAGATGAAGATATGTACCCATTGGCGTACAATCTCCCATGTTGATGCCAACTGAATGAATGTTACCAAGCGCCTCATCAAATTGAGTTGCATTATAGAAATGTTGTGGCACATAGCCAAACACAACGCTGTTAATAAAGCCGTCTTCGTAATCCTTTGTATCTTTTAACCATGCAGGTGTGAGCCGTTTTATTATTGGTATTTTAGATAAGAGGTTACTTAACTTATCTAGGATTGGTTTTACAGCGGGTGCCCAATCCACGCCTGTTCTAAATATTCCATTATGATTCGGATCCCCAATTAGCGACGGAATAATGCCATGTACGTCCATAGTCATTGTATCTGGCATGGTGGTTGAGCCAAGATAAACCTCATAGCCTCTCCATGGGTTTGCTTCCTTTTTCGCGCCGGCGAGCCCCAAAATACCCTTTAAGGTATCCGGTGTATCCCAGAAAGTTACCGCTCCCAAACCTGATCCTCCATGCCCCGATTTGGTCCAAATTAAAACACCCTTATTCAAATCGTTCATCACAGCATCAAAACTTGTTGAAAAGACACTGCTATAGCCACCTTTACTGGCATAAAAAGGCACCACTTCACTAGGGTTTATATCTGGATAAAAGGCCCCTGCTTCGCCCGTGGATTTTAAATTTACGCCATCATCAATTGCATTAAGTGAATTTGTCTCACCTGGAATTATTCCATCAGCAGTTTGATATTTGGTACCGTAATATTTAATGGCATTTTGATTAAAGCGATAGCAGTAAGAAGTATATGTATTTAACATTGGATACGTATAAGTCGCCTCCTGGGAAGGTCTATCAATTTTGAGGCCAAATTTTCCCCAGGCCAGCAAAGATCTCCTATGGCTGACACTACCATTTATCAATGTCACACCACCCGGATCCGTACCAGGATTCAAAAAGATAAGAGCAGGATAAAAAACATTGTGAGATATCCAATACGCAGTATCAACAGGTGATCCCCATATTCTTCCGGGCGTTGCTTTGCCAGGGAATACACGATCCCATGATGCACCTATATCATATTGATCTGCAACAGTAACCATCGTTTCCAAACCAGGCTTATCAAAACCGTTTTCTTTAAGAAAATCGTATACCCGCGTGCCAGTTAAATACATTTCAGAAGCGGCAGGTTCTACATTAAGTCGATCACTTGCATACCGCTTCCAAAATTCATTGTGCCATACGACGGCTGAAGAAAGCTGAGGTTCGCAATCTACTATAATCACTGGGCTTCCATGTTGAGCCGCACAATAGGCAGCTGGACCGACAAACAATGCACCCGGGTATTCTCCCGCCGGTACATTCGGCTTGCCAGCCCACCAATAGGTCCATGGATCAATCGTGGTAAATATGACATCATTTTTATTTGTTATGCTCATTATGGCTTTGTATGTCTGATCGAGTTTATTGTAGCATTCTTTGATATTTGCAATATCATTAATCTTATTTCTAACATCACTAGATAAATGATTACCGATATCAACTAAGTAAACATTTTTAATTCCAAGTTTGTAGAGAGTGTCAATACTTTTTTGGGTTAATTGAGATGGAGATGCATACAGTAGCGGGGCATTCAATAAACTTGCAAGAACAGATCCCTCTGTAGCAGAGGCTAGAGCGTCTCCTTCACTTTGTGAGATTCTTTGACCCCATGAGTATTTAACATTAAAATCAACTGGGCTACCAATATCACCCATGGTATATACGCAGATCGAATAATTTTCACCAGGCAAACATTGGCCTAGTTCGTCAAGACTCATCTCTTGATAACCACTTCTGCTTTCATTTGCTTCAGAGTGAACTACTTCGCCAGCAGGACCGATCAACGAAAAACCAAGATTAACACTCGGATCATTCCAAGTTAGTTTCAATTTTACATTATTACATTCAAATGGTGGGTTATCAGGTATTTTGACCATTGTGCCAGGGAACATTGTGATGTCTGTTTGATACTTCACTCCTTTTCTCAGAGCTGAAAAGATCTGTGGCCAAGTGCCATATTTGAATAAATGTTTATTGCTAGCAGATTCTGTTGTGACCCCTTTAGTAGGAAAATCTGTAATTCCAACCCTCCATGAACCACTCTTGTAAACATAGGCTCCTATGCGTTCGGCATCGGAATTCGGTCCCCACTGATTGGTGTTTGCTGCTTTTGCATCAACCATCATCCAGTTATCATCATATTTACAGTATAGCTGTAAATCTTTGTCACCAGCAGGTATTGCTATCCATTCAAAATTTGAAATCATATATGCTATACCAGGAAACCATGTTCCTACTTTTATATACTTATAACCTTCGGGCACATTAAATTCTGCGAACTGAGGATTTAACTTATTTGTTTGAGCTACAAAAAAAGACAAACTTTTTGTTTTTAAATCTGCCGATATGCTTCCGCTAACCTTTCCATTTGTTGTTACATCTGGTTTTTTAGAATTATTATCAATAACAGAAACAACAGCATTATCTGAGTATGACCAGTCGTTTAGTGCTATCTGGCTGGCGATATCGTAGGGGTTGTCTGCGTTGATTGTTGTGTATTCTTTTGCTTTCCAACTTGGGTCCAGCTTACTTTTTGGAACGTTGATTAGCGTCATTTGATCTAGTTGTCCGTTACAGTAGCTCATCCAGTCTTGCATAAAGTAGTCAAGTCCTTGTCTGGCATTCAAAGAGCGGTCTTTGACATCCTTTACAGGATATTCATCTTGATAAAACAATAACGGATTGGAGAAGAGCTTACTCCCATCATTAAAAACAGCAGTTGGAACAGCCGCAAGATAAGCATAATCATCGAGATAACTATTTTCATCGAAATTGACAAATGTTACTCTTTTCATAGGAACAACTGATTCATAGGATGGTCCCTTGTCAAAACCTTTGATATCAACTTTATCGGCTATAACAACTGGTAAAATACCAGAACCAAGCAACATAAATACTATCAAAATTCCTATAAAAATATTCGATTTGATTGTTTTTTTAACCACAGACATTTTCCCCCATTTATATATTTATATACCACGGCTTATATATTTATGTGTTATGCTACTTTATATATGTATATAATGGGTATATATAATTTGTTGCATAATTTACAAACAACTAGGGTGGTTAATGGTATTATCAATAGCAGCATTATCTAAGCAATATTAAAACAAAAATAAGATAAAAAGAAGAGATTAGTTCCCTTCTTTTCCTTTCTTTTTACTTTTTTTTCCTTGACATAGCTACAGCAACTATCACTAGTATCACTATTGCCAGTAATGCTACTATCAGCCACATATATTGCTGCCACAATGTTAATGGTGCCTTTTCATTCGGATAACTTGTTACACCAAATGGCATGTGACCGTCAACTGATGCTTCTGCATCATATCTAAGTGGCGCTGTATCTGCTTGTTCCCAATGATTTGCATTACTGTAGTCTGTACCAGGGACAAACACTCTTAAACTTGGATCACCAAATAGTTCTACATTCTCCAACTTGTCCCACCACCATTGTCCGACTATAGGTTCAGGGCCACATGCTCTCATTCCTAGTTCGTATGCCTGTCCGACAGTATAGCCCTCTGCAAACAGTTTTATCAACATCTGATTCCATAAACTTGACCAATCTGAAGTGCTCCAAGGGTCGATAATCTCATAACTCATTCCATGCCGCATCCAAGTCATGTGAAGATATGTATACGCAGGTAAACATGAGACTGTATTCAATCCGCATGAGTGAAGATTCTTTAAGACGTTATCAAAATCGATGCCTGTTTCAGATTTCATGGTAAAAGATCCACTTACAGAGGAAATGGTAACTTGGTCATCGCCACCATATATGTTTACTATGAGTAATCCTTCCTTAAGTGCCTGAAGTGGATGTTTTAATCTATCTCTAACCACTACGATGCCATGGGCACTCCAAAAATCAAGTGGCAGACCTAGCCTTTTAGCTATTTTATTAATCAACACCTTTTGAGTATTTACAGCAGCCACATCTGGATTTTCTGTAGAACCTATTTCAGGCAATAGATGGAATTTGATTAACGGTTTTGTTTTTTTTCCGGATAACTCATAAATCGCCCAAAGTGGAAGATTTCTCAGATGTCCTGGGTAAAGCAATATTGGTTCATATGCTCTCCATGGATTGTCTTCTTTTACATAGGGGTTATTTGGATCCCACATGGTTATCATTCCGCCTTGTGGTTGCCAGCCATGGCACTCTTCTACCCATAATAGTACGCCACGGTTCAGATTTTCGACGGTCGCATCAAAATTTGTAGAGAAGACATTTCCATATCCAGCTCTATTTGCATAGAAAGGAATAACCTCTGAATCACTAATATCAGGATAATACGCACCAGCTTTATCAGTGGCGCCATCATCAATTGGATCAGGGGAAGGAGTAACATATGGAATGATTCCATCGGCAGTTGTATATTTGAAATTCCAGTATTTCCATCCTTTTTCGTTAACCTTGTATGCATATGTGTTATACGTCTGCAGCACAGGATAAGTGAATTTTTCTTCTCCTGATTGTTTTGTGATAACTAAAGTGCTTCCACGAGGATTCTTTAAACGCCCTCCAATAAGTTCTGATTTGCTAGAACTTCCATTGATAAGTGTTGTTTCACCTTGCATTGCCGGGTTGACAAAAATCAAAGCTGGGTAAAACACGTTTCTGGAAATTGCATAGGCCGTATCTACTGGCGAGCCCCAGAATCTTCCAGGCAAAGCTGCACCAGTCAACATTCGATCCCATGGTACTCCAATATCATATTGATCTGCAACTGTTATTAAGGTCTCCTGTATCTGGTTAGCTGCTTTTCCTGGCTCCAATTTTCCTAGGCAGTACTCTTCAAGGAAGCTATATACCTCTCTACCGGACATTAACATACTTCCAGCAGTAGGTTCGTTTCTGGTCGCAACCGTCTTTACCCAAAAATCGGTGGGATAAACTGTTGCTTGAGATAACTGCGGATGCAAATCAATAATTGCAACTGGACTTCCATGCTGAGCTGCAATAAATGAAGCTGGACCAACAAACAATGCTCCAGGATATTCCTCAGCAGGTTTATCCTCGGCAACATACCAATAAGTCCAAGGATCAATCGTTGTAAAAACCGTAGTCTTAGTATTTCCAGTTTTTTCATTTATAGCAGTATAAATCTCACCAGCATTATTGTATTCCGTAATAGTTCCAACACTGCTTAGGTCAGACTTTGCATCTTTAGAAAGATGACTGCCAATATTAACGAGATAAATGTTCTTAACACCAAGCTTGTTAATAGTATCCTTTGTTGCGCTTGGAACCTTAGAAGGAGATACATAAAGTAAAGGTGCATTCAATGCACTTGCAAGTACTGCACCATTTGATGCAGAAGCAAAGCATTCTCCTTCAGTCTTTGAGAAGTTCTGATGCCAGCTATATTTCAAGGTAAAATCAATCGGTTGTGAAATATCATCAAGTGAAAAGACACAAACTGAATAGTTCTCCCCCACCCTGCATTCACCAAGCCTATCAACATGCATACTTGCCTCGCCGTTTTTCGTTTCACTGGCAACTTTGCCAGAGGTGATTTCTGCTTTTGAAAGGCTTGAACAAATTTCAGTACCTGTCGGATCAAGAAGTGTGAAACCAAGATGTGTACTGGGGTTGTTCCATGTCAATGTAAAATCAACATCTCTGCAGCCAAATGGAGATGGAGGGATATTTATCATGGTTCCCGAGTATAACGAGATATCGACAGTACCCACATTTTTTAGGCCTTTTGCCAAATTCTTAAGTGCTGTAGTCAGTAGACCGCCCTGTGTATTACTGCTAGCCTGATCCACGCTTTTTGTAGGTACAGAGGTTACGCTTACTCCCCATTTTCCATAGTTATGAATGTAAGATCCGACAACTTCTGCTAGACCTTCGAACATTTGTTCTGAGTAGCCATTTGCTCCATTATCTACCATCCCTAGCTGGGTATCATAGAGCTGTAGATCATAGTCAACATTGTTTGGCCAAGATAGCTTGGTCACTATGTACTTATATTGTTTATCATTAATGTTAAAATATTTGTAAGTACCACCTATCCCAATGGTCGGCTCTTGGATATCAAACTTTTGATGCCCTATATTGTATGCAGGAACACTTCCGCTCAATTTCCCTTCAGTTACATTATTTGGCTTTTCATATTGATCTTGTATAACTGCCACAACCGCATTATCAGAGTAAGACCATTCACTAAGTGCGATTTTACTTGCAATATCGTAAGGATTATTGCTATTAATCTGCGTAATACTCTTTGCCTTCCAACTGTCATTCAATTTGTTCTGGGGAACGTTTATGAGTGTCATCGTATCCATTTGCCCGTTGCAATAGGCCAT
>Ga0209777_10000207_pt1 | contig 103597 bp, 78 predicted proteins | sample FrelakmetHBP12HB_FD_187147 | JGI IMG/M metagenome (GOLD analysis project Ga0209777, IMG submission 187147) | Freshwater lake sediment microbial communities from the University of Notre Dame, USA, for methane emissions studies -HBP12 HB (SPAdes)... | ecosystem: Environmental > Aquatic >...
ACCAGTTTGGGTAAGTTTTCCGCTTCGTTATATGTTGGAATGATGATCGTTATATTCAAACAAGCTCCTACTGCATCTTGCGTAAAAGGGATAACTTGAGAACCTCAATGGATGTGAAGGGGCCGTTGTTTGATCGCAATTCATCTATTTTCAATATCAGGCGTTTACCTAGTTTTGTGGATTTTTGACGGTCCTTGATGGGATAGAAATATTCCAGCGATCGTTCCAGATGGCTACGGATGTGTTCCTGCAAACCAGTGCTGCTCTCCTGCCTGGTAATCAGCACAAAATCTGCCGGACCAAGATGACCCAGGAAATCCTCGGCATAGCCAGTTTCATGGATCGCATTGTAAAGCATTAAACTGACCGCCCGTAAAACATCGTCCGAAGCTACAAAACCATAGGTCTCCCGGAAAGCCTCCAGGTTTTTTAGCGAGACGATCAGAATTGCCCAGATTGGCTTTTGAAGACACTCTTCCAGGCGTTCATCCACCAAAGGACCGTCTGGCAGGCCGGTGACCGGATTGTTCAACGAATCCTGACCAGCACGGCGGAGCACATTGCGGACGCGCAACCTCAATTCCTGAATATCGAATGGTTTTGTGATGTAGCCATCCACAACCAGATCAAGCCCCTGCAAACGATCAATCCGTTCGCGTTTATCGGTCATGAATATTATAGGAATATCCGCCGTTCTACGGTTCTCGCGCAGGCGGCGGGCCACTTCGAAACCATCCATATCAGGGAGGAAAATATCCAGAATAATAAGGTTTGGGTGCGAAGTCTGGTATGCAACGATACCATCCTCCCCACTGTTCACAGTAAAGACCTCGTAGCCGCAGACGCGAAAATATGCAGTCAGCATATCGGCCAGATCGAGATCGTCCTCAATGATAAGAAGCTTCGATTTAGCCTCGTACATGGGCATTTACTTAGGAAATGGGTTCTTTTTGAATAACGAACTCACAAACAGTGTCCCCAACTGCACAACATTTGGATTCGTTAACACGAAATTCCAACCCGGCGGAGACCCAGGTGAGCATGGCTTGGAGGAGACCGGTGTAGATATAGCAGACCGGTTGGTCAGCACCCTTGCGAGTCCAACAAATCGGGCAGCGATGGATAGTCCAAATGAAAGCGTCGTCTGTTTCGTCGACAGTGGATTGCTGGTCAGTGACCTGCGAGAAGATCTTGGCTGCGGCTGGCAGGCCAGTGCGGATCTTGGCTTGGAGGGGAAGTACTTTGAAGGCGAGGTCGCCTACCCCTGCCAACGCACTAAAATCCTTAAGCGCATCATTGAAGGTGGCTCGCCCGGCGCGCAAAGCCAGCCCTCGCCCACCGCGAGGACCGTACATCTCTTCCAACCCTACATGGACGGCAGTGAAATCGGCAAAGTCAAATTGGCGTTCGAGGTTATCAGGAGGATAGTTGTCGATCAGGTTGCTCAAGCCCGCCAGATTCAAAATGGCATTGAGACCATTTTTCCCCAACACCTCTTCATAGGCTTCCAGGGCGATGCGGGCGAACTTGTTGGCGTAGTAATAACCGCTTTTCGGGATTTGCTCCATATTCTCTGCACCTTATATCAGTTTAGACAAGTCTTCGGCGGTACGGCGCATATCGAGCAGGATTAGACCAAGTTTGGCTTGCTCGCGTGCCAATGCCGTGAGCACCGCTTCCTTTCCCACTGACATCAGAACGACATAGCCTTTATCCCCTTTGATAAACACTTGTTCAAGAGACCCTCGCCCCAGTTCGGATGCGATCCGCGCGCCCAACGAGAGCATGGCAGCCGACATGGCGGAGACCCGGTCTTCTTCAACCCCCTGCGGCAAAGCAGAGGCGATACTTAAACCATCAACGCTGACAACAGCTGAGGCCTCCGTATCGGGCGAAGATGCCTGGAGTTCGCGCAGTCTGTCAACCATAAGTTGGGTGCGATTCTTTGTCAAAACTTCCTCCTTGAAACCTGATGTAAATTTAGCACAGGGAGCATAATGTGTCAAGTTGCATGCCTACCCGCCTTATTGATAACGATTGGGTTACAAAATGGGCGCCAATGAAAGCATGCTATAATCTTTTCCCAACCGTAGAGGTATCCAATATGCGCCGTATATTCACAACTCTTCTTATCGCCTTATTCCTGCTAGAGACTCTGCCATTAAATACATCCAGCGTTGCGACTCAGAGCGGAATGCTTTCGGCTCCTGAGCCATACTCCGGGTCTGTTGTTTGCCCGCCCGGGGTGTATGAAATTCCACCTGATAACTGCCTGCCGTTAGGTCCATCCGAATTTCTTACGCAAATTGCCGCGACCGGTATTCCCTATCCCATCCTGCCCTTGTCAGCCTATACTCCGCCAACTACTTTAAATGATATTCCATATAGTTATTTTAAGGTTACCAATCATGGTGCTCCGCTTTTCGCTTCGGTGGAGGACGCCGTTGATAACCAACCCTCCGGTCAAATCCCCCCAGGTTACGAACTCTACGTTTCTTATGTAGGGATCGAAATAGATCAGAATGGCACCTCCTATTACAGGCTTCGCTCGGGTGCATTGATAGGCATGGACGGTGGGCGCTTGTCTGTTCCGGCGTTCCAGGGGTTATTGTTTAAAACCCAACCGACGCGCTCTTTTGGCTGGGTACTGGGGGAGACAACCACCCGCACAGCTCCTGGATTGGATAAACCGGAAACAGGGCCAATTTTATTCCGCTACAATGTTGTCCAAATTTACGATACACAGAATGCCAGCAACCTGACCTGGAATCTTGTTGGCCCAAATGAGTGGGTAGATTCACGCCAGGTTGCCCGAGTGGACCCGCGTACCACGCCTCCCGAAGGAGTGACCTCCAACCGCTGGATCGAGGTCAATTTATTCGAACAAACATTATCCGTCTATGATAAAAATCAACTGGTCTTTGCCACATTGACTTCCACCGGGGTCGATCCCTTCTGGACCAGGCCTGGCATATTCCAGATATATGTGAAGAAACCCACCGAGACGATGAGCGGTGCCACCGCTGCAGACCGTTCGGATTATTACTATCTCGAAGATGTGCCCTGGACGATGTATTTCGATGAAGAACGCGCTTTGCACGGAGCCTATTGGCATAATCGCTTTGGTTACCCGAACAGCCACGGTTGTGTCAATTTATCAGTTGGCGATTCACACTGGCTCTATGATTGGGCCAATGTTGGCGATACTGTATATGTCTACGACACATCTGGGCAGACTCCGGTGGATCCATCCGTTTATGGAGCCGGTGCGCCTTGACGTTGGGAAACCGGTATGGTATATTCAGCCCGCTTCTGGACCCGTGGTGTAGCGGCCAAACATGCGGCCCTGTCAAGGCCGAGATCGCGAGTTCGAATCTCGTCGGGTCCGCCTGAAGTATTTTGAAACCACCAGCTTGGTTGACTAATGTCAGCCAGGCTGTTTGGTTAAATGGCAACCCGCCGGTAACTGCCGGCGGGCGTTGATTGTTCATCGAGACTTCCAAGTCCCTCGTGGATGAAGTTGCGCTGTGACCTAAACGGGATACTTGCCAGTTGCATCCATCACGACCGGGCCATGACCCGAGCAAACGATGTGCGCGCCAAGGGCAGCTTGCTTTTTCTCGGCCTCTCTTGCCTTTGCATCGTCCCACGTCAAGCCACTGCGCGAGCCATGGATCCCAGTTTCATCATTCACCATTGAATCGCCACAGAACAGGATGCCAACTACAGGCGCAAACAATGAGATATGACCCGGTGTATGCCCGGAGGTATCGACCACGCGCAGACCGCCCAACGCCGGCAGGACCTGGCCGTCTGTCAAGATCTCCTCCACCTTGAAAGGCGTGGCCTTCATGAAAGGGCGCAGCACGGCAAACATAAGGCGCCGCATCGAGAATCCGGAAGGCTTGATCTTCCTGGAAGACTTACCTGACGCGATGGCCTCCGCTTCGATTTGGCTGGCATACGTGCGGGCACCGGTCAACTTGTGCAGGGCAGCAAGACCACCGACGTGGTCAAGATCTGAATGGGTCAGGATGATCCGCTTCACATCATGGGCAGACTTGCCCAGGCTGGCAACATACGCATGGATCTTTTTCTCACTGCGAGGCAGACCTGTATCAATGATGGTCAGCCCGTCGGTGTCAACGAGGATATAAGCATTGGCGACAACGCCAGGGACAACAAATACATTGTCAATGATCTTCATTTCAGCAAATTCCTTCTCTTAAATTTGATCCAGACTAGTGACTTGGTGATCTGTTTCTTCTTGCGGGAGTGATTTCTCATTGGGGACAGCCGCTGCTTTTATAGGGACAAGACCAGACTTACGGGGCAGTGGTCAGAGCCTAACACATCCTCGTGAATGTCAGCCGTAACGATGCGGTCTTTCAAATCAGGAGATACCAGGAAGTAGTCGAGTCGCCAGCCTACATTACGCTCGCGCGCCCGGGATACTACATCCCACCATGAATACTTTACCGTATCCGGATGTAGATGGCGGAAGGTATCGATCAATCCGGCATCGAAGAACTCGCCCAGCCCAGCCCGTTCTTCCGGCATGAAACCGCTATGGGCGATATTCTCCCTGGGTCGAGCCAGGTCGATCTCAGCATAGGCGGTATTAAAATCGCCGGTTACGACCACGGGATGCCCGGCTTGCATATAACCTTGTGCCACTTCGAGGAAGTGCCGATAAAAGGCCAATTTATGTGCCACCCATTCAGGTCCGCGCCCGCCGTTGGGGAAGTAGATATTAAAGAAAACGAATGGTTCGAACTCATGAATGAGGCACCGGCCTTCAGTATCGAAGCGGGGTGCGTTCAGACCGGTAATGACTTTTCCCGGGGTGTGCCTGGAATATATAACTGTGCCACTGTAACCTTTTTTTTCGGCAGAATTCCACGAGGCTTGGTAACCGGCTGGATTCAGGAGCGCGGGACTGAGTTGCTCTGGGCTGGCTTTGGTTTCCTGCACCGCCACCAGGTCGGCCTCGCTGGCTGCCAGCCATCCGAGGAAGCCTTTTTTCTCGGCTGCCCGGATGCCGTTCACATTCCACGAGATAAGTTTCCAGTTCATCATCATTCCTGAGACTTAAGAAATTTAAGAGATTGTAAATATTTCAGCCCACAAAGATGAGAATTGTGGGAAGTTAACCTTTGTCCAATCCTCTATTTCGAGGATCGATGTATTTAGACAGCATTCATACCTCCCCCACAGGGTTAGGCTATTAGAAGTAGGATATTTGCATTCGGGGTTGAATTAACTGGGAATGAAACTACCTTTTTGTTTCTTTTCGTTCTTCAATTTTCGTTTTTCCTTTAGACTATGCTCGGGTTTCTTCTTCTGCTCTTTACTGCCTTTATCTTTTTTTCCACTTTTATCACCCATGGCTGCTTCTCCTTTTTTTCGAACATTAATATTTTTGATTGGCTAATGCAGGATTTCCTGGTTGGCTTGATCGGTTTCTTGGAGGATCCGGCTGACCTGCTCCTTGATCTCAGCGGTGGCGCTCGGGGTTTTGGGAATGAACTTGACCAGGTCGCGTGCATCCTGCAGCCGCGCTTTTACCTGGGCTATGTATGAAAAATCATACTTGCCACCTTCGGCAGGGACGGGTAAATCGCGTGCTTCTTGGATCAAAGCCCGCGCTCGTTCGATGCGTTCGATCGCCGGGATAAAACGGGACATTATTACTCCTATATACTTTATTATACGGCCTTTTTCCAAACCCTGTCCAATTGCCAGGTATCGCTAAGGGTCTTTTAATTGGCAGGTTTTATTGTTCTTTCCCGTACGTTCCTCAGACTGTTTCGATTTTTTGTAATAAACATTACGGATATGCCCGGAGAAACCATTTTTCCTCTTGACATTAACGTAACGTCATGGTTTATATTAGCCAAACGAGGTAAAGGTGTACACCGTAAAACAACTTTCGAAACTGGCGGGCGTCAGTGTCCGCACCCTGCATTACTACGACGAGATCGGGCTGCTCAAGCCGTCTTGGCTGGGCGTTAACGGCTACCGCCATTATAAAGAAGAGGCCCTGCTGGAACTACAGCAGATTCTTTTCTACCGGGAACTGGACCTGAGTCTTGCCGAAATCAAATCCGTGCTGGGCTGCCCCGATTTTAATGTGTTGACCGCCCTCGAGTCCCACAAAGAGGCGTTGCAGGGAAGAGTCCAACGGCTGAACCATCTTATCCAGACAGTTGATAATACCATCGATCATTTGAAAGGAAATGAAGCCATGAATGCAAAAGGATTGTTTGAAGGCTTTAGCGAAGAAGAACAGGAGAAGTATGCTTTGGAAGCGGAGCAGATGTATGATCCCGAAACGGTAAGAGCATCCAACAGGAAGTGGAAGGCATACACGCCTGCTGAGAAGGACCGCATTCTTGCTGACGGTAAAACCATCTACCTGGATCTGGTCAAGGCGATGCCAAAGGGCGCGGCCAGCCCGGAAGTCCAGGCTTTGATCGCCCATTGGCATCAGAACATGCAGAACTTCTGGAGTCCGAACGATGAGCAGTTGGTTGGTCTTGCCAATGGGTACAGCGAGGATGCGCGTTTCCGTGCCAACTTTGACAAGATCCACCCGAAATTGGCCGGGTTCATGCGCGAAGCTGTGAAGGTGTATGTGCAGAACCGGAAAAAGTAGTCCCTGAAGACACGAAATGATTAACGAGAGCCAAAGGCACAAAGCCTTTGGCTCTCGTTAATCATTTGCTCCGAGCCCCAACCTCCAACAAGGACAAAGTGAAGTATACTAATATTAATAGGCTAAAAGGTTTCCGGTTGGAAGACTTATTTCTGCCATCTGCGTTACAAGACCGCTACATCCTAGTATTCCACGGTATTGCATAATTCCACTCGATTACCCGAGATGTCTCCCCTTTCCGGATCCATCATCAATATCAGCCACAATTCAGTCGATTGAGGTTCCCAGTCCTAAATCCGACTAAATTTGGCAGTTTGAAAGAATGGAAGGGATGAACCATGTTCGATCCTGTTCTGGTTCCATTAGACGGTTCTCTGATCGCTGAATGTGTCCTGCCGCACGCGGTTGCAATTGCCCGCGCTTTTGATGCAAAAGTGATATTGCTGCGCGTCCTGGACAAGAACCAGGCAAGTGAAAAGGCACAATTGTTTGATCTGCTTAACTGGCAGATCAATAAGACCGGAGCGAAGTTGTACCTGGAAAAGATCAGCGCCAGACTTCAAAAATTCGGCCTGCAGATCGAGACTGCCGTTCTCGAGGGTTTGGTGGCGGAATCGATCACTGAATATGCACTAAGCCGGGGGATAAAATTGATCATTCTGAGCAGTCACGGACGCAGTGGGTTGAGTCAATGGGGTATAAGCAGCGTCACCCAAAAAATAATTTTTAGCGCACCTACCTCCGTGCTCATCATCCGGGCTCACCAACCGGCAAATAGCGCGTCGATCGAATGGCAGTACACACGAATTATGGTTCCACTGGATGGGTCCCGCCGGGCGGAAAATGTCCTGCCTATGGTCACGCTTCTGGCCCGTTTCCACCAATCCCAGATTCATGTAGTGCATGTCGTGAAAACCCCGGAAATGGCGCGCCAAATGCCTCTCTCCCGCGAAGATGTGGAGCTATCCGAACAAATGGTGGCGCGCAACCGGGAGGAAGCCATCCGCTATCTCGATCAAGTGTGCCTGCATTCGACCCTGGATGGCATAGATGTAGAAACCCACTTGTTGACGAGCGATAATGCGGACGCAGCCCTCCATGAGCTGGCAGAGAAGAAAAGCATCGACATGGTCGCGCTGAGTGCGCACGGCTATTCGGGGAATAATCAATGGCCCTATGGAAGCATGGTTAATAATTTTATCCTGTACAGCAAGGTACCGTTATTGATCGTGCAGGACCTGCCGGGAAAAGAAGAGCCACCCATGGTCGATACGGCTCCACGGGAACGCATAGAGCATTAGTCCATGCAGGTAACCCCCTTTCAAACTTCTGATCGAGCTAACCCGGAACCCAGGGCGCGGCTGGAAGAACTCGCGCAGCAGTTGGCGGAAATTCATACTCGCGTACATAAGAGCCCCAAACCATGGATTCTGCTAGTAAAGCACCTGAGCACCTGGGAAGAAAAATTGCAGGATGCCTATCAGCATTTTAGTGCTGCATCTTTGAGAGACCCGGCTTTTTCCCGCGCAGGCGAATGGATGCTGGATAATTTTTATGTTGTCAAACAGACTTTCCGCCAGATAGAAGAGAACCTGCCGTCCAGTTTTATAAACCAGTTACCAAAACTGGACGGGACACCGTTAGAGGGCCACCCGCGCATTTTTGCGCTGGCGTCGGAATGGATTGGATACAGCCAGGGCCAGATTGACCTGGCTCAAGCCACCGCTTTTGTGCAGGATTATCAGCAGATCACTCCACTGACGATTGGGGAACTGTGGGCACTGCCGATAATGCTGCGAATTGGGATTTTGGAGCGGCTCGTCTTCGCTGTTGCCGAACTCACCGGGATGGACACGCCGCCTCTTGTTAGAACCGGGAATACATCGAAAGGCTTGAGCGAAATCCCGATCCAAGTCGGTTCCCCGGCCCTGGTAAACGAGATCATTGTTACCAATTGTTTTCTTGGCCTGCGCTTGCTTTCCACCACAGATTGGAAAGACTTCTTTGAGCAGATCAGCCGTGTGGAACAGATTTTACGCGATGACCCCGCTGGGATCTATGCAGGCATGGATTTCGACACACGTAACAGTTATCGCACTGTCATCGAGGAACTGGCGCGCCACTCGACCTTTAGCGAAGAGGAAGTTGCACTCGCTGCTAATAAATTCGCTCGCGGCGTGGGTGATATAGTTTCAGGGCGGAAAGCACACGTCGGCTATTATCTGCGGGATGCAGGGCTTGTGATGCTTGAAAACAGCATCCGCTATCGGCCACGATTAAACGTCCGTATACGCCGAGTGCTGCTCGCCTCCCCTACTGCCTTGTATCTGGGGAGTATCGCCATCCTTACGATGCTGTTCCTTTTGGGGCTACTCACTTACGCAATGCTTTCGGGGGATTCCTTTGCCCAACGACTCATGGTAGGTGTGCTTGGGTTGACATTGGCTCTAGAGGCTGCGATCACATTTGTGCACTGGAATGTGACCCACAGCATCAAGCCCCAAAGCCTGCCGCGCATGGATTTTTCGGAAGGTATCCCGCCGGGCAACCGCACTATGGTGGTGATCCCCACCCTTCTGGAAAGCACCGGAGAACTCGATCATCTCCTACAAGAGTTAGAACTCTATTATTTATCCAATCCCGACCCGCAACTGACCTATGCCCTGCTGACCGATTTTGGTGATGCTCCAACCGAGCACATGCCGGATGATGAACAATTGCTTGCGCTGGGAAGGGCTGGCATAGAAAAGCTCAATCAAAAATATGCTAAATCAGCTCCCTTCTATTTATTCCACCGTCAGCGCCAGTGGAATCCGTCTGAAGGAGTCTGGATGGGTTGGGAACGCAAGCGCGGTAAATTGGCAGATTTCAACCGCCTGCTACTCAATCTGGGTGAAACCTCCTATTCAACCCAGGTTGGGGATGCGAGCATTCTGCGGGGTAGTCCCGTTTCTACTACGGGATCCGGCATAAAATATGTTATCACTCTGGATGCAGATACGTCCCTGCCGCAGGGCAGTGCCAACCGGCTGATTGCCACCCTGGCACATCCGCTGAACCATGCCGAATTTGCTCCCGATGGGCGTTCGGTTGTTGCTGGTTATACCGTGCTGCAACCGCGCGTGGCAATCAAGCCTACCAGCGCGAACCGTTCGCTCTTTTCACAAATCTTTTCCGGGAACACGGGGTTTGACCTATACTCCTTTGCCGTCTCGGATGTGTATCAGGATTTGTTTGGCGAAGGCAGCTATGTTGGTAAAGGAATTTATGATGTCGTGGCTTTCGAGCGCAGCCTGGCGGGCCAGGTCCGTCAGAATACCCTGCTCAGCCATGACCTGTTTGAAGGGATCTACGGACGCGCCGCCCTGGTCACGGACCTCGTCCTTTACGAGGAGTATCCGTCACGCTATCTGGTGTACACCCGCCGTTTGCGACGCTGGATTCGGGGCGATTGGCAGTTGCTGCCCTGGTTGTTCCCCTTTGTCCGCACCCAAAACGGGGTGGCCCGCAACCGGTTATCGATCATTAATCTCTGGAAAATCTTTGACAACCTGCGGCGCAGTCTCTTGCCGCCCACCTTGTTAGCTTTGCTCATTGCTGGCTGGCTATTTCTACCCGGTTCGCCCCTGGTCTGGGTATTGCTTGTGCTACTACCTTCCGCCCTGCCAATGACAGTCCAAACTGTCCAGCATGGGCGGTCCAATTTTAGGCGTCTGACACTTAAACAAATTATCGAACCAGCCCGGCTTCCGCTCATACGCTGGGTCCTTGCGATTCTTCTTCTCCCATATGAAGCCTTACTCTCATTGAGCGCGATTGGGATAACAATCACCCGCTTATTCATTGTGCGCAAGAATATGCTGCAATGGACAACAGCAGCATCCATTGCACGCTCGTTTCGAAATACTAGATATAGAATCTGGTTTGAGATGGCAGCTTCCCTGATTTTTGTTGTACTCCTGGGGATTGCCATTTGGATGATTAACCCGTCGGCGCTGCTGGTAGCAACTCCCCTGCTAATCAGTTGGCTCATCTCTCCGCAGATCGCGTATTGGATCAGCCAGCCCATTATCCATACCTCCCCACCACTTTCGGAGACTCAGCGCAGGCAAGTCCGTCGGCTGGCACGGCGCACCTGGGCATTTTTTGAGCAGTTTACCGGACCCAATGACCATTGGCTGCCTCCTGATCATTTTCAAGAGTCGCCGCGCGGCAGTGTTGCGCACTACACCACACCTACCAACATAGGTCTGTTCTTGGCATCCACTTTATCGGCATATGAGTTGGGCTATATGGGCTTATCCGAACTTGCTGTCCGTTTGCGTTCAACCTTTGAGAGCTTGGACACGCTGGAACACTACCGGGGACACCTGCTCAACTGGTACGACTCGCAGACGCTCGCAGCGCTCCCGCCCCGCTACATCTCCACGGTGGATAGCGGCAATCTGGCAGCCTGCCTGATTGCCCTCAAACAGGGCTGTCTTGCCCTGACGGATGCGCCGCTGCTGGCTGATAAGCAGTGGCAGGGTTTACTTGTCATTCTGGATATTCTGTCAGAAACACTGCAAGCTCTGGAAAAAAACAACCCGCACGCATCGATCGAATCTTTTGAGGTCGAATTGACTAGCATTTATGAGCGTGTTAGTGTCATCCAGGACCAGCCCACAGAATGGACTGTGACTCTTGCCTGGCTCTCAGGCGAGGGCTGGGAAAGAATTTCGCACCGCTTGTTGAAACTTCTCGAAAGTCATCCTAATCTCAATCCCGAATTCCTGACCGAACTCCAACTCTATCTTAATTTGATGCATCACCAGCTGCAAGACATGCAGCGAGGTCTGGATTTGTTTATGCCCTGGCTTAGCCTTCTGAATGCCCCACCTGTGCCTACCATGGATACTCCTGCCTGGCAGAATTTTCGCCACAGCCTGCCCACTGAATTACCCACGCTGGAACAGGCGGAAGCGGCGTATGCGCGCATCCAAATGGCATTAAACCACTTCAAGGCGCAGTTACTGGATGAAGTAATCCCGGTACCAGCTAGGAATGAAGCAGCTCTAGTGTGGTGTCAAAAACTGGAGGAAGGTTTATCGTCGGCGCAAATGTCGGTAGAGTCACTGCTGATTGGTTTTCAAGACCTGGCACGACGGGCGAACGATGGAGTGACCGGTATGGATTTCCGCTTTTTGTATGATGAGCGCAGCCAATTGTTCCATATTGGCTATAATGCCAGCACCGAACAACTTGACCCAAGTTACTACGATTTGTTGGCCTCTGAAGCCCGTATTGCCAGCCTGATAGCAATCGCCAAAGGCGATGTCCCGCAAAGCCACTGGCAGCATCTGGGACGACCGGTGACGAAAGTGAACGGGAAGCAGGTACTGCTCTCGTGGAGCGGAACCATGTTTGAATATCTCATGCCGGCTATGTTTACCAAGAACTATTCCGGGACCTTCCTCTCGGATAGTTGCTACGCCGCCCTTGAGGCGCAAATGAGTTACGGGCGGGAGCGGAAAGTGCCCTGGGGTATTTCGGAATCCGGCTACTTTGCATTCGATGTCAATCTGAACTACCAATACCGTGCTTTTGGCGTGCCTGACCTGGGCTACAAACGCGACCTGCCCGAAGATTTAGTCATTGCTCCCTATGCATCGCTGATCGGGCTCTCCCTGCAGCCTCAGGCAGTGTTGGAGAACATGGCCCACTTGGAGCAGCTGAATATGCTCGGGCGTTTTGGTTATTACGAGGCCCTCGATTACACCAAAACACGCCTGCCAATTGGCCAATCACATGCCATGGTGCAATCCTATATGGCGCATCACCAGGGGATGATTCTTCTGGCGACTTGTAACTACCTGTCGGACGATATGATGGTGCAGCGTTTCCACGCTGACGAGCGCATCCAGAGCGTGGAATTGCTCCTTCAGGAGAAGATTCCGCTAGACCCACCCATCGAATATCCCCATCCTGATGAAGCGGCGGATATACCCGAGAGGCTGCATTCGGTTAATAGTGCGCCTTGGCGAGTACCAGTCGACAGTCCCATTCCGCAGGTGCATGTCCTTTCAAAGGGGGATACCAGTGTGCTGATTACCAGCGCCGGAGGTGGATACAGTCAGTGGCGGGAGTTTGCGTTGACGCGCTGGCAAGCTGACACCACTCTTGACCAGTGGGGCACGTGGATTTATATCCAGGACCGCGAGACCGGCAGGCTCTGGTCGGTCACATGCCAGCCCATTGGCTGCGCGTCGGAGCACCAGGAAGTGTTGTTTTATCCTCACAAGGTTGAATTCCAACGTTCAGACAACGGCATTTCCCTCCATAGCGGCATCACAGTCAGTACGGATGGCGTCGAAATCAGGCGGGTGAATATCCTGAATGAAGGCGACCGCCCCCGGCGGTTGAAATTGACCAGTTACGGCGAAGTGGTGTTGGCGGTGCAGGCTGCCGACCGGCGTCATTCAGCATTTAACAAACTTTTTATCGAGAGTGAATATCTCCCCCAAGAGAATGCACTCCTGTTCCGGCGTCGTCCGCGCTCTGCGGAAGAAAAACAGGTCGTGCTGATACATGCGCTGCTCATAGAAGCCGGACGCAAAGTGACCAGCGACCACGAGACTGATCGTGCTCAATTTTTGGGTAGATCTCAAACGCCGCGCACCCCGTTGACGCTGCAAGATGCTAATCACCACCTTTCAGGTGCTACCGGCGGGGCGCTTGACCCAATCTTCTCGCTGGCGCAGGAAATTGACCTGAAACCGCATGCGAAAACCAGGGTCATTTTCCTGACTCTGGCAGCCCCTACCCGTCTCGAAGCGTTGGAAAAACTGTCCCATTACCAGTCCGGGCTTGCCATTTACCATGCTTTTGAAGAGGCTAACGTGCACGGGGAAGAGGAACTACTCGAACTGGGCTTGAATGCCAACGCCGTGGAAAACATCCAACGCCTTTTATCTGCCCTGCTCTACCCGGCAGGAACATTGCGCGCCGCGCCACATATCCTGGCGCTTAACAAAAAGGGCCAATCTGGCTTGTGGGCGTTCGGTATCTCTGGTGATTATCCCATTTTATTGGTGCATCTCCGCGATGGCGAATCGCCCTTGCTGTCAGAAGCCCTGCAGGCCTATAAATACTGGCGAAACCGCCATGTCACGGTCAACCTGGTCATTCTAAATGAGCAGGATACCGGTTATAACCTCGATTTGCAAAACAGCATTCAGCGCCAGATTGTGCGCATGGGCGCGGAGGACTGGCTGAACCAGCGCGATGGTATTTTTGTGCTGCGTGCAGACCAGCTTCAGCAAGCCGATAAGATTCTGTTTGAAACGGTGGCCGGGGTAATACTGGACGAAAGCAGCGGGACGCTGGCTGAACACGCCCTGCGTTTAACCACCCAGCCCATCCGCCTGCCGGGGTTCACACCATCCCTCTCCCGGGCGCGCGACTCTGAACCAACGCCGGCACTTCAACTCCCAGGCGATTTGCTGATGGATAACGGTCTTGGCGGTTTCAGCCGCGATGGTCGGGAATACATTATCCATCTCCAACCGGGTCAGCGCACGCCGCACCCGTGGATCAATGTCATCGCCAACCCACAGTTCGGGTTTCTGGTCTCCGAAGCGGGTTCCGGCTGCACCTGGGCAGAGAACAGCGGCGAGAACCGCCTGACCCCCTGGCGCAATGATCCGGTCACTGACATGCCGGGCGAAGCACTCTACCTGCGCGATGAGGAAACCGGGCTGGTCTGGAGCCCCACTCCCTTGCCCGCCGGGGCAAAAACGGCGCACCTGATCCGTCATGGGGCAGGCTATTCGGTCTTTGAGAGCCAGAGTCATGGCTTGAACCAGGACCTGCGACTATTCGTCGCGCCCGATTCACCGGTCAAAATTGCGCACCTGCGCCTGCAAAATCTCTGGAAGCGTCCGCGCCGTATCACCGTCACCTATTATGCAGAATGGGTCCTTGGCACAACGAGGGATATGCATCAGGCTCATATCATGCCGGAGTACGATCCAGAAAAAAAAGCCTTGCTCGCAACCAACCATTTCAACTTTGAGTTCGGTGAGCGTGTAGCCTTTCTGGCCGCGAACAAAAAACCGCATGGCGTGACCGCCGACCGGACGGAGTTCTTGGGACGCCTGGGCAGCCTGCAAGCCCCAGCCGCACTTGGGCGCATTGGATTGGCAAGCGCGGTGAACGCCGGTCTGGACCCGTGCGCAGCCTCCCAACTGCACGTTGACCTGGCACCCGGCGCTGCAGATGAAGTTTTTTTCTTGATCGGCGAAGGGGCAAACCGGGCTGAAAGTCTGGAGCTGATTGAGCAGCTTCAGGCAGAGGGACGGGTTGAATCGCTCTGGCAGGCGGTCCAGCAGCAGTGGGATGATATCCTGAATGCCATAACGGTTGAAACACCTGACCCGGGCATGGACTTGTTGCTCAACCGCTGGCTGCTGTACCAGACGATCAGCTGTCGCCTATGGGGTCGCTCAGCCTTGTACCAATCCAGCGGAGCCTTTGGGTTCCGGGACCAACTCCAGGATGTGTTGGCTTTGCTGCATACCCGCCCTGGCCTGGTGCGGGACCAGATCCTGAACGCTGCACAACGCCAGTTCGAGGCGGGCGACGTCCTACACTGGTGGCATCCGCCTTCCGGGCGAGGGGTGCGAACCCGCTTTTCAGATGATTTGCTGTGGCTGCCATACGTCACAGCCGAATACGTTACTGCCAGTGGAGATGCCTCCATCCTGGATGAGAAAATCCCATTCTTGGATGCGGAACCGCTCAAGCCGGAGGAAGCAGAGCGCTACGGTCAATACAACCATACCGCTGAGGGGTATACGCTTTATGAACATTGCCGTCGGGCCATCGAAAAAGGAACCACATCCGGTGCGCACGGGTTGCCGCTGATGGGGGCGGGAGATTGGAACGATGGGATGAACCGGGTGGGTGCGGGTGGGCGGGGTGAGAGCATTTGGCTGGGCTGGTTCCTGAATGCCACTTTGACGCGTTTCAGCTCGCTTTGCGAGCTGATGAAAGAGGACCCGGAACCGTACAGCCAGCAGGCGGTCCGCCTGGCTCGGGCGTTGGAATTACACGCTTGGGATGGCAACTGGTACTTGCGTGCCTTCTACGACGACGGCAGTCCCCTGGGTTCGAGCGAAAACAACGAATGCCGGATCGATTCGATTGCGCAATCCTGGGCGGTACTGTCGCAAGCCGCCGATCCGCTGCGAGCCGCTCAGGCGATGGAATCCGTCGATCGACTCCTGGTTCGGGAGGCCGATCAATTGATTTTGTTGCTTACACCTCCCTTTGACAAAACGGCGCACGATCCTGGCTACATCCAAGGGTATCCTCCGGGTGTGCGCGAAAATGGTGGGCAGTACACCCATGCGGCCATCTGGACGGCTTGGGCGTTTGCCATACTTGGTCAGGGGGAGCGTGCCGGGGAATTGTTCCGCCTTCTGAATCCCATCTATCACGCTGATACGCCCCAAAAAGTGCGGCGTTATATGGTTGAGCCTTATGGCATTGCCGCCGACATCTATAGCCAACCCCCCCAAACCGGAACCGGCGGCTGGACGTGGTACACCGGATCATCCGGTTGGATGTACCGTCTCGGTATTGAAGCCATCCTGGGCATCACCTGCGTTGGCAAGGCACTCAACATCAACCCTTGCATTCCAGGGAATTGGCCGGGATTTAAAGTGGATTTCCGTTTTGGAATCACCCATTACAAGATCAGCGTGGAGAACCCGAAGGGTATCAACCGTGGCATTCGCCAGGTTCTGTTGGATGGAAATTTGTTACCTGGAGCCTTGATTCCTCTGGTGGAGGATGGTCAGCCGCACGAAGTACGGGTGGTTATGGGATGAATTTATTGGCAGTACAATCAAATTAAGAGCCAAAGGTGATGACCCTTTGGCTCTTGTGGTTATTAAGATTTATTTGTCTGGGATCTTGCTCATGGCATACTCCGCCAGAGCGGTGATGGTGAGGCTCGGATTCACACCCGGGTTGGCTGGGACGATTGAGCCGTCAATCACATACATCCCGGGATAGTTATGCACTTCGAAGTTTCCATCCACCACACCTTCGCTTGCATCCCGGCCCATCGGAGCCCCGCCCAGGATGTGGGCAGTGGTGGGAAGGTTAAGTAGGTTTTCGCCAAGTGAACCAAGCGCAATCCCATTGATACGTTTCGCAAAATCGCGGGTTAACTCGTGCGAGCCATTCACCTGGGCGTGGATCTCATATCCTGGTTCAGGTTCGACCACTATTCCACGGCGGAACAATGTGAAAATACTGCGCCCCATGCGGAAGCGCATGCGGTTATCGGCGTGCTGCATCACCAGCAGGATGGTCACATTATGCGCCCAGCCGGGCAGGACCAGGGCTTTTGCGAAGTCAAGCGGATGGGTGAAGGCCCAGCCCAGGAAACGCAAAACGCGCACCGGCACTCTCACGTTCGTGTCGATCAGGGGCGCAGCCAGGAAGCGCATCAGCGACGATCCATCCGGGTAGCGCACCGGCTCGACACGTGTAATGCTGTCATGGTTGTAGATGGAGGAGATCGAGACCCCCTCCGAATAGTTGATATCCGATTTTCTGGCTACCGCTCCCAGCAGCGCTTCCGAGTTGGTGCGGACAACATCGCCCAGGCGCAGGGAAAGATCTGGCAGAGATCCCATATCGTCCCGGAGGCGGAGGAGTAGTTTTATCGTCCCCATCACGCCTGCTGAGAAAATCACATTCCTAGCTTGGATCTGTTGGCGACACCCTTTCAAGACATGGGTGTTTGACTGGTAAGTGAGTTCGTAGCCGGTGCCCCCTTCGAGAGGTTTTACATCTATGACTTCTGACTCTGCAACAACCCTGGCTCCGTTCTTCTCTGCAAAATACAGGTAGTTCTTGGAGAGTGTGTTCTTGGAATTATACCGGCAGCCGACCATACAGCCGCCGCAGTGGCGGCATCCAGCCCGCTCGGGGCCTGCGCCGCTGAAGTAAGGGTCTGGAACTGTACAGCCCGCATCCCCAAAATAAGCGCCAACGTCGGTGAGACGGAAAGTCGCGCCCATGCCGCGCTTTTCGGCCATTGTGTGTAAAAGTTTATCAGCCTTCCAAAGTTTGGGATTGCGCGCCACGCCGAGCATTTCTTTGGCGGTCTGATAATAAGGTTTGAGCACTTTTCCCCAGGCGACAGGCGTGTTCCAAGCGGGGGTGGCAAAGGTCTCATCAGTGGGGATCTCAAGCACGTTGGCATAGCCCAGGCTCCCGCCCCCTACACCCGCTCCATGCAGGACCATTGCACCTTTGAGAATGCTTATCTGCAGGATCCCATATGCGCGGAGGGCCGGCATCCACAGGTATTTCCAGAATTGCCAGTTGGTTGTAGGAAAATCCTGGTCACGGAAGCGCTTGCCTTTTTCAAGAACGAGGACCGAGTAGCCCTTTTCCGTCAGCCGCATGGCAGAGACGGAACCGCCAAAACCGGAACCGATAATGACAAAATCATATACCGCACGCTCCATTTTTTGCTCCGTCGGTGCCATTGTGGGTCTTTTTGAAAATTCTCATGCTCGGGATGGTTCCAGGATTCCCTGGGTTTTCTGTTTAAACACTTCTTCCCCGTCAAAGTTACCTAACGAGGGAGGGAGAGGCCCGGGATTAAAAGGATGGTTGCGTTTACCTACCCCAGGTTTAAAACGAATTTCAGCGACTATCCCAAGCGGCAAGGACTCGGGCATAGGTTTCGACCAGTGCTTCGGGCATCACTTTTATTTCAGCCAGAGTCATCATGAAATTTGAGTCGCCGGTCCAGCGCGGTACCACATGGATGTGAACGTGCCCGGCAATACCCGCTCCGGCGGCTTCGCCGATATTGGCGCCGACATTGAAAGCGTCCGGATGGTAGACGCTGCGCAGCACAACCATCGCCCGCGTTGTCTGTTCCATCATCTCGGCCCGTGTTTCCGCATCCAGGTCTTCGATTGAATTCTTATGTTGATTTGCCACGACCAGCAGATGACCGCTGGTGTAAGGGAAGCGGTTAAGAATAACAAAACAATTCTTCCCGCGGGAAATGACCAGGTTATCGGGACCATCAGTCTTTTTCTGTACATTGCAGAATACACAACCTGCAGTTTTTGTCTCAACGAATTTCATGCGCCAGGGCGCCCAGAGTCTTTTCATATATTTTCCCATTGTAACAAAAAAAAAAGCCACAAAGGCTGATTTTCGCCTGTAGGTCATGTGTAAACTGAAGTCGCCTTCTTGCTAGTTGACAGTCTTTCTGAACAATAGTATTCTCTATCTATGGAACAACTGTCGCTTTTTGACGCATCCCCGCGCTGGACTGTCACCGATTTGACGCGTCATTTACGCCAGTTGCTCGAGGGTGACACAGCTCTTCAGGGCGTCTGGGTGCAAGGGGAAATTTCCAACCTGTCGCGACCATCCTCCGGACACATTTATTTCACCCTGAAAGATTCCAGTGCTTCCTTGCGTTGCGTGATGTGGAAGACCGAAGCCGTCCGCCTGCGTGTCGGGCTGCAGGATGGGATGGCGATAGAAGTGCATGGTAATCTTGGGATTTACGAAATAGCCGGCCAATATCAGCTCTACGCTGACAGCCTCCGTCCGCTGGGAGAGGGAGCGCTCTTCCAAGAATTCCTGCGGCTCAAGGCTATGCTGGAGGCTGATGGACTATTCGATGTTACCCGCAAGCGCCTCATCCCGAACTCGCCGCGCCGTATCGGAATTGTGACCAGCCCAACCGGTGCAGCCTTGCGTGATATGCTCAATACTCTCCGTAGGCGGATGCCACTGGCGGATGTGACCCTGGCTCCCGTCCCAGTCCAGGGAGACGAGGCCCCACCTGCCATCCAGGCAGCCTTGCGGAACCTGAACCGGATAATCGTACCGGATGTTATCCTGCTGGCACGCGGTGGCGGTTCCATCGAAGATCTGTGGGCTTTCAATGATGAACGTGTCGTGCGCGCCGTGAGCGAGTCTCAAGTGCCAGTGATCACCGGCGTGGGCCACGAGACGGATTTCACCCTGGCTGATTTTGCTGCCGACTTGCGTGCTCCTACACCCACCGCGGCAGCCGAGTTGGCATCCTCGATCACGGTGATGGAGCTCCGGCAGACATTGGAAGAATTGGCAAGAATCCTCGGAGGAAGCATGGGGGTGCTCTTCGAGCGCCAGCATAATCTTTTGGAGGGTTTCCAAAGCGGTCTACGTTTCTACTCCCCAATCCGCAGGGTGCAGACCGAACGTCAGCGGTTGGATGAATTGAACCGCCGTGGGAACACCACGCAGGCTTACCGGCTCGAACTTACCGCCGCGCGGCTGAAGGGACTGGAAAATCGCCTGACAGCACTCAGTCCACTGGCTGTCCTGCAGCGTGGATATGCGGTCGTCACAAAAAACAAGCGGATTGTCACCAGCAAAGCCCAGGTTCAGGATGGAGATGCGCTGCGCGTCCGCCTGCGGGACGGTGAATTCGATGCCCGTGTCTCGGGCGATGGATAGGTGATCATGGCAAAAAATGAACCCAAACCAATCGATGGATTAACCTACGAAGAGGCTTTCGCTAAACTCGAAACGATCGTCGCGGCACTTGAAACGGGAGATCGACCCTTGGAAGAATCAATGACACTCTTCGAGCGCGGCCAGGCATTGACCAAGCGATGTGCCGAACTCCTGGATAAAGCTGAGTTGAAAGTCCAGGTGCTGGTGGGCGAATCGCTGGAAGATTTCAAGGAAAACCCATGAGCCTCGGCTCTCTTTTCCAAAACCACGTTTTATGGACTGCAATGGCGGGATGGATCCTGGCTCAATTGTTGAAAATCCCTGTGGATTACCTCCGGGAGGGGCATTGGGATTGGGCCTTATTTTTCGCAGCTGGTGGGATGCCCAGTTCCCATTCCTGCCTGGTTACTTCAGCAGCCATGGCGGTAGGATTGCATTCTGGATTTGATACCCCTCTTTTTGCAGTGGCGGTCGCGTTCGCCATGGTCGTCGTTTACGATGCTACGGGAGTGCGTCGCCAGGCTGGGATGCAAGCCAAGCAGATCAATATTCTGGTGGAAGAATTATTAAAAGGTCATCCGATCAATGAACAACGTTTGCGTGAAGTGATTGGGCACACCCCTCTGGAAGCGCTGGGAGGGGTGCTGTTGGGCTTGGTAGTGTCAATCGGGCTGTGGCTTTGGTGGCGATGAGGAAGCGAGTTGCAACGATTGCTGATGAAATTGAGATTCGACAAGGGCTTGAGAATAGTTAACGTTTCGTCAAATGAAAGATGAAAATGGGCAAAAAGGTCAGGCAGTCCCTGGCCATTTTCTTTATCGACACGCAAATGTGTAATCCACTAGTACTGAATTGATCTTATCCAGAATGATAGCCTCAGGCGTATTGGCGATCTCCCCGCCGCAAATCCTTTCCCATTGTTCCTGCGCATACCGACTGACCAATGCCGGCGGTAACTTTTTCCCCTCAAGATTTATTAACAACTGATCAAACGAAGCTTGTACCTGTGGAAACCCCCAATAATAACGGATTCGGTCACTCTGGCTGAATTGGCGTTTCAGGCGTTTTTCATTCTCGTCCCCGTAATAGTATTCCTTCCAGTATTGCGGCTGGCGAATCATTAGCTCATCCAGCACCTCGATGAGGTTCGAGCGCTGCCCGGCGGGGATCAACTCATCTTCCATCATTGCCAGGGCGAAGGTAGCCTCCCGGAAGGCAAATGTCAATGCGGGTCCAACCTTCAGGATGGCAAAATGGTCCCGGACAAGACTGCGCAGGTTTTCGCGTTTCTGGTAATCGGTGGAATGAGCTTCAAAGACGAACGGCGTCGTTTCAGAAAAACGTGCCAGGTCGCGCCCACCCTTGGGGTTGTAATCCAACACGAAATCGTCCCCAAACTCGACCCCCGGCTGGACGACCATCGCGATTACGCGTGCCCAAGCTGATTCCAATCCAGCCTTCGCAAATGCTGCCTGAGTAATCTCCAGCGTACAACGGGCATCCTCCGCAGTCGTCACCCTGAACCCGTTTTCGTGTTCCCGCGCTCCACCCGGCCTCGGGACCTCAGTTCCAACCACGTACCTCAGCGTGGATGGTGGATTGGGGAGCGACTCTTCAGCGGCACGGGCTAGTTCGGCTGTTCGCAGGGCAGATGTTTCGGGCGCGAGTGGCCCGGGTGGGTCATCCGCCAGGCGCATGCTGGCGTCCAGGTGTATTTTAGTGAAACCAGCCTGTACATATCCACGCACCATCTCGGCGGCTTTCGCCATGGCGTGGATGGCAGGCTCTTGCTGCCAGGGGGATGGGCCAAGATGGTCACCGCCTAGAAGGATTTTTGCTTTTGGGAATTTATTCTGTGCAGCGATTTCTTCCACAAAGCGGAAGAAATCCATCGGGGTCATGCCGGTGTAGCCGCCAAATTGGTTGACCTGGTTGCAGGTGGCCTCAACGAGAATGCTAGCTTCTCCGCGTAGAGCGGTTTTTAAAACCCAGGGATGGGCCGAACAGATCGAAGCGATACCACGCGCTTCTCCCAGCTTCTGGGTTCGGACGATTTCATCAAGTGGATTGGACATATTGCATGGCTTCTTCCAGCGTTGGCTGGGCAGACGTACCGCCTGGAGCCCGGGTCGAGAGGGAACCGCAAGCGACTGCCAGCGCGAGGGTTTTTTCCAGGCTCCAGCCGGTCAGCCACCCGAAGAGGAAGCCGGCATCGAATGTGTCTCCAGCGCCCACGGTGTCGACCACCATGATCTTCTGGGCTTTTACCCGGGCGGTCTCTTCACCCCTTTGGGCGATGGCACCGTCCGCACCCAGCTTGATTGCTACGACTTTGCACAACCCACTGAGTTTTTGGCTGGCAGGTCCGATCCTTTTTGTGCCTGTCAGGGCGAGCGTCTCTTTCTTGTTCGGCAGGAACACGTCCACTTTTTGAAGCAATGAATTGAATCCGCGCCATTTTCCGGAAGGATCCCAATTAGTATCCAGTGAGGTCGAAAGTCCGAGAGCTTGGGCACGGGCAAAGAGGCCTGGCAGGCCGGGCTGGAGCGAAGTCTGGAGAAAATAACTGGCAACGTGTATGTGGCGGGATTTTCTTAGCAGGCGGTCAGGAACAGCTTCAGCCTTCAGAGTAGAGATCAGGCCAGGGTGGGTCAAGATGGCTCGGTCCGCGCCGCGTGACAATATCACGCTCAAACCGGTCTGTCCATTGGGTATGACGACTACATTTGACACATCCACGCCGCGCTTGGACATTTCATCCAACATGTAGCGGCCGAAAATATCATCTCCGCACATTCCGATAAAAATGACTTTCAGCCCAAGCCGGGCCGCGGCGCAGGCAAAGATGGCTGAAGAGGAACCGATTGCCAGGCTGGCCGAGTCGATCAGCTTTTCGACCTGTCCAAAGATCGGGGCAACATCACCGGTCAGAATGAGATCGGGGTTGATTTCGCCTGCAACAAGGATGTCAAATGATCTGGTCATTTTTGTTGGGGCCTTTTCATTCATCTGGCGGGGCGAAACTATGGTTCTGTTCCCTGGTCAATAATCCTGATACCAATCGAACGGCGCGTCTGAGGTGTAGAAATCATTAAATGACCTGCCAGCTTCGGAGCACAGCTTGGCAAGACGTGAAAGACGATCGCGGCCGGTGGTGCGCAGGAATTCTAGGCGCCTCTCCCCATCCTTGCTTACTGCCTCCTGCCAGACGGCGCGTCCTGCCGCACAGCCGGAGGCACCCGCAAGGCAGGCGATCTCCACTTGATTCAGATAAACCTCATAGTCCACGGCAGCAGAAAGCACGATCCACGGCGCGCGGCTGGCCGCGGAAATATCCGCGCAGGCCTCAGCCCATTTCGAATTGTCCGTATCTTCAGCAATGTCCAACGGGAACTCAGCCTTGAGCACATCAATCCCGGGTTTAACGAGGCGCCAGGCGGTTTCGGTGACAACATGGCGTTTTTCGGCAGAAGAGAGTTTCTTGGACGGATCCATCGAATACGAAAGTGGCTCGAGCATGATGCCCAGGTCGTAACGCATGCATTCATCTGCTACCTGTTGTACAAAGGTCTCAATCTCAGGCGCTGTGGGCGAGTCAGGATGATAGTAGACCAGCAGCTTGATCATGCTGGCGCCCATCCGTTTGGCTTTTTCCACGCTCCAGCTAGGCAGGATCTGGCTCTGGCGGGCAGTCGCCAGGCCTCCGTAACCGGTCGATTCGACCGCAACCACTAGCGCCGATTTACCGGGTAATGCGCCCTTTGCGATAGCTTGGGCAGCTGAGACCTCCGGGTCAAGCAGTACAGCTGTGGACAGGTCCGCAAGCGTGGCGATCACTTCCAGTTTGAAGCGCGAGAGTTCCGCGTTATCGATAAAAGCGGGATTCGCTCTGCGCAGGTTCTGGCGGTGGTCGAGAGCCAGGCAGGTAAAGGTGCCGCCCTCAGAAGTACATTGCTGCAAACCCCGCAGTTTACCAATTGAAAGTGATGTCTTCATAAAATCATAACCTACGGGCAAGTGGACCGAAACGCGGTCAGGATCCGGTTCTTTAATATGAAACTGAAACGATGTTCACGACCCCATGCGCAGGCACCGGGGAAGTCCACTTCTACGTCGGTGTACTCGGCCGCGAAAACAGGTTTATTTGTCGTAATGAACGGGATCATTTGGTCACACCAGCCAGAGGAGGCGCAATCCTCGGTGATCGCAAAATCGAAGCAGTCGAGTGAGTCGGCTACCATGTCGGGGGCATTCTTCAGACCAATGGCTAGCCCACGCGCATGGGCTTCATCGGCAAGCCATCTGGCGTATGCTAATTGATCTGCATACGTGATCGGGAATCCGGTCTCATTGTCATGAATCTCGATGTTGTCAGGCTCAACGCCGTCGAAGCCTTTTGCCGCGCACAGCTCCAGGCGGCCGCGCAGGATGGGAGCCAGCAGGTCGAGGCGGCGGATATCCAGCCAGCGTTCACCTGCCCAGCCCTCGTAATCTTTGCCCAGCACCTCGGGCGGAAATTGATCCGCGTCAGGGCGCCAGTCCTCCCAGGAGCCAACGGAGATATAACAGATGACCTTTACCCCGCGGGCATGCAGGTCGTCGATCACCGACTGGTCTACATACAGATCGACGTCGTAGACTTCTGCTTTTACAGCAGTGTCAATATTCTCGTCCAGTTGCCATTGCCAGGTCAGACCTGGAGTTGGATGCCACCAATCCGGGGCGGGGGAAGGGGAGGATGGGATAGGAGAGTGGGTCATGGTTTTGTATGGTAAGGCACAGGAGATAAGAATCAAAGACAGGGTCCAAAAAAGAAGCGGGATTCGGCTCATACCTTGTGGATCTTGAATTGGGGCAGATATTGCTTCTGTTGGGCAAAGAGGTCGTTGGTCATCTGGCGGATCTCCGCCAGTGACAGCACGGAGGCGGTTAGCGGGTCGTGGCAGATGGCGCGGTAGACCATGATCGGGTCGCCGGTCAGGGCAGCGGTGATGGCCATCTCTTCGATGCCGCTGGAAAGCTGGGTCAGCAAGGCGCATTCGGGAGGCAGCGCGCCGACGTGCAGCGGGTGGAAACCAGCTTTGTCCACGTAGACCGGCACTTCGACGCAGGCGCCTTCGGGTAGGTTGGTGATGATCTTTGTATTTGGCACGTTGCCGTTGAACTTGAACGGTTCGCCGCCTTTCAGGGCGTTAATAATGTAAGCGGCATATTCCAGGCCGCGCGCCAGGTCGGCGCGTGTGACTTCCTTTGCCAGTTCCACGCGTACCCCGTCCTTCCAGGTCGCCTCGGTGTTCTGGTATTCCTTCAGGATATAGGCGTACTCGCCGGGGTTCCAACCGGTTCCGTGCGTGCAGTATTTTTCGATCAGGTCAGGTCGCTTACGGAACCACCAGTTGTATTCCGAGTTGTGCCCGCTCGATTCGGTAACATAATAACCGAGCGCCAGGTACATTTCGTTGCGCACCTGCTCTTCGTTGTAAATATCGGGATTTTCGGTGATGGCTTTATGGATTTGCGGGTAAGCATCCTGGCCGTTGACTTCATATTTCAGGTACCAGGCTTGGTGGTTGATGCCCGCACAGACATAACTCACATCGGGCCATAACGCCCCGATCCAGACTGCCAGCATGATGGCCGTGCCCTGCACCGAGTGGCATAGACCGGTCACTGGTATGACTGTCTGTCGCTGGAGAGCTCCACACAACATCGCCATTGGGTTGGTGTAGTTGAGCAGGATCGCGTTCGGGCAGTATATTTCCATGTCGTGCACGATATCCTGCATCGGCGGTAGGGTGCGCAGGAAACGGAAAATTCCCGCAGGCCCACGTGTGTCGCCAACGTTGATGTCCACGCCGTATTTCTTGGGGATCTCGATGTCGTGCCGCCATACCTCGGTGCTGCCCGCCAGGATGGTGGTAAGCACCACGTCTGCGTCTTTGAGCGCTTCGACCCGATCGAGGGTGGCGGTTATTTTGGCAGGGTATTTACCGGCCTCCACGAGTTTAAGCACGGTCTTGTGGGCAAAGTCGAGCCTTTCGGCGTCGATGTCCATTAGGGCGATGTGGGCATCTTGCAGCAGTGGAAAGGTCAGGATGTCGCGCACGAGTCCGGCCGTGAAACCGAGGCTGCCTGCGCCGACGAAAGTGATTTTGGTCATAAAGTCTCCTTGATCATGAGGGTTTTATTCTACCTTTTTATTCCGCTCAGAGCCACACCTTCGATGAAGAGTTTCTGGGCGAAGAAGAAGATCACGAGCAGCGGGAGGATACTGATGAAAGCACCCGCCATCAAGACCGTGAATTGTCCTCCGTGTGACATCTGCTGTTGAAAGAATGCCAGGCCAACGGTCAGGGTGGTGTTCGGGGCAGCCGGCATGTAGATCAGCGGGTGCAACAGGTCATTCCAGGCGCCCTGGAAGGTGAAGATGGCCAGGGCTGCCAGGGCTGGTGTGGCGAGCGGCATATAAACCTTCCAGAAGATCTGTACCAGCGAGGCTCCGTCCACACGGGCGGCATCCACCAGGTCGCGTGGGATCGTCAGGAAATATTGGCGGATGAGAAAGGTTCCGAAGGCTCCGCCCCAGAAGGCCGGCAGCCAGAGGGGTACACTGGTCCCGATTAAGTGCAGCCAGCGGAAGATGATAAAGTTTGGGATCAGGGTCACATGGAACGGGATCAGCATGGTGGCTAGCAGCGCCCCGAAAAGCAGTTCGCGTCCTTTGAATTTAACGACTGCAAAACAGAAGGCGGCCATCGAGCAGGTTAATAATTGACCTATCGTTATTAAACCGGAAATAACAGTGCTGTTCAGGAAGAGCAGTGGGAAATTCAAGTCCACGCTGAACAGCTTCGTGTAGTTAGACAGCGTAACTGGGTTGGGGATGAGCGTCTTGGTGAACTGGTCGGCCGGTAGTTTGAACGAGGTCGAGATCATCCAGAAGAAAGGGATCACCATAAGCAAGGCGCCAGCGGTCAAAAAAATATAAGTAACAATATCGAGCATGCGCTTCTGTTTCATATTATCCACCTGTCGGCTTATTCGTAAAAGACATAGCGTTTTTCCAGCCATAAGTAAATCAGCATGAGCACGGCCACGATGACGGTCAGCTCGATGGCTTGGGCGCTGGCCCCACCATAATTACCAAAATACCAGGCATTGCGATAGATCGAGAAGACCACCACAGGGATGTTGCTGTCTCCCTGGCCCTGGCGGGTTAGCATGTAAATATAGTCATAGGCTTGGAATGCATTAATGGTGGCCATCAATGTCTGAAAGAAGATACTCGGCGTGATCAGCGGCAGGGTTATCTTGAAGAATTGTTTGGTTAAGCTGGCCCCATCCATCATGGCTGCCTCGTAGTATTCGCGCGGGATGGCGGTCAGGCCTGCCAGGAAGATAATCATACCCTCCCCGATTGCTCCCCAGATATTGACGATCACCACCGAGACCATCGCGTGACTGGTGCACAGCCAGCAGATTGGTTGGAGATGGAGGAGTCCCAGCACATAGTTCAGGATGCCGGTGTCCTTGCCGTAGATCATGTTCCAAACCAGGGCTGTTGCGACGGCTGAGGTCACAGCGGGCAGGTAATAGGCGGTCCGGAAGATGCCAATGCCGCGGATCTTGCGGTTCAGCAGGACGGCTACCAGTAGGGAAATGATGACCACGCCCGGCACGTACATGGCTGAAAAGATGGCTGTGTTTGATAGGGACTTCAGGAATTTGGCATCCGTGAACAGGGCAATGTAATTTTTCAGCCCAGCCCACGTTGGGCTGCTCAACAGATCCCAGTTCGTGAAGCTCAGGGCGATCGTCGCCAGGAGGGATCCGAAGGCGCTGAAAACCAGGCCGAAGAGCGTCGGTAACAGCAGGGTCCACAGCCAGAGACGTTCCCGTCCGAGTGGCTTGATACCAAATTCCATAAAGCCTCCCAAAAAGAAGGTAAGAAATATGAACAGGGTTTGGGTGCAGGAAATTGGCCTGCACCCAATTAGAGAAATGACCTACTTGTTCTTTGCCAGGACCGCGTCTGCCGCAATTACGACCTCGTCGAGGGTGGTATTGAGGTCCGCTTCGCCACGCCAGACAGGAGCCATGCCGTCACCCACGGCGGAGGCCCACTCGTCGTAGCCTTTAAAGACCGGCTTGATGCGGGCGTACTGCAGCGCATCCAGGAAGGCCTGCTGGTTGATGGTAATCTTCTGCTGCAGGAATGTCGAGCTTTGGGCGATTGACTGAAGCACCGGGCAGGCAAAGCCCAGTTCTGCCAGGCGGGTCTGGCCAGCATTGCTGAGTACAAACTTGAGGAAAGAGAATGCTTCGGCGGGATGCTTAGTGCCCTTGGCGATCACAAACCCGGCGCTGTTGACGCTGGTATACCGGCCGGCGGGTCCCTTGGGCATGGGCGCCACATCGAACTGGAGGTTGGCATCCGCATAGCCGGGGACGGACCAGTGTCCCATCGGGGTCATCGCCGAGACCCCAGCCAGGAAGGTATCCCCGCCGTACTGGCCGGAGGTATTTGAATCAGGGACGGACTTGTCGACAAAGGTCATGTCGTAGAGCAATTGCCAGGCCTGGCGCGCTTCGGGTGACCCGATCAGGGTCTGGGTATGGTCGGCGTTGATCATGTCGCCGCCATACGACCAGATGGCCTCGCTATATCCGGGCTCCATATCCCACATGTCAAAACTGAACCCATATTGGTCGGTCTTACCGTCGCCATTGGTATCCAGGGTCAATTTCTTGGCAGCCGCCCGCAAATCATCCCAGGTCCAATCAGCGGTTGGGTAAGCCATGCCAGCCGCGTCAAACATCGCCTTATTATAGAACAGGACAATGGTCTGGAAATCGCGCGGCAAGCCAAAGTAGCCTTCAGGTGTCTGGTAGGCCTGTAAGGTCTGCGGATACAGGCCGTCCAGCATTCCGGGGTTGGCGTCGATATAAGGTTGCAGGTTCAGCAGGACGCCCTTGCTCTGGTAATCCAGGTAGAGAGGCGCATCGATGGCAAACATATCGGGCGGAGTCTTGGCTGCCAGCAGGGTCTTGAGCTTTGTCCAGTACGAATCCCAATCCGAGACCTCCACACTGACGGTGGTGTTCGGATTGGCTGCCTCGAAGTCCGTGACGATCTGTTTCCAGACTGTCAGTTCGGCCGGGTCGCCCCACATCATGAAGCTGAGCTGGGTCTTGCCTCCAATGTTGCTACCACAGGCACTCAGCAACAGGATGGCAATCATTGCAAGAGAGAACAGAGCTTTTTTCATTTTTTCCTCCTTATCAAAGTTTGACAACGGTATCCAGATTCGTTGGGCGATCTGGATTCAACCCTTTGGAAATGGATCGCTCGAAGGCGATCATCTGCCCGATCGGCAGGTAGAGAACATTGCGGACAGCCTCGTCGAGACCCGATTCAAACCGTACCTGTGCGCCTGCCTCCGCAATATCCAGGACACGCCCCCCCAGAGCTTTTACATCCTCCATCACTGCGGATTCCTTCTGGCCATTTACCGTCGACCGCAGCCCAAGCGTCAACGCAGATGGCGTGATCATGCTCTTCGGTCCATGACGGAATTCCATGAAGTGGAACGGTTCACTGTGGCTGAGGCTCATTTCTTTCATTTTTAGGCTGAGTTCACAGGCCAATCCTTGCCTTGGACCGGATCCCAGCCAGTAGAAGCGGTCGATCGAAGCGTCGCCTCCCAGTTCAGAAGCAAGGGAGGTGTAATTATTCAGAACCCGGGTACCGGCTTCCGGGAGTTCCGACAGGCTTGCGTAAAGCTCCTCACGCCTCGCCCACAGGCAGGCCATGGCCACGGTGCTGAGGTACAACGTGGAGAAGGCGCGTGTTTGGGCCACCGACTGCTCCTGTCCTGAGGGGAGGACAATATTGAGACTGCCCATCTTTGCCAGGGGCATATCCCCGTAGCAGGAGAGTGTCAGCAGGGTGCCGCGCTTATCCTTCAGGAAGGCTTCGCAAGCGCGCACGGTCTCGGTTGTCTCGCCCGAGCGGGAGACAGCCACCAGAAGTGTCTTCCCATCCGCGTAGGAAGAGCGGGGAGACAGCCAAAGTTCAGATGCCGGGAAACCTCGTACCGGGGTGCCAGTCAGATCCTGGGTCAATGCGGCCGCAGCCATCGAAAGGTAATAAGTGGAGCCGCAGCCTGTGAATATGATCTCGCGGTAACGGCGATGAGGCTTGAGGCTCAGAATGTTTCGACGGGTTTCGTCCAATACCTGGAGCGCAGCCGCCCAGGCTTCAGGTTGGGAGAAGATCTCTTGTCTGGTAAAGGAGCCATTTTCCATAGTTTATCCGTGGTTCAGAAGGATTCGTTCCGCATTGCGGAAATAAACTTTTTCGAGCACATCCTCCGGCAGATAGAGACCGTGGATGTACCAACGCCCCTGCAACGGGATTGGGGCGGCGTTGTAGTTAAAGTATTCATCGTCAGTTTCAAGGAATCGATAGATAGCCCGGTAGGCTTCTGGGTAGGGACCCATATCCGAGCCGAACAGGATCCGGTTGGCGTACCGCAAGAAGAAGCGCCGAGCGGTGTAAGGCTGGCGGCCAAGTTCGCCGAGGCGGGCGGAGATATCCACTTGAAAGTTGGGGCAGCGGTCGAGCAGAGCCCCCACCCATCCCAGATTCTCCGCGTAGCAGCCAACATGAGCACCGATGAAGGTCGTATGCGCGTGACGGGTGACAAGGGATGCAAGCCCCTCAACGATGTGTAGGAAGGGTGGGAATGGCGGGCTGCTGAAGGCCCAATCGGGATGATTACCCAGTTCCTCCCAGCGCTCGTTCGTTTCGTCTATTGGGTCGAAGAAGGCTACCGGGTCTGCCACATGGATGATGACCGGCAACTCAAGCTCACCAGCTGTCTCCCAGATGGGGCAGAGACGTGTGTCATCCACATTCACGAGTTGGCCGGTATGATCCTTAACATGTAGACCGAGACCTTTCCATATTTTAAGGCCTTCGGCGCCGCGCTCCTTCTGGGTGCGCACCCTGCCTGCTGCCCATTCTGGAAAGGCGTTGCCCTTTTCCTGCCACTGGCTCCAATCCACGCCACCAAAAATGAGGAAACGTTCGGGCGCGGGTTGTTTGAAATGCTCGAGGTGGGCGTTGAGAAGGGTTTCGCCCCAGCCGCCATCCAGATCAACGTAGCGGACGATACCAGCTTGGTCGAGCAGGTCGAGCAATTGTGGCAGGGGTTTTTGATCCCAGCCGCCGCCGAAGTCTTCACCGAGGTGGTTATGAGCGTCGAATGCCGGGAAACTCGGTTTATCGATGGGAGTGATTTTCGCGACCAATTTGGACTGGGGATAAAAGTTTTGGAGTAACATGATCTGTTTTAAGATTCCTGAGTTTCGGATCAGGCAAGGATGACTTGGATGCCTTTTTCCTGCACCGTGTGGATGAAATCCGCCTGGGTCTGACCATCTGTTACGATGATTTGGAGACTATCCAGGGGCGCCAGCAGGATGGCCGCTGCCCTTCCAAACTTCGTGTGGTCGGCGACAACGATGATTTCCTGCCCGGCTTTCAGGATGGCGCGATCGGTCATGGTTTCGGGCAGGTACTCGTGGGTCAGCCCGTGTTCCAAGCTGATGGCGCGTGTCCCGATGAACACCTTATCAGCCCGGACTTCAGCCAAGGCCTGCTCGGTGATGTGCCCAATGAATGAAAGTTCGCTATCTCGCAGCATCCCGCCGAGGCAGATAACGTTGATATTCTTCAACCCGGCAAATACGTTGACAACAGGTAAGGAGTTGGTGATGACGGTCAAGGAGGGCCGTGTTCGTAAAGCACGCGCCACCTCCAGCACGGTTGTTCCGGAGCCGAGAAAGACCGTCTCTCCATTGTGGACAAGGGAGGCAGCGGCCTGACCGATACGGGTTTTTTCGTCTGCTTGTTCACAGTCACGCTGCAGGATGGGGGATTCGGGTGGGGTCTCAGTCAGGGCGATCGCGCCGCCGTGTACACGTTGGATCTTGCCTTCAGTGGCAAGGGTTTCCAGATCGCGCCGTGCGGTGGCTTCGCTGACCGAAAAGTATTCACAAACATCCGTGATGCTGATGCGCTGGCTTCGATGGATGGACTGTAGGATCAGGTTCTGACGTTCAAGGTTTGAAATGGTATTGTTCATATCAATCGCTCATAATAAATCATAACCAATCATAAACAATCACATTATTGTGCGATTGAAGAACGTATTCAAGTGACGAATGTCATCATTATGAAGTATATTATTTGACAGTCGTTTTTTTCAATATTTGCGTCACAATCTTATCCACCGAAAGCGATGCGTCAATCACCAGGGCGTCACGTGGTTCTTCCAATGCATCAAATTGACTTTGGAGTAGTGCAAGCTTCATGTAATGTCTGGGACGTGAAGCCATGCGCAATCTTATCAAATTTAAACTTCCCTTGAGATAAACAATTAGGACACCATGGTTATCTTTGAGCAACTGCTGCCGGTAATGCTCTTTGAGTGCCGAGCAGGCCAGGACAGAGGGTTTATTTGCTTTCAGGCAATCTGAAATTAAGCCTTGCAGCGATGCAAGCCATGGAGCGCGGTCTTCATCGGTAAGTGGGATTCCGCCAGCCATTTTGGCTATTTTTTTGGGTTGGTGAAAATCATCTGCATCATAGAAGTCCCATCCTAATTGTTGCGCCAGTGCTTTACCAATCGTGGTCTTCCCACAGCCTGATACACCCATGAGGAGGAAAAATTTTGTCTGCATACCTCTAACCCTTGTTGAATCTCTCCCGCTATTAGCTACGATCACGAGGCCTTCAGCGCAGAATACATCGCCATGTCTTCAAGGAACGCTTAATTTTGATTCTTTCCTGACCATCGATGGCGCCTTAACTCAAAAACCTTACAGGGAATGGGACTTATCTAATCCTTTAAACTGCTAACCAGTCTTTGGTACAGTTTTCGGGTGGAAACCAGGGGCTGCATGCCAAGCTCTGCCGTTAGAGTTGTTTCCAGATCCTGATATTGATGCACCAACCCGGCCTGATCGCCGAGAGCGACGTATGTCCGCATGGCCTGGCAATGCAGATCCTCATTCAAATTATCCACCCGTAAGGCGCGTTGGAGCAATTCAAGCGCATTGGTAAAGCGCTCATGCAAGAAATGAAAATTGGCTAGGTTGCGCAAAGCTGAGATATATGCCTGGGTCAAGCGATGGCGCTCGGCGAACAGCCAGTCATAATAAAGATTATCCAAGTATTCTCCATGATACTGTGAGATCGCCTGCTCATACCAATCAGCAGCCAGCTCTTCCGTGGAGGCGGCCCGGGCCTTCGTCAGGGCGGTATCGAATTCGTTCACATCCACACTGAAGGCGGCATTATCCAACCAATATTCACCGGCTTCGACCAGGACAAAACGCGGGGCGGTATCCCCCTTTCGCAAGGCATGTCGCAGACGGGATAGGGCGGTATGGAATGCAGTCATTCCCCGACCCGGCTTGTCCGCCCAGATGGCGTCAAAGACCCTTTCACCTGGAATGCGCTCGCTCCGGAAAGTGATGAAATAGGCCAGCAGGTCGCGGGCTTTGGTGGATACCCAGCGCTCCTGGGCGATTTCTTCGCTGCCAATAAAGACACGAAATGAACCGAGACAGCGGACGGTGACAACCGCCGTATTGATTGCCAAGGGTGACGCTATGAGAGTGGTTGTAGGCAGGCTTTCCAAAACCCGCTGAATGAAATGGCTTTGCTCGCCAGCCTCCTGCAGGTTTTTGCAGACGACGCGGCTGCGCTCGCCCTGGTCGACAAATAACTGTACAGCCTGCGTTGGTTCGATCAGACGCAACGCCTTGCGGGCAAAACCGAGACCGCTTTCCTGGCGATGCGTGACGAAATGAATATAAGCCAACCCGAAATAAACCATCGCCAACGGGATTAGAAATTGTCTACGTTCCCCAACTTCGACCAATTCTGTATAGAAAGATTCGGCGCGGGAGATTTGTCCCTGTTCTAGGGCAATGTCCGCCAGTACACTATTGCATACATATGCCTCGTAGGTGTCCGGATGTCCGGTATAAGCCCAGAAGGCGCTTTCCGCCATCTGCAGGGCTTCATCTGCTCGCCCCTGGCCATACAGGTTGTAAGCCAGGTAGCCGGCGGTCATCAGCCGTTCATAAGACGCCAGGCCTACGGTCTGGGAGAGGTCCATTGCTTGCCGCAAGCAGCTCTCGGCGCGGGCAGTCTCGCCACGCCGGGTCAACACATTTCCAAGGGCGGAATATGCACTGGGAAGCAGTTCATGCAGGTGCAGGGTTTGAGCGATCTCGAGTCCGCGTTCAGCATATTGTAGGGCGGTATCAAGGTCCTGCCAATACAGGTAGGGACTAACCAGCGAGATATAGGCCTGCGTGGCGATTGGAGAAAAACCTTCCGGGGTCAGTTGCAGGGCTTCCTTGCAGTAACGAACTGTGGCCTGGGGATCGCCGTGCCACCAGCAGATCTGTCCCAGCGACTGCAGGAAATTGGCGCGTGCCAGTAGGGAAAGCTGTTCGCCTGTCAGCCGGGCCTCCTGGACCGCCTGCTCTGCCAGCGAACGCCCCTGGTTCATGCCGGTCATAAAGCCAGTACTTTTCGCCAGCGCCATGAGCGCATATGCCCGGGCCGCATGGTTGTCCGGCGGAGCAAAGCCCAGTGCCTCTGAGGCCAATGCTTCTGCCCGGCGGTAGTTACCTTGGGCCCGGTTGATTTCGGCCAGGTGGGTGAGGGCCTGACTGACGCCTCCCAGGTTCTTCTCTGTCATGAAGGCCGTTCGGGCATCTTCATAATCATTGGTCGCCAGGCCAGCTTCGCCCAACCGCCTGCGTGCATTACCTCGTTGAAGCAGCAAATTCGGATGACCGTGCGTGACCTCATCGGGCAGGATCGTCAGATAACGGTTCAGAACCTCAACCCGGCCATGCTCGACATAGCCGGGAGCAAAAACCTGAATGACCCGGGCGGCTGCATCCCAATCTTTTGCCTCAACGTAGTGGGAAAAAGCCACTTCCAACTCGTTGATCTGTTCATTATGTTTACCGGCCGCTATGTGGAGAACGGTCACTCGTCCGGGTTGTTCCCGCTGTAATTTGCTCAAAAGGAATTCGCGGAAAAGGTAGTGATAACGATACCAATGCCGATGGGCATCCAGGCTGGAAAGAAACAAATTTTCCTGCTCCAGCTCATCCAGCGTTGCCTGGGCATTGGTGATACCGGGCAATGCATTACAAGTGGCGGCATCCATTTGAGTAAGGATGGCAGTGTTCAGGAGAAATATCTGTCGCTTGCCACTTTGCCTGCGAAAAACCTCCTCGGCCAGGTATCCAAAGATATAGCGATGTGAACCACTCAACCCAGCGATAAAACGGTCAGCACTGAGAGCATCCTGGCCGGTCAAGGAGGAACACACAATTTGCAGGGCGGCTGCCCAACCCTCGGTCTTCTCAGCCAGAAGGGCCAGGCTTTGTTCCGAGAGACCGGTGACGTAACGGCCGATCAGGGCGGAGATCTCATCCTCACGAAAGCGTAATTCAGAGGCGCGTAATTCAGCCATTATGCCGCGCGCCCTTAGGCGGGCCAGAGCGATCGGCGGGTCAGTCCGGGTGGATATGATGATATGCAAGGAGGCCGGACCATTTTCAAGCAGCAGATCCACCAGTTGGTGAACAACCGGACTGGCGATGAAGTGATAATCTTCCAGGACCAATAGCCAGGGGCTCAACAACCTATCAGTCAATTCATTGATCAAAACGGTGAGGATCTGCTGGGGGGAGATACTGGCATTGCTGCTCTCCAACAGGGTTTGTGTGGCGCGCCCAATATTCTTTTCATGTTTGCCATGCAGCCGGTTAATAGCCTCGATGATGCACGCCAGGAAAACACTGGGATCGCTGTCCACTTCTGCAAGCTGGACCCAGGCTGCAGGGATGGTCGAGGCGGTCAGAAAATCCACGAGCAGGGTGGTTTTCCCATAGCCTGGGGGCGCTGAAAGCAGGATCAAGCGCTTATCCAGTTGGCTTTCGAGCCATTCGGTGAGATGCGGACGCGGCACGCGCTCCGCGGGAGGCTGAGGGACAAGGAACTTGGTCCGTAATTTTGCAGAGAGAGCCATTCATCCGGATTATAGTCGCTTGGGCGAGAAAATCTGCAAACAATTTGCAAACTGGGTGGAGTATGATTATTCGTACCCATTCCTTTCCATTCTCAACAAACCGGAGGAGATTTTTTATGAGCAAAAAGTCCATTTTCTTTACCATGTTGATGGTAGTGGTGCTCAGCCTGAGCGCCTGCGGCCCCGCACCTACCACGGCACCGGTGGTGACCCAGCCACCTGCCCCAACGGTACCCCCTACACCAGCCCCGCCCAAAGTACTGAACATCGCTGATACGGCGACCTTTACCACGTGGGACCCGATCGCGTCCTTCTCGACCGAAGCGTCCTACATGGGCAACATGTACGAACAGTTGCTGCGCGCCAACCCACCCGGCTCGGCTGAAATGTACACTCCGCTGCTTGCCACCAGTTGGGACGTCAGTGTGGACGGTCTGGTCTGGACCTTCCACCTGCGCCCGAACGTCAAGTTCCACGACGGCGAGCCGCTTACGGCCGATGCCGTCAAGCAGTCGATCGAAGCCGCCAAGGATCACGCCGGTGCCTCGTTCATCTGGTACCCGCTCGATAAGATCGAGGCGGTTGACAACCTCACGGTAAAATTCACCCTGCTGTACTCCGCACCGCTTGACCTGATCCTCTCCTCCCTGTACGGAGCCTGGATAGTCAGCCCGAAGTCCCTGGCAGCCGCGGCCGTGGACCCAAAGTACTGGGATGCCGGTATGGAAGCCGGCACCGGGCCCTACATGCTTGAGTCGTACACGCCCGACCAGGAAGTCGTCTTTACCAAGAACCCCGATTACTGGGGTGGCTGGAAGCCGGGCCAGTTCGACAAGGTTGTGGTTGAAATTGTTGGCGAGGCAGTCACCCAGCAGCAAATGCTGGAGGGCGGCCAGGTGGACCTGGTCACCCGTATGCCGGTGGAGAACTATGCCGCCTTCAAGACCAACCCGGCCTATACCTACTATGCAGAGCAGACGCTCTTCAATTACACTGCCTTCTTCAACACCCTGCGCGCCCCATTGGACAACCCCGCCGTGCGCCAGGCACTCTCCTATGCCTTCCCCTACCAGGACATCATCACGGTAGGTGCCACCGGGCTAGCCACGCAGAGCCGCGGCCCGGTGCCGCAGGGCGTCTGGCCCTGGTCGGACAAGGTCAACCAGTATACCTATGACCTGGCCAAGGCCAAGGAACTCCTGGCTGCTGCAGGTCACCCGGGCGGTGGTTTCTCCTTGAAATTGACCTATGCGTCTGAGAACGACATCGAGGCGGCTTTTGCTCCGCTGATCAAGGACTCCTTCGCCCAGATTGGCGTGGACGTGACTATCGAGCCCATCCTCTTCAACCAGCAGTGGAAGGCCGCCTATACCGATCCCGCCAACGCCCAGGACATGTTCCTGCTGCTCTACTGGCCGACCTACAGCGATGCAGGATCGGATAACATGTGGTCCATGTTCTACGGGGCGGCTGACAGCCCGCACCTCAATGCGACCTACTTCAACCTGTCCTACTGGTTTGACGAACAGTATAATGGCCTCCTGGACACCGCCATGGCAGAGACCGTCACTGACCCAGCTGACTCGCAGGCCAAGTACATCGAAGCCGGCAACCGGTTGGTTGACCAGGCGCCCGCTGCCTACTTAATGGATGTCCAGGCTCCGTTTGTAATCCCGACCTATATCCAGGGCTTCAAATACAACCTCAACTATCCATTCACCTACTACTTCTACTACCAGTTGAGCACCACTCGCTAAGCCCAGCGGTTGCAACAGATACATCCCAGCCGGGAGCAGGTTTTAGCTCCCGGCTGGATTCAAAATGACCTATCATAATCCCTATTGAGCTTCCATAATTATGTCGCGAAAACTTGAGTACATTCTGCGCCGTTTGCTGACCTCGCTCTTTGTTCTATTCGGGGTCTCGATCATCACATTCCTGCTGGCGCGGGTTGTTCCAAGTGATGCGGCGGTGCTCTATATTGGCCCGAAAGCCCGGGCGGATGAGATCGCCCGCGTCCGTCACCAGCTCGGCTTGGACCGGCCCTTGCCTGTCCAGTATGTCATGTATATGAATGACCTTATGCATGGTGATCTGGGTACCTCCATCGGCACCAAGCGGCCGGTTCTGCAGGAGATCCTCGACCGCGCTCCCGCGACTCTGGAACTGCTCTTCACCGGTATGCTCATGGCCGTCCTGATCGGTATCCCGCTGGGGGTGTTGAGTGCCCGCTGGCAGGGCAAACCCCTTGATATCGGCGTACGGACGGTCTCGATCATCGGTGTTTCCATGCCGGCCTTCTTTCTGGGAATGGTCCTGCAGATCCTGTTCTTCCGCAACCTGGGCTGGCTGCCTCTCGCTGGGCGGGTCAGCAATGACCTGCGCTTCACTCATCCGATCGAGACGATCACCCATTTCTTTGTCCTCGATGCGCTCCTGACCAGGAACTGGTTCGCTTTGAAAGATGTCTTGCTTCATATCATCCTTCCTGCGCTGACCTTGGCAGCCTATCCGATCGGGCTGATCGCCCGTATGACGCGCGCCGCCATGCTGGAGGTGTTGGAGCAGGATTATATCCGCACTGCGCGTGCCTACGGGATCCGGGATGTCATTGTCACTTATCTTTATGCCTTGAAGAATGCCATCAGCCCCACCCTCACGGTGGTCGGTTTGACGATCGCCTTCGCTCTTACTGGCACATTCTTCGTGGAGGTCATCTACACCTGGCCTGGGCTGGGTGAGTTTACGGTGCGGGCGTTGCTCAATATTGATTATCCCGCCATCATGGGCATCACTCTCCTGGGGGCGACTGCTTATGTTTTCATCAACCTGGTGGTGGATATCCTCCAGGCCTGGATCGACCCGCGTATCAGTCTGAAATAACCATGGCCACTATTCCTGTCCTGATCGTCGAACCCGAAGTTCAAAGCACGCGCACCTTTCGCCACGTGCTGAATGTGATCGTGCGCGACCCGCTTTCCCTGGTTAGCACCATTGTCATTGTCCTTTTCATTCTGATTGCGGTCTTCGCCCCCCTGGTGGCTCCCTCGCCCGCGGAGGGCGCAGGGAAGACCAACGTCAGTCACAGGATGCTGGCACCCTCCCTGGAACATCCCTTCGGAGCTGACCGTCTCGGGCGAGACATCCTCAGCCGGGTGATTGTGGGAGCCAGGTCTGCTCTGATCGTCCCGATCGGAGTGGTGCTCTTTGCCATCCTGATCGGTACACCCCTTGGAGCCATTGCCGGTTTCAAGGGTGGCTGGGTGGACGAAGTCATCATGCGAGTCACTGACCTTTTTCTGGCGTTCCCGTCACTCCTGCTGGCCATGGCGATCACAGCTGCCCTGGGTCGCGGCTTGCAAAATGCTGCCATCGCCCTGGTGATCTCCTGGTGGCCATGGTACACCCGCCTTGTCCGCGGGGTGACCATCGGTCTGCGCGAGCGCTATTTTGTAGAGGCCGCCCAGGCCACCGGTGTACGTGACTCGGTCATCATCCTGCGCCACATCCTGCCCAACACCATCTCGCCGGTCATGGTCCAGGCCACGGTCGACCTGGGTACGGTCATCCTGGCGATGGGCAGCTTGGGTTTCCTTGGTCTGGGTACCCAGCCGCCCTCGCCCGACTGGGGCTTGATGGTCGCCGAAGGGCGCGACTTCATCCTCAACCAGTGGTGGATCTCGGTATTCCCCGGCTTGGCGATCTTTGTGGTCGTGCTGGCCTTCAACCTGCTTGGCGACACCCTGCGGGACATCTTCGACCCGAGGCAATATCGATGAGCGCCTTGTTGGAGGTACGTGACCTGTACCTTGAATTTAAGACCTCGCGCGGCCGCTTGAAGGCGCTGAACGGGATTACTTTTGACATCCAGCCTGGCGAGGTCTTCGGGTTGGTCGGGGAGACAGGTTGCGGCAAGACGGTCACCGGCCTGTCAATCCTACGGCTATTGCCCCGTTCGGCCAGCATTACCAGCGGGCAGGTATTGCTCGAGGGTATCGACCTGCTCGGTCTTTCGCGCAGCCAGATCGAGAGTCTGCGAGGCAGCAAGATCGCCATGATCTTCCAGGACCCCAGTACTTCACTCAATCCGGTTTTCTCGATCGGCTCACAGATCGAACGGGTGGTCCGCCAGCACATGCAGGTCAGTCACCAGGATGCTCGCGAAAAGGTCCGTTCGGTACTGGCGGCGGTCGGGCTACCCGATGTGGACCGCATCCTGGGCTCTTATCCCCACCAGCTCTCTGGCGGCATGCAGCAGCGAGTCATGATCGCCATGGCGCTTTCCTGCAGCCCGCGCCTGTTGATCGCTGACGAACCCACCACCAGCCTGGATGTGACCATCCAGGCTCAGATCCTGAAACTCATTCGTGATCTCCAGAAAAAGTTTGACGTCTCAGTCATCCTGATCACTCACAATCTGGGTGTGATTGCCCAGACCTGTGACCGGTTGGCGGTGCTCTACGGAGGGCGGGTGGCAGAAAGCGGGTCCACCCGGGATATCTTCAACCAGCCGCAGCATCCCTATACACGCGGGTTGATGAGTGCCATCCCTCACCCAGGCACGCGTGGCAGGAAGATGGCCACGATCCCCGGTACCGTGCCTTCCAACCCCGGAGCGATGACGGGTTGCACCTTTGCCCCGCGTTGTGAGTTAGTCATGGCGCGCTGCAAACTGGAGGCCCCACCGCTCTACCTGCTCGGCGAGAAGCATTCCAGTGCCTGTTTCCTGGCGGAGCCTAAGCCATGACCACCACGAATCCTCTTCTCCAGGTTCGTTCCCTGACCAAGCACTTCCGACTGCCCGGTGGCTGGCTTTCAGGGGGGGCGCGTTATGTTTACGCCGTGGACGAAGTCGACCTTGAGATTGCGACCGGAGAAGTCCTTGGCCTGGTGGGAGAATCGGGCTGTGGCAAGACCACCCTTGGCCGCATGGTTCTGCGTCTGATCGAACCCACCGCTGGTAAGGTGGTTTTCGACGGGCAGGACCTGACCACGCTGAAGAGGGAAGAGATGCGGCAAATGCGCCAGCAGATGCAAGTCGTTTTTCAAAACCCTCTCTCGTCGCTCAGCCCGCGCTTTAAGGTCGAGCAGATCGTTGCCGAACCGCTGGTGACCCACCATGTGCTCCCCAAAAAAGAGATCCGTGGGCGGGTGCTCGAACTACTCGAGCAGGTTGGATTGGGCAGGCAGCACCTTGACCGCTTCCCGCATGAAATGTCGGGTGGGCAATGCCAGCGCGTTGCGGTGGCACGCGCCCTGTCTGTCAACCCAAAATTACTGGTCTTGGATGAGCCCACATCCGCCCTGGATGTTTCAGTCCAGGCGCAGATCATCAACCTGTTGGAAGATCTCAAGAAAGCCCACAGTCTCACTTACCTTTTCATCTCACATGACCTGAATATCGTTCAGCAGATCAGTGATCGCATCGGGGTGATGTATTTGGGCAAGCTGGTTGAGCTGGGCCCAAGTGAGACGCTCTTCAACCAACCCCTGCATCCCTACACCAAGGCACTTTTTGGCGCCATCCCACTGCCGGTGGTGGACAGGAGCCATCCATTAACCATCCTGGAAGGCAATGTCCCCAGCCCGGTCAATCCTCCCAGTGGGTGTCGCTTTCACACCCGCTGTCCTCTTGCACAGGAGATCTGTACGCAGACCCAACCTGAGTTGAGAGAGGTCATCCCTGGCAGGTTTGTGGCCTGTCACTTTGTTGAACCATACTAGAGCTGCGGAGAGATGCTATGACACGCTTGTTTGGTATTAGTGGTGTGCAAATGTCGGTCGTTCCGTGGGATGCCAATTCCACGGTCGATAAGATGGCGGATATTGCCACAAACATCAAGAAGAGTTTTCCCTGGGTGCAAATGGTCATGTTCCATGAATTGGTTGTTCCGGGTTTGGTCCAGTTCGTTACCACGGGTAACGGTGACACTTGGAAGAAGAATGCCGAGCTAATCCCCGGTCCGCTAACCGAGCGACTGTGTGCACTTGCGCGCAAGACTGGACAATGGCTTATACCTGGATCGATGTACGAACAGGATGGCGACAAACTTTACAATACTGCGATCGTCATTTCTCCTCAGGGAGAGATCGTTTCAAAATATCGCAAGATGTTTCCTTGGCTCCCTTACGAAAGTGGAACGGCTGCCGGTGACCAATTCTGCGTCTTTGATGTCCCCGGGGTCGGCCGCTTCGGGCTGTGCATCTGCTATGACATGTGGTTCCCGGAGGTCTCACGCACCCTGGCATGGATGGGGGCGGAGGTCATCCTTCAGCCGACGATGACGCCCACCTCCGACCGCGAACTGGAATTGATCATGTGCCGGGCAAATGCCCTCTTCAACCAGTGTTACTTTGTCAGTATCAACGGAATCGGATCGTGGGGCGGTGGTCGCTCGACCTTGATCGACCCGGATGGACGGGTGCTCCAGGAGGCCAGCGCCAACCAGACCATCCTGACCGAGATCATCGACCTGGATCACGTTACCCGCACGCGTGAGTTCGGCACCCTTGGCCTGGCGCAAACACTCAAGCAATTGCGCGATGCCGGGCAGACATTCCCGGTGTACAAAGACGGGCAGGTGACCAAAGGAAGCTTCAGCCAACTGGGTGCGTTGAAGTACCATCACTCCTTGAAGATCCCTGATTGAATCCGTAATGGCTTTCGGGGCAGGTGGATGAATGCAGGATTGATCCACCTGTTGTGGTATCCTCTTGGAGGTTAAAATATGGAACGGATAACTGTCCGAATTATTACTGTCAGCGTACTTATTCTGTTGGCCAGTTCCTGCAGCCATACCCAAACTTATGTCGCTCCCACTGAAACCGTGCCCCTTCAGCCATCAACTCCTGTGACAACCACCCCTCCACACACTCCAACCATCGGACTGCCATCAAGTACCCGCCTGGGTACCACCCTGGCCGGATCGGGCGTGGTTGACCGGAGCCTGCTGACCTACGCTGACCTGATGACTGCCAGCGCCACCTCCCCGGTTGAGGACAGTGCCTTTGCCCTGCCGGATGTGGCTGCCATGCCGGACGTTGTTTTTGAAGGCCGGCTGAAGATATCCATTGCAGGTGGGAATGGTGGTTTCAAGGTGATCCAGGACGACCAAAACTATGCTACCAACCCGGCCCTCTTCAAACTCCCGGAATTCGACCTGCAGTTTGTGCAAGACGGCAGCTACCTTATCCCGGCTACCCAGGGGCTGGTCTTCAGCGGGGATCCTAATTGGAACTATATCATCGGTCCGGGCCGTATCTGGCAGGAGAACGGAGATAATGGATATGCTAGGGCCTCCTTTCCATTTACCCTGGTGGAACGCAACCAGAACTGCCCCCACAACGGGGTGATGACCTTCTTGTTTGACGGAACTTCCGTTTCGCAAGTGCGCTACCAGATCACCCAGGAGACCTGCCTGTACTTCAAATTCGACCTATGGGGACAGGCACCCGCGACATACACACCCGAAACCAATCCAGAAGCGGCAGCGCTCAAGGCTGCCCATGCAGCCGAAGTGGCAAACCGCTTGCCAACCAGGCCGATCGCTGCGTTGGCGGTCGATTACCCGGACTCGGGGGTTAACTTGGCGCGTTTTGGCAGCGGCATTACGCCCGCACACTTGACTGCTTACGGGCTGGTGATCAACGGGGTCAACTATGTCTCCAGCTGCCGGACCCGCTATGGCGAATACGCTTATTGCGAAAGCATGCGTCTCCCTTCCTATTCGACGGCCAAGTCTGCTTTTGCCGCCGTTGCCCTGATGCGCCTGGGGCAGATATTTGGGATCGGGGTCTATGATCTGTTGATCAAGGATTATGTCCCGGAGGTGGCCTCCGCGGCCGGTGACTGGTCGGCAGTCACTTTTGGGAATACCATCGACATGTCGACCGGCAACTATGAGCATGCCGGTTTCGAGGTCGACGAGGCCGGTCCGACCATGATCTCGTTCCTGGACCAGTCCGAAACCTATGCTGACAAAATCCGCTTCGCCTTCCTTTTCCCGGGCCAGAAAGCACCCGGACAGTTGTGGGTCTACCATACATCCGACACTTTCATCCTGACCCGGGCGATGAACAACTACCTGGTGCAACAGGAAGGCAGCAGAGCAGATATTTTCAACTTGATCCGCGATGAGGTCTATATTCCCCTGCGCCTGAGTGCGGGAGCGTTAACCACACTGCGGACCGCTAACAGCCCCAGCGGCGCTCCGTTTGGCGGGTACGGCCTGTTCTGGACTCAGGATGATATTGCCAAAATCGCCCTGTTCCTCAATGATCAGAATGGCATCCTCGATGGTAGACAGCTCCTGGAACCATCCATGCTTGCAGCAGCCCTGCAGAGGAATCCGGACGACCGGGGCTTGAACACCAGCGGCTTCCCCATCTTCAAATACAATAACGGCTTTTGGGCAAAGAGTTGGACCCCCTCGGAAGCCCGCCAGTACAAATGCTCCTTCTGGACGCCCTTCATGTCCGGTTATGGCGGCATTACAGTGGTGCTGATGCCCAACGGGTCGATCTACTACTATTTCAGCGATAACAACGAGTTCTCCTGGTACGATGCAGTCGAAGAGTCAAACAAGATCAGTCCCATGTGCCCGTGAATGCCCCTATCTATGAGGGGTTCCAGCAGGAATAGTCACAGGAATTAAGAATCCGCCACAAAGGCGGATTCTTATATTTATCTGATTGAAATCAGCGCTGCAATCGTCTCTTCACCATTTCAAAAAGACTGCTGACTTCCGGGATTCGCAACAGGATCAAAACCAGGCCGTAGGCAATCCCGCCGATAACCACTCCACCTAACGTCGTCACTGCAGCCGCGGTGAATGTCGTCAGGGTAGCGGAGTGGGACCTTATCATCTGCAACCAAAAAACGAGCGCGACTACCATGCCCAGAGTTCCGAGGAATGCAGCCCCGAAACCTTTGCCGAGTTCTCTAGCTTGGATGCCCTTCAGGCGGTTGCGCAGTAGGAAGAAGAGTGTCGTTGTTTCGATTGCGGTTGATAGGGAGATCGCCAGCGCCAATCCACCAAGCGGCATCCAGCCAATCTTGTTGAACAAGGCGGTGAAGGCAAAGCAAAGGAGGATATTCAATCCCATGGCCCCTGCACTTACGTATGCCGGGGTTTTTGTATCATGCAACCCAAAGAAAGCCCGCACCAATATTTCTAGCGTACAGTGAAAGACCAGCCCGACGGTGTACCAGAGCAGGGCCCAGGCGGTCATTTCGGTTGAAAGCGCTGTGAAGCTGCCGCGTTGAAACAGGAAGGCGATCAAAGGCTGGCGCAGCAGGAGCAGGCCAAGTGTAGCCGGAAGGGCCAGGAACAACACACCCCGCAGCGCAGCAGTTAATGAGTTCCTCAGTTCACTCATTTCGCCGCGGGCGACCTGGGCTGAGAAGGTTGGTAATGTGGCGGTGCCGATGCCGGATCCGATGATCACGAGCGGCATGGTCATGATCGGGAATGCAAAATTGATTGCTGAGAGCGAGCCGGTGGGCAGTCCGCTGGCAATAATACCGCCAACGACAAAATTAAGTTGCAAAGTGGCCACACTGATCAAACGCGGGCCCATCAGTACAATCACTTCGCGGACAGATGGGTTTCCCGTTCCCAGGGTGGGTGTGTATCTCCGTTTTGAAAGGCGGAACAGGTCAGGTAGTTGGATGCACAGGTGCAGGCAGGCCCCCAGCACGGCCCCCCAGGCAAGCCCAAAGATCCCCAGCGAAGGGACAAAGAACAATAACCCGATGATGATTCCGACCCAATAGATGGCCGAAGAGAGCGAAGGCAGCCAGAAACGCTGGTGGGCATTGAGGATCCCCGACAGGAGACCGCTGGCGCCAAAGATTGTAGAAGTGATCAGCAGGATCCTGAGCAGTTGTGCGGTGAGCAATTGTTGAGCGGTTGGAAGGTGAGGCGCAATAAGGCGGGCGATCTGAGTGGCGAAGAGGGAAGAAATGAAACTGAGCGTGGTCAGGGACAGGATGACCAGATTGAAGATGGCGGAAGCCAGTTTCCAAGCGGAAGCGTGGTCGTTTTTAACAAGCAAAGCGGTAAAAGTTGGCACGAAGGCAGAGGCCAGTGCGCCACCCGCCAGAAGATTGAAGAGCAGATTCGGGAAAATATTGGCAAAATTAAAGGCATCCATCGCGCTATTCGTACCAAAAGCGCGCGTGGCCAGGATCTGCCGGACAAGCCCGGCTACCTGACTGAGGGCGAAGGCCACCATAACGGTCCCTGCGGCGCGGGCGATCTGCCGGTTGGCTAGATGGGAGGATTCGTTCACGGGCGGTGATTATACCTCAGGGGGTGGCTATTCACCGGCCCAGTCATCTCTCTTAATTTAGTCATAAGGTGAAAACCTTGGCTTTGAAGCAGTATAATTATTATTCCAAGGCTTTGGGAGAAAATAAACATGAAGATTAAAGGGACTGCGCGTAGCCATTTCATTGTAATCTTTATGGCATTTACGACGGTCCTGACTTCCTGCATCCCCTCGGTTCCTGACCTGCCCACGCCTGTACCGCTCACGCCTATACCGTTTACGTCTGTACCGGGAGCCTCGATCAGTTGGCTTGAGATCTATTTCACCAACCCAGCTGCACCCCATGCAACAGATTATAAGGGTGGTCCGGATGAAAAACTGGCTGCGGCCATCGACCAGGCACGTCTTTCTGTGGACATGGCAGTTTATAGTCTCAACCTATGGAGTATCCGTGATGCCCTCATCCATGCTCAGAAACGTGGGGTGGTAGTGCGCATGGTCATGGAAAGCGATAACATGGACAATTTGGAAGTCCACCAGATCTTGGATGCCGGGATACCAATCATCGGCGACCAGCGCGAAGGCTTGATGCACAATAAGTTCGTCGTAATTGACCGCTCCGAAATCTGGACCGGATCGATGAATTACACCACCAGTGGGGCTTATCAGGACAATAATAATCTTATCAGCATCCGATCGGCTCAAATGGCAGAAGATTACACAGCCGAGTTCAATGAAATGTTCGAACAGAACCTGTTTGGCCCGGATGGAGGTTCGGAAACCCCCCATCCGAGTTTGACGATTGGCGGCACGCCGGTGGAAATCTATTTCTCTCCGGATGATGGCGTTGCATCACATATCCTGACACTGCTTATAGGCGCTCAGAAAAGCGTTTATTTTTTGGCTTATTCTTTTACGGAAAACGATCTTGGCGATGCCATCCGCCAGCGCGCCGCAGACGGTGTCACCGTCGCGGGGGTGATGGATGATGACCAGATCAATTCCAATCAGGGCACGGAATATGATGCGTTTCAGCAAGCCGGACTGGATGTACGGCGGGATGGCAACGCTGGGCTGATGCATCATAAGGTGATCATCATTGACCGGTCCATCGTTATTACTGGCTCTTATAATTTCAGTGCCAGCGCCGAGGCGAGCAATGATGAGAATGTGGTTGTCATCCACAATACGGATGTTGCCGCACAATACCTGGCTGAGTTTCAGCGTATTTACGATCAGGCGCATCCATAGCCTGGTAAATTATCGATTATCTAGTTGATATATTCTGGTCTGAGCCCAATACCAGAATATTAGCCCTGAAGGAGAAGCAGAATGGAGAGTATCGTCATTCAGAGACCGAAAGAAATCGAACTGACTGAGCGCGGGGTACCCGAGCTTGGCCCGGGCGAGATACTGATCAAGGTCATGGCCAGTGGTATCTGTGGGACAGATATCCATATCTTCAATGGTGAATACCTGGGAGCCTACCCGGTCATCCCGGGGCACGAGTTCTCAGGTATCATCATGTCCACAGGAAACCTGGTCAAGCGCTTCAAAACGGGAGATCACGTGGCGGTCGAGCCCAACATCGCTTGTGACAATTGCGTTCATTGCCTGAATAATCGCCAGAACTTCTGTCTGAATTGGCAGGCGATCGGCGTAACCCTGCCGGGCGGTATGGAACAGTATGTAAGCGTTCCCGAAAAAGCTGTCTTTAGTATCGGAGATTTGCCTTTTGACCAAGGTGCGTTCGTGGAACCCCTATCATGCGTCGTGCATGGGGTTGAACGAGCGCGGCTTAGACTTGCTGACCATGTGGCAATCTTCGGCGCAGGCCCTATAGGAGACCTGATCCTCCAGATGACGCGCCTGCAGGGTGCAGCCCGGATTACCGTCCTGGAAAGCAACCCCGGCCGAGCCGAGCTGGCCCGAGAACTGGGAGCTGATCTTGTTTTCAACCGCTTGGAGGATTTGCAACCGAACATGTATGATGTGGTCATAGATGCGACCGGAGTAATATCATTAATGAATCGGGCGATCGATTTTGCTCGAAGCGGTGGCATAGTGCTACTTTTTGGAGTACCCCCTTCAGGAAAAAATCTGGAATTGGAAGCGTTTAAGATCTTTCAGAAGGGATTGACTTTACTGTCCTCCTATACATCCGTCCGTAATTCATTTCAGGCTGTCAACCTGCTTCAAACAGGACAGATAAAGGTGGATGCCTTAATATCGCATCATCTCCCTTTAAAAGAGATGCCCACAGCCATTGATTTAATTGAAAGACATGATCCAAAAGTCAAGAAAATTATCATGCTTCCCAATGGATAGGCAGGAAAGAATATTGGTGTTATTAACTCGACTCCTATATGGCAATGTCTGCTTGATAAGTTGATCCAAGGTGCTCTTGATCCAGGACTTACCTGGGAAAAACAATAAGCGATGTACTCGTCGTAAGGATAAGAGATCCTCTGTGGGGTACTTCCTTATAATATTGACATTGGGTTGGCATCCAAGTAAGATAATCAGGCTAATGATCCGTATGACCCAATGAATCCGTCCCTCGGCACGTACCGCTTGCGCTCATATCTCTGGCCCGCTCTGGTCATCTTGCTCCTGGTGCTGCAGTTGCTCTGGCCCTCCAGGATCTGGACGGCATTGCTGGGCATCCTGGGCGGTGGCTGGTTGATCGCCTTCCTGTGGGCACGTTCCCTCGCTCGCAACCTGGTTGCCCAGCGCAAGATGCTTTATGGCTGGACGCAGGTCGGCGACCGGCTGAAGGAGTCCTTCGTCCTCTCGAACGCTGGCTGGGCTCCGGCATCCTGGCTTGAGGTGCAGGATCACTCGGACCTACCCGGCTATAACGCCAGTCGCATCACCGCCGTTGACGCGGAGGGATTCACCGAGTGGCGCACACAAGGGGTTTGCACCCGCCGCGGCTTGTTTACCATTGGTCCTGCCAGCCTTGCCTGCACAGACCCGTTTGGACTTTATACCGTCACCCTCCCCATCACCGGTTCTGCCACCCTGATCGTCCTGCCACCGGTGGTCTCGCTGCCAGCCATTGAGGTAGCCTCAGGCGGGCGTGCCGGGGAAGGGCACCGCCACCGGCGTTCAGCTTTGGAACAGACGGTCTCGGTTCAGACGGTACGTGAGTATGTCGAGGGTGATCCTCTCCGGGCGATCCACTGGCCAACCTCCGCCAAGCACAACAAGTTGTTCGTACGCCAGTTCGAGCAGATGCCCTCCAGCGATTGGTGGATCTGCCTCGACCTCTATCGTAACGCCCAGGTCGGGGAGGGCGATCTATCCACTGAGGAACACGGAGTGCTCCTGGCTGCCTCACTCGCCGACCGTGGCCTGCGGATGGGGCATTCGGTCGGGTTGGCAACCTGCGGTCAGGATCTGGTCTTGATCCCGCCGCGGCATACATCGGGACAGTTGATCGACATCCTGCGCGCCCTAGCCATGGCCAAACCCGACAGGCACCGGGTGGAGGAATTGCTCAATCAAGTCCGCTCGTCCATGCGTACTGGTGCCAGTTTGATCCTGATCACGCCTGACTTGCGCCCCGAGTGGATCAGTGCACTGCAGCAAGTGACCAGGATTGGTGTCACCCCGACCATACTCCTGCTCGACCCGGCATCCTTTGGAGGGGAGAAGAGCTCCCGGGGCATGTCCAACTGGTTTCAGCGGCATGGCATCACCAACACGGTCATCACTGCCGACTTGCTCGATAGACCAGTCACTGAGGGTCACGAGGGCGAGTGGGAGTGGCGTATCACCGGATCGGGAAAAACCGTTCCGGTACGCAAGCCGATCCAGGTGGAGTGGAAGCGCACGCGATGAACATCGCTCGTAGCGAAGGATTCATGCGCAGGCTCGGCTTCCACCCGGACGGGGTCACCCTCATCCAGTTCATCCTGATCGTCCTTGCACTTACCAGCATCGGGGCCGGGCTGGCGAAATTGATCACTGGGATCGACTCCAATCCCACCTTCCTCTTCGCCTTGCTTGGCACGTTCACCGGTTGGCAGTTGGCGCGCTCGCAAATGAATGTCTGGAAATCGACCGTTATCACAATCCTGACGGGTGCGGTTGTCTTACTCCTCACCGTCGGGGAACTGGCAGCGCGGCTTTGGGCGCTGGTCGCCGCCATCTTCGCCAACGGGCCGCACCTCGTCCTGGGGCGACTTGTTATCGATATAAGCCATTTCGATGCAGCCTGGAGCGGATTCGGCCAGGCTCTGGGCAGGTTGCTGACGCGCCTTGCCGGCTGGATCCAGCATATGGGGGGCCAATCGGTCGCCCCAGACCCGCTCGTGCTCGGGCTCTTTTGGGGGTTCGCCCTCTGGCTGCTTGCCTGCTGGGCTGCGTGGATGGTCCGCCGTCGCTCTGTGGCGCTGCCCGCCCTGTTGCCAGGTATAGCCCTGCTTGCCTGGGCTTCCTTCTACACCAATTCCCTGAAGAGCTTGCCTGCCCTGCTGCTCGTAGGCGCGGAACTTGCCGCCTTACAGCTTGTTCAGAATTACCACTCATCCCGCCGCCGCTGGCAAGTCGCTGGGCTGGTTGGCATTGAGGTCGAGCCCGGGCAGGTTGCATGGGCACTCGGCCTGTGTGTGGTGCTTGTGATCGTCGGTGCGCTGACGCCATCGACTTCGATTAAGCAGATGGCTGATTCGATCAACAAAATTTTCGAGGGGCGCCACGACAGTCTGGCCGAGTCGCTTGGCCTGCAGGCGACCCTCGGGGGCCAGTCCGGGCAGGATCGCAATGCTGCTGGTAGTGTAATCACCAACAGCCTGAATGTGGGCGCAGGCCCAAGCCTCTCCCAGGATGTGGTCATGACAGTCGTCGTGGACGGCTACATACCGATCCCCGAGAACGCCCACATACAAAGCGGGGGAACTGAGCCACCCACCCGCTATTACTGGCGCAGCCAGACATTCGACCACTACACCGGGCGCGGTTGGACCAACACAACCAGCCAGACGGCCGAGCTCGAGGCCAACCAGCTGCTCCGTCCAGACCAGGGGCCCCTGCCAGAGGACTTCCAGTTGGTCACCCAGCACATCACGCGCTACCTGCCTGAGCAGGCGGTTCTTGTCACCGGCGAACTGCTAACCCTAGACAAGCCAGCGATAGTCTCCTGGCGCAGCCCGGACGACTTTGCCAGCGCATCCACCCTTGCCAGGATCTACACTGCCGAATCAGATGTCCCCCTTGTGACGGTCGAGACTCTGCGCCAGGCGGGGTCGGACTACCCGGAGCAGGTCCGACAGTATTACTTGCAGCTGCCGGATGATCTGCCCGTTCGGGTGCGCAACCTGGCCTTCGAGATAACCTCAACCGAGACCAATCCGTATGATCAGGCAACAACCATCGAGGCTTACCTGCGTCAGTATCCCTACACACTGGATGTGCCTGCCCCACCGACTGGGCGCGATGTAGCCGACTTTTTCCTGTTCGATCTGCAGCAAGGATACTGCGATTATTACGCCACCACCATGGTCGTGCTCGCGCGTGCCGCCGGGATCCCTGCCCGCCTGGTGGTCGGCTACTCGAGCGGTACTTACAATGCGACGAATGGCACCTTCATCGTGACCGCCAAGAACGCACACGCCTGGGTTGAAGTTTACTTCCCCGGTGCTGGCTGGATCGAGTTCGAACCCACCGCCAACCAGCCGGGTATCACTCGCCCGCACGATGCCAACGCCCCGGTCGAAGCGGACCAGTCGCCGGCTATCCCTGCCCCACCGGAACTGCCGGCGCTCCTGCGCTTGCAGCGCATTCTGGATACCCATACCGGCTGGCTTGCGGCTGCTGGGATCGGTCTTTTACTGGCCTTGCTCATCCCGCTGGAGGGCTGGCTGCTGCGCCTGCAGAAACCGGACCGGGCACTGGTCATCATCCAGGATCGCTTGTATCGTCTCGGTCATCGCTGGGATTTGCCAAACGCCGGGGTCCTTACCCCGAATGAGTTTACCAACGCGCTGGTTGCTCGTCTGGAACCATTTGCCAGGACGAAACAACTCTCTGCAATCCTCGCCGCTATCCATCGAGACCTGGAATGGCAGACCGCCTTGTACGTGCGCAACCTGTACGCAGGAACCCCTCCCTCCAGTCTCGAAAGCCGTCGTGCAGTGCATGCCTGGCTCGGTCTGAAGCGCCGACTCTGGTGGTTGCGAATCCATTTCTGGCTCAAGCCGTGAATACCAAATATCTTGGATCTCGATTTACCTTCAACTATTTCGTCTACTCCGACCCTGTGAAATGTTGGGAGAGGCATCCCAACGGTATTCATTATGTGCCGTTTCATTCCTCCGGTTGCCTTTTTGCCTGAGATGAAGTAAAGTAATCTCAAGAATTCGCCTCCAGGAGTTCCTTCATGACCGATAAATTCTACATTGGCAAACTTTTTGATCCCTCCTCCAACAAGACCACTGACCAGCAACTCCAATATTATCCAGATGACCTGACCACCCACGCCGTGGTCACTGGCATGACCGGCTCCGGTAAAACCGGCTTGTGCATTGCCCTGATGGAGGAAGCCGCCCTGCAAGGGGTTCCTGCCATCCTGATCGACCCGAAAGGGGATCTGACCAACCTCCTGCTGCACTTCCCCGACCTGGCTCCACAGGATTTCCAGCCCTGGCTTGACCCCGAATTAGCTCGCCGCGCTGGTGAAACCATCGAACAGGCCTCCATCGACGCCGCCCTGGCCTGGCGGAATGGACTAACCGATTGGGGTATCACCCATGAACGCATGGTAGCGCTTAAGAATGCAGCCAGTTTTGCCATCTATACCCCCGGCTCAGATGCCGGCATCCCTGTCAGTGTTCTGTCATCATTGGCCGCGCCTGGCCTGGACTGGATAACCAACCGCGAGATCCTGAGCGAGCGGATTTCCAGCACGGTTACAGCCATCCTAGGCTTGGTTGGCTTTGATAATATCGACCCGATTCGTTCCCGTGAACACATCCTGCTCTCCAACATCTTTCAAACTGCTTGGAGCCAGAACAGATCCCTGGACTTGACCGAACTCATTCTACAGATCCAGACCCCTCCCTTCGATAAACTGGGAGCCTTCCCGGTAGACACATTCTTCCCTGCCAAGGACCGCATGGCGCTGGCGTTGCAGATCAATAATATCCTGGCTGCCCCAACCTTCGATATGTGGCGATCCGGCCAGACCTTGGATGTGGCCTCACTGCTTTTTAGTGCGGATGGCCGGCCGCGCCACTGCGTCTTTTACCTGGCGCACTTGAGTGACTCGGAGCGCATGTTCTTTGTGACCATCCTGTTCTCGGCAGTCGAGACTTGGATGCGTACCCAACCCGGAGCAACCTCCCTGCGCGCCCTGCTTTACATGGACGAGATCTTCGGATACCTTCCACCAACCGCCAACCCTCCATCCAAGCTGCCGCTCCTGCGCATGCTGAAGCAGGCGCGCGCTTTTGGTCTTGGCTTGGTGCTTGCTACGCAGAACCCGGTGGATGTGGATTACAAAGCTTTATCCAATGCTGGCACGTGGTTTATTGGCAAACTCCAGACCGAGCAGGATAAGCAACGCCTGCTGGATGGATTGGAAAGTGCGGCTTCCGGTGCCTTAGATCGCGGCACGATCGACAAGCTCATTTCTGGCCTTGGTAAGCGCGTTTTCATCATGCAGAACGTCCACGAGAAACTGCCGGTCGTTTTTCAGACGCGCTGGACGATGAATTTTCTGGCGGGTCCGATGACCCGGACGCAGATCCCGATGCTGAACAAACTGGTTGGCGCATTTGTGCCCGCGGCAGTTCCACTCCCGTCAGAGGTAGCTCAGCCGCTGGTTCATGATGCTCTGCAGCCAGATATTCAACCTGCTCCATTTCCTGCCGCGGTACCCACGCCTGCGCCTGGTCCCCTAACCTTCATAGTCAACCATTCACCGGAAGCCGGCAGCGTGACGCGTCCACCGGTCCCGTCTGGTTTTCCCGAGTTTTTCCTTCCGATGAATTTGAGTTTTACTAAAGCATTGGCAGCTTCGGGACAGACCATGCCAGAAGAAGCCTCGCCGACAGGTGTTTTATACCGGCCCGTGATCCTGGGTTCGGCCCAGGTTCGCTTTTTCGACCGGCGCTACAATCTGGACATGCAGCAGGTTAAATCAGCACTGGTAACCGCACTGGATAAGCGGGTTGTCGTCCGCTGGGACGATTTTGGGCATGCTGTGCCGGATGAAAAAGAGATGGATCCCGCCCCTGATCCGCAGGCGCGCTTTGCCCCACTGGATGGTCCTGTTGCGGATTCCCACTTATTAGGCGCGTTACAGAAGGATTTCTCCGACTGGGCTTACCGGAAAAGCAAAGTAACGATCCGGGCAAATAATATACTGGGTGTGTTCGCGACGCCGGATGTCTCGCAGGCCGATTTTATGAAAGCCTGCGCCGAGGCTGCACGTGAAGCCCGGGATGCAGATTTGGTCAAGGTCACAGCAACCATCGATCGTCAAATTGCCGTAATCCAGGAGAAACTAAACCGTGAGGAACGCGAGTTGCAGCAGGACGAGACAGAATTGGCGGACCGCAAGCGCGAAGAACTGGTGTCTGGCGCTGAAACGGTCTTCAGCCTGTTGGGTGGAAAGCGCAGCCGAAGGATCTCTTCGACAATGAGCAAGCACCGCATGACCGAACAAACCAAGGGCGATGTGGATAATTCTGCAAATGCGATTGAGGAATTCAAAGAGCAGCTGATGCTACTCGAGCAGTCTCGCCAGCAAGCCATGGATCAAGCCGGTACCAAATGGGGCGAGGCAGTGAATAATGTGACTGAGATACCCGTCCTACCGAAGAAGACGGACGTTTATATCAATATGTTCGGTGTAGCTTGGCTGCCGTATTACCGGGTTAAGTCTGGCGACCGAATGGTTGAAATCCCAGCGTTCGGGGCATAATACTCGTTTGGCGTGGGTCTATGACCCACACTGAAAGTTCTGGAAGGATGACCATGATCTGGCTTGTTTTATTGGTACTGCTCTGGGGTTTGCTCCACTCAATCCTGGCTTCGCTCAGGGCCAAAGAATGGGCGCGGCGGATTCTCGCTCCAAACTTGAATCGTTTTTTCAGGCTGGCGTATAACGTTTTTTCTGTGATTAGTTTTGTACCGGTGCTGGGCGTCGCAGCCCTGACCCCGGACCAGCAGCTTTACCTCGTCCCGCTGCCGTGGTCGGGCTTGATGGTTTTCGGGGAACTTCTTGCCGTTGCAGTACTTGGTATCGGATTCCTCCAAACGGACGCCTGGGATTTTCTCGGTTTCCGGCAACTTGGAGAGAGCGACGAGTCAACTAAACTGATGACCTCCGGGTTGTATCATTACATCCGCCACCCGCTGTATTCAGCCGGGTTGGCCTTCATCTGGCTGGTGCCGCGAGTAACCGTCAATGTAATGGCGATCAACATTGCCCTGACGGTTTACGTAATCATCGGCGCCTATTTTGAAGAACGCAAACTTCGGCGTGAATTCGGGCAGGATTATGCCGATTATATGGCTGTTACGCCCATGTTCGTCCCGTTCTTGAAGGGGAACAAAAAAACGCCGCATATCGTCTAGTAAGTAGATAATTCTGTTTGAAAGGGATAGATATGGCGGATTTGAATGGGCAAAAACCCGCCCAACACCCCCTGTATCCCCCAACCCCTGCGGAGTATAATCATAGCCAATGTCGTTTGTCACCATTCCCCGTCCCCAACGTTCTCCCGTCCCATTTCAAATCCTGACAGCCCTGATTGGCGGTCTGCTATTATTCCTTCTGGTCGTTGGCATCATCACGGGCAGTTACCAACTGCTTTATGACGGTCGGATTTTCCCTGGGATCAGTATGGCAGGTGTGGACCTTACCAGCCTGACGCCGGGGCAAGCCACAGCTGCAATCAGCCAGCACCTTACTTATCCGACCAACGGTCAGGTCGTTTTCCGCTACAATGACAGGGTCTGGGTGGCAACACCGGCTCAATTGGGAATGGTTTTAGATGCCGGGACCAGTATCCAGAGTGCTTACGATATTGGGCGCCGGGGAGGATTACTTGCGGACCTGGCTGGTCAGCTCAATGCCTGGCAGGGCGGGCTGGAGCTGAAACCGGTCATCATGTTTGACGAGCGCGTAGCCGTTGGTTATCTCCAAAATATTGCTGTCCTGATCGATCAACCAGTGATCGAAACCGACTTGCATATAAATGGGACGGAAGTTATCTACATCCCAGGTCAAACCGGGAGGTTGCTTAATGTGGATACCACGCTTGCCAATTTGTATGCGCAACTATCAGCCTTCAAGGATGGGCAAGTGCAACTGGTCGTCGAGGAGCAGTCCCCGTTGGTTCTGGATGCCTCGGCGCAAGCTGATTCTCTCCGCCAGATCTTAAGCACCCCGCTTACGATATCCATTCCTGATGCTCAACCCGGCGATCCCGGTCCATGGGAGATCGAACCGGCTGACCTGGCGGGTATGTTGGCGATTGACCGCGTGCAAACCGGCACGGGCTGGCAATACCAGATTTCGGCCGATGCCCTGGCGCTGGAACAGGTCCTGACGCCGATTGCCCCGCTTTTGAACCGCACTGCCCAGAATGCACGTTTTTATTTCGACGACTATACGCGCCAACTGGTGCAAGTACAACCGGCGCAGGTGGGCCTTACGCTGGATGTTGCTGCAACGATTAAGGTTGTTCAAGCCGGCTTGCTGGCGGGGCAGCACAATATTGGGTTGACACTGAATACTACGGTCCCTGAAGTCGGCAATGATGCCACAGCGCAATCGCTGGGGATCAAGGAACTAGTGTATTCCGAGGCGACCTTTTTCCGCGGCTCCGGCAATGCACGCCTTCAAAACATCGAAACGGCCGCTAAACAGTTCTACGGTCTGCTCATCCCACCCAATACAACTTTTTCAATGGGTGACGTACTGGGCGATATTTCACTGGACAATGGTTACGCCGAAGCGCTCATCATCTACAACGGCCGGACAATTACCGGCGTCGGCGGCGGGGTCTGCCAGGTGAGTACTACTTTATTCCGGACAGCCTTTTTTGCAGGTTACCCGATCGTCGAACGCCATGCCCATGCATTTCGCGTCTTCTATTATGAGCAGACTGCCACCAGCTACGATTCGGACTTGGCCGGTCTGGACGCCACGGTCTACTTCCCGTTGGTGGATTTGAAATTTACCAACGACCGTCCCTATTGGCTCTTAATGGAAACGTATTTTAATCGGACAGATGCGAGCCTTACGTGGAAATTTTATTCAACGAAGGATGGTCGGACGGTGCAGTGGCAGAATCTTGGCTTGCAAAATGTAATTCCTGCCCCGGAGCCTCTCTACGAGGAAAACTCGGATCTTCCGCCGGGTGTCTGTAAACAGGTGGACTACCCTGCCGACGGCGCGGATATAACCGTGACCCGCACAGTCAATAACGCCTCCGGCCAGGCACTGTTCGACGACACAATCCGAACCCTTTATGAACCATGGCAAGCGATCTATCAATACGGCCCGGGTACGGAAAACCCTCAAGCGCTGGTGGCTCAGGGTTTGTGTCACTAGGCGTGGTAAAATAACGGTTTGTTGCTCCTGGAACTGGAGAATGCGATGATAAATAAAGACCTATTCGAAATCCTGCGCTGCCCGGCTTGTGTCCGTGAAAATGATGGTCTGCTCAAGTTATATAAAGATACGTGGCTGGTCTGTCAGGATTGCGGTCGCAAGTATCCGATCGTGAAGGACATCCCGGTAATGCTTATCGAAGAAGGAGATAAGTGGGTCAAGGTGGCCGAGAAAGAATTGCCTGTGCCGCCGCCCATGAAGTGAGATGGTTGAAAAAAGGTTTGATTTCCTGAATAAAATCCGAACATTGAAACGCCCGACGACTGGTCAGTTCATCTGGATGGGGGTGGGAGTAGGCCTCGCGGTGGTTATGTTCGTTTTTCTACGCGGTTTTGTAGCATGTTGGAGGTTGACTGCCTTGGCGGGGATTGCACCCTCCTCATGTACTGGGCAGACTACAAGCCCGGTGACAGACGCTAATGGGACACCCGTTGCCGGTGCAACTTCCTTACCGACGGGAAATGCACCCCAGGTTGAACTGCCACCGCCCTGGGACGGTGCCAGCCGGGTGAATATCCTGGTGATGGGTTACGATTTTGGGGATTGGGACTCTGAGCGCAGCTGCCCTTGCCGGAGCGATACAATGATCGTTCTCACCATTGATCCGGTCAGTCATACTGCCGGGATGATCTCTGTCCCGCGTGATATGTGGGTCAATATACCGAGCTTCAGCTCTTACAACAGGATCAATGCGGCTCTTTACCTGGGTGACTTGTATAAATTGCCAGGGGGTGGGCCAGGCTTGGCTATGAAAACGGTCGAAAATTTCCTGGGTATCCCCATCCAGTATTTCGCTTTGGTGGATTTCAGCGCCTTTGAGAAGATGATCGATACTATCGGGGGGGTTTGCCTGAATATCCCTGAGAAGATTGATGTGGGCGTGCTTTACCAAAACGGAGTAGTGACTTTGGATCCAGGTTATCAATGCCTCGACGGTAAAACGGCTTTGGGATATGCCCGCAACCGTCATACTACAAATGGAGATGTGGATCGTTCAGGGCGTCAGATGCAGATCATCCTTGCCATCCGGGATAAAGTGCTTGCCAATTTACCTGCTTTGCTGACCCAGGTAGGCCCGCTTTATACAGAACTTTCTTCTGGCGTTTCTACGAACTTATCCTCGGATGATATCATCCGGCTGGGATTGCTGGCAAAAGATATCCCCATAGATTCCATCCAGCAAGGCGTGATTGATTACACCATGATGCAGGATGGCACCTATACTCTTGATGGTCAAGTGTTGGACATCTTACGGCCTTATCCCGATAAGATCCGTGAATTGGTGGATCGCATTTTTGGTGGTGGAACCATGCAACCGATGGCATCTGGTACCGCCCAGGAGAAAATGAAAGCCGAGGCAGCCCGGGTGGTGGTCATCAATGGGACCGGCGTGAGCGGTATGGCTGCAAATACGTCTGACTACCTGAAAGCCCAGGGGATGAACGTGATTGGGTTTGGCAATACTGGTGATTATCCTGACAAGTATTATTCCCCATTCCCCAACCGGACGACCATCATTGTCCATGCCGGGAAACCGTATGCCATACAATATTTGATGGCGCTGATGAACTTCGACAGCTCGAGCCAGATCATCGTGGATTTCAATCCGAACGCCTCGGAAGATATCGTTGTGGCGTTGGGCTACGACTGGAATTCCAATAATCCAATGCCATAAGCTGCCTGTTCCATCAGCCAGCTCTTGAAGCAAATATAAACCGACCGCGAAGCGCAAAGAGAACCAATCCCACCTTTCCAAGCGCTTTGCGGTTGCTCTTCTTGTATTGATCCTGACTCGAAAAATGTCCTTGCATAAACCAGAAAAACCAAGCATGGTTTCAATTGTCCTAAAAGGGGGAGGGATCAGGCAAACCTTAACATTGCTGGCATGGTTTATTGTCCTCACCTCCCTTTTTACCTTGGCGTATAACCAATCCCCGCTTTACACCTCAAACCAGAACCAATACTTTCTGCATGGTTATGCCCAGGCAGGATATGGGACTCTCTCTGAGGATTGGCTGGCGAACACTGCCGATCCAACACCGGTATTCAGTTTCCTGGCTACTGTGACGATCAGTGTGTTCCACAATGGGAACCTATTTTTTGTGTATTACGCCGTATTAATGGGCATTTACTTTTTTAGCCTGTTTGGAATTGTTGAACAAGTATTTCCTTTGCGATTCTCGAAAATAACGACTCTATGTTTTATTGTTGTCGTTATTCTTCTGCACTCGGCACTTTTACGGTACCTGCTTCTGCGCCTGTTCGGGGGAGATTGGCCGTATCTTTTTGAGGGGGGGGTTGCCGGTCAACGCTTGCTTGGGTCGGTGTTCCAGCCGAGTACGTTTGGTGTTTTACTGCTCTTTTCCATTTTTCTATACCTTAAGGATAAGAAAGATCTGGCTGTGATCAGCGCGACCCTGGCAGCTACGTTCCACCCGACGTATATGCTCAGCGCAGCCGTTTTGACTCTCGCCTACCTGATCGACACATTTCGTGGTACGAAAAAAATATGGTCTGTGATCCGTTTGGGAATCCTGGCCCTGGTTGCGATTTCCCCGATATTGATCTATACCTATAACAATTTCTGGGGCAAAAACCCTGCAATCGACGCCGCAGCGCGCGATATCCTGGTCAATGTTCGGATTTATCCGCATGCAATGGTTTCAATGTGGTTCAATGCTACTGTAGTCATCAAACTTATTTTTCTGATTGCTGGTTTATATCTGGTCCGCCGCCATCGGCTTTTTATATTGCTGTTCGTTCCATTGATCCTGTCAATTGGATTGACCATCATACAGTATATTTCCAAGAACAACGCCTTGGCGTTAATATTCCCTTGGCGCCTGTCCACATGGCTGGTACCTCTCTCGGTTGGGTTGATCGTGGCGAAGCTGGTTACAACGGCAGTCCACAGAGTCCCTGTTTCTTTGGAACGGACATTAAGGACAACAGGGTTGGTTTTGATCAGCCTGGCAGTAGCCGCTGGAATTATCAGAACTTATCTGGATCGACTTGAGTCGGCTGGATTCCCTTATCGGCTGGTCGAGGCTTATGTGGATTCACACCGCCAATCGGGTCAGGTATATTTGACTCCCTCCAAGCTATACGATTTTCGGCTGGAAGCTGGTGTCCCAATTTACGTCGATTTCCTGTCAATCCCTTATCAAGATGCTGATGTTATCGAATGGGATCGTCGTTTTCGCCTGGCAGACTATTTTTACCAACGAGCAGCTTGCGATAGCCTCTCTGAATTTTCTACCGAAGGAGTAACAAATGTTGTCTTGCCGGTTGACTTTCCAGCAGAATGTCCCCGATTGGTTAAAATCTATGGAGACAGTGCCTACAGGCTCTATAAACTGACCCCGTAATAAAATAAAAACCCCGACTTAAAATAGCCGGGGTTCTGAAGCTGAGGTTTTATTTCGATTTCAGATATTCATCAATTGCCACGGCAGCTTTCCGCCCACCGACCATGGCGGTCACTACGAGGTCGGCACCGGTGACACCGTCGCCAGCTGCAAAAACGCCTGGGCGGGTTGTGGCTCCGGTCTCTTTATCGGTCACGCTGATAAGACCATAATCGTGGACTTCGAGACCGGGAGTGGTCTTGCCGATCACCGGGTCTGGCCAGTAACCTAGGGCTTTGATTGCTGTATCCACTGCGATGGAGAAATTGGAACCTTCCACCGGAACCGGTCTACGTCGCCCTTTGGCATCCGGTTCGCCGAGTTTCATTTCAATACACTCAATGGCGGTTAGGTGACCATCCTCTCCAGCAATGAACTTGACCGGCTGAGTTAGGAAACGGTATTTGGCACCTTCTTCCTTAGCCATTTTACGATCTTTACGACCTCCAGGCATTTCCTTCTCAGTTCGGCGGTAGACGCAGGTTACTTCTTCTGCGCCCAGTCGCAAGGCGGAGCGCAGGCAGTCAGAGGCTGTGTCGCCGCCGCCGATCACCACCACGCGTTTACCCAGTATTGGGCGCTCCCGTTTGCTTTCGGGGAGTAAATTAAGTTCAGTATTGGCGCGCATCAGAAAATCGGTGCCTTCGTAAACGCCGGGCAAATCCTCCCCAGGAGTTTCCATTTTGGCGTCGATGCCTGTGCCGACACCCACGAAGACGACTTCATAGCCTTCTTTGAATAAATCGTCAACCGTTTTTTCTTTACCAATCGTTGTATTCCCGACGAATTTGACCCCTGCCTTTTCAAAATCACCCCAGCGGCAAAAGAAAACTTCCTTGGCGAGCTTGAAATTCGGGATCCCATAGACCAGCAAACCACCAGGAGCAGGTTTAGAGTCAAAGATGGTAACGGAATGTCCCTGTTCCAGAAGTTGTTCAGCGCAGCCAAGACCTGCGGGTCCGGCTCCAATAATGGCGACTTTTTTCCCGGTTGGCTTGCCGACAGGGATGGCTACTCCAGCGGTCTTGCGCTCGTAGCAGGTCACAAAGGTTTCCAACGGACCGCATAGAACCGGTTCATGGGTCTTATTCAGAACACAGGAGCCCTGGCAGAGTTGTTCATGCGGGCAGACGCGTGAGCAAATCTCGGGCAGGGAAGAAGTCTGCCGATAAAGCTCGGCGGCTTCTACATAGTGCCCCTGCTCGATCAGCCAGATTGCCGATGGAATATCGTTGTGGCAGGGACAGGCCAGCATACATGGTGCTGGATCGGGACAGTGAATACAGCGGGATGCCTCCATCATGGCACGGTCTGAGTCAAGTGGGATGACCACATCACCAAAATCGCAGACGCGTTCCGTAGGGGGCCGCAGCGACAGATCCTGATAAGGCATGTAGACGCGTGCCTTGCGGTCAATTTCCAGAAATTCACTTGGGATCGTTTGCATATACTACTCTCCTGCCGATACCGACAAACTCGTACTAATTTGATATGTATCATACTCAAACTTGGGCTGTGAATACAGGCTTATATGTCACCATTGGCAACGACGATAATCACGTTGGTCTAATGTAAAGAATCCACTCGATCAGACCAATATCATCAAGAGTCTCCGAATAAAAACCGATCCAGATTCGTTAATAAAATACAGGGATGAATGTTTGCACAGAATCTATAAGATGTAGTGCTATTAAGCTGTTTTTTTCAAGCGGGCTAAAATTATTGATCGTTTTAATAAAGTTCTTCTTGTGATCCTATTTGTGGGAGTCTCAAGGGTATGGTTGCCATGGCATCTGTCGTGTTACGTAACCTATTAAGGTATGTCGGATGGTAGAATGGTTCTTCGATATGGGAAGGGGTTATTGGTAACTATTTTTACACCAGCCATTGTATAATAGTTCGTTTTGCATCATCTCTCCGTAATAGGTTCACACTCAGTTCACAATTTGCACATATAATCTGCTTTAGTTTTCATGGGAATAATATGCTGGATCTTGAGGACTTTTCTATGGTGAATTCTACCCGGGAGCCCACAATTTTTGTCTGTCTGGTGCACTTTTAATCCAGTTTGTGATCAGTCTTGGACCAGGCGTAAGGATTATGTCTTACTTCGGCTCAGATGGATCCTGGAAATTAATATCACTTTCGGAGGAATAGAATGGCAAGTAATAAGAATGAAAGCAAAGGGGAATCTGGAAAATTGAAAGGTATGAGCAGGAAGGCTAAGATTTGGCTGGGTATCGTTGTGGGTGTCGTGGTGGTTGCCCTGGTCATCGTGATAGCTGTTGCCCGGGCACATGCAAATTCAGCCAGTACATATCAGACGACGACCATTGTCCGTGGTAATTTAACCGCTACGATCGGCGCGACCGGTAATGAGCGTGCCAACCAGACCGTAGTCCTGACATGGCAAAATAACGGTACCATTGGTATTTTAAATGTCAAGCCTGGGGACCATATCAACGCAGGGGCTGTCCTGGGTAGTCTGCTCTTTGCACCCTTGACCCAGAGTACCATGGCATCCAACCTTGTCACTGCCCAAGAGAACCTGGCCGAGTTGACATCCCCGGAAGCGATTGCGAATGCCAAACTGGCCATCACAACAGCACAAACGAATGTAACCAACGCTCAATATGGAGTGAATAATTTGCTCTATTGGCAAAATAATGGCCTGATCCAAGACCAGTATGCCAATGCAGTCATCGCCAAGGCCACTTTGGACAAGGCGCAGGCAGCTTATGATAATGCGAATGTGGGGCCATATATAAACAATGCAGATGAGGCAGCACTCTACCAGGTTCTCTATAATGCCCAGCAAGCGTACAACAGAGCTGAAAATAGTTTCAGTACCTATTCTCAGAAACCGACCCAGCGACAAATTGATGAAGCTCAGGCGAACCTGGACCTCGCCAATGCCACACTGGAACAGGATAAAACCTACTTGGCAGCACTGACCGGAGGATCTGTGCCTGCTGGAGCCACCGGGACAGCGTTACTTCGACTCAAGCAGGCCCAGCTGGCCGTCCAGTCCGCACAGGAGAACCTGGATACGGCCAAGCTAGCTTCCCCGATCAATGGGACGGTCACTGAAGTCAGTGGGATGGTGGGCGATCAGGTGACTCCACAGACTGAAGCATTCCGCGTGGATGATCTCTCGCGCCTGCTGGTGGATGTGCAGGTCTCCGAAGTGGATATTAATAATGTCACGGTCGGTCAAACGGCGGTGGTGACGTTTGACGGTGCTCTTGGTCGTGAATACCATGGCAAGGTCGTTGCCGTGTCACAGGTGGGTACTTCTGTACAAAGCGTCGTCAATTTTAATGTTACGGTGGAGTTGACTGATCCGGATGCAGATGTCAAACCTGGTATGACTGCCTCGGTGACAATCACCATCCAGTCTTTGACTGACGTGCTCCTGGTCCCGAACGGGGGGGTGCATCTGGTAAATGGTCAACGTGTGGTTTACATTATCCGCAACGGGCAGTTGTTGGAGATCCCGGTCACCTTGGGCGCCTCGGACGATACGAGCAGCGAAGTGACTTCCGGAGATCTCTCAGCGGGTGATGTGCTGGTTTTGAATCCTCCGGTGAATTTCGTTCCTGGTCAAGATAATGGTGCCAGAAGTATTTTTGGGGGAGGATAGCATGGCAAAGGAATGGGTAATCCTCGCTGAGGATTTGATGAAAGTTTATCAAATGGGCGAGGTGGATGTACGCGCTTTGGCTGGTGTTTCGGTGAGGATCGAGCGCGGGGAGGTTGTATCCATCATGGGGCCTTCGGGCTCAGGAAAATCCACGCTGATGAACATCCTTGGTTGTCTTGATCTGCCTACCTCCGGTAAATATATCCTGGATGGAGAGGCGGTCGAAACCCTCAACGACGACCAGCTGGCTGATATTCGCAATCGCAAAGTCGGTTTCATCTTCCAATCTTTTAATTTGTTATCTCGCACAACTGCGCTGAACAATGTCGAGTTACCGCTCCGTTATTCCGGAAAAGTGCCGAATAGAAGAGAGCGGGCGCGCATTGCACTTGAGTCAGTTGGATTGGGTGATCGAACTTTGCACCGACCAACGGAACTTTCCGGTGGTCAGCAGCAGCGAGTCGCGATTGCACGCGCGTTGGTCAATGACCCCGCAATTATCATGGCTGATGAGCCTACCGGGAATTTGGATTCCAAAGTCGGCAAAGAAATTTTAGATCTTTTACTTGCCCTCAACCGTGATAAAGGAACTACATTGATCATCGTTACCCATGACCCGGCTATTGCCGCTCAAACCCAACGGATAATTCACCTGCGAGATGGGCTGATCGAGGAGAAGAAATGAATATCGGACAGTCCATTATCGAGGCGTTGGAAACTTTAAATGGAAATAAACTGAGGTCTGGTTTAACCATCCTGGGAATTGTTATTGGTGTGGGTGCAGTGATCGCCATGCTGGCGATCGGACAGGGTGCTCAGGATACTATTACCGGCGCGATCAGTGGGATTGGAACTAATTTGCTTTTTGTTTCTTCGGGTAATCAGGTCCAGGATGTACGTAACCCCAAGCCGCTCACCATGAGTGATGCCCAGGCGATCACAGACCCATTTGCTGCACCGGATGTAATGGCAATTGCGCCCATTATCCAGGGCAGTGGTGATGTTACCTCGGGAGGTCAGACGATGAGAGTGAGCGTGACCGGCACAACGCCTGAGTATTTCATTATGCAGAATTATTCCCTGATAGAAGGTGATTTTTTGACCCAAGACAACCTTCAGGGAAACGCCTCTGCGGCGGTCATTGGCCCGGGTATAGCTGACAAATTATTCAGTCGCCGAAATGGTGTTGTGGGCGAGACCATACGGATCAATGGGCAGCCTTTTCATATAGTCGGTCTTTTGGAATCCAAGGGCGGAGGAGCGTTCGGCAGCCAGGATGATCAAGTTATTGTCCCGTTCACCACCGCACAAACACGGCTTATCCATCGCTCCGTTTTGAACGAAGTGGACGTACTTTATGTACAGGCAGTCAGCGCGAAGGCGGTTCCACAAGCCACTGACGAAGTAAAACAGATCTTGCGCCAGCGCCACCGTACGCCAGTGGGTGTGGATGATTTCACTGTTTTTTCTCAGGCCGATTTCCTCACCATCGCCACAACGGTCACTGGTGTCTTCACTATTTTTCTGGGCGGGATCGCAGGGATTTCGCTTCTGGTGGGTGGGATTGGGATCATGAATATCATGCTGGTGTCTGTCACTGAGCGAACGCGTGAGATAGGCCTGCGGAAAGCCTTGGGAGCGCGCAAGCGCGACATCCTTATCCAGTTCCTGATCGAGTCGTCGATGCTCAGTTTGATCGGCGGCATGATCGGCATCCTGCTGGGTTGGTTCCTGGGTTTTATCGTCGGAAAGATTGCGGCAGCTTCCGGGAACCCTTTCAATCCGGCTATCAGTTTGAATGCCATCCTTCTCGCTACTCTTTTTTCAGCGGCGGTGGGCCTGTTCTTCGGAATTTATCCTGCCAACCGTGCCGCCGGTTTGGAACCGGTGGAAGCATTACGGTACGAATGAGTGACAGTGAGAGGGAAAGTATTACAATTATCTCCGGCATTGAAAAGATGCCGGAGATTTTAATACTGGAGACTGCCATGCAAGTTCAAATTATCGAAGTCGGTCCCGAACGTCTGGTGGAATATTCCAGAGTACCCATCCAGTTTGAAGTTGGATCCATCCTGCAGGTTGAATTGCTGGATGGTGGTCTGGGTGGAATACATTTGAACCAGGTACCGGTGGAAAACCCTTATATCAAGGATTATGATTCTTATGGAGAGCTCCCCCCAGACTGGCCAAAGCTTTTTGATGTAAAGAACTGGGGCTTCTTCCTTGCGACGGTTGGCGGGAGGCTGGCGGGCGGAGCAGCGGTGGCATTCGATTCCACCGGAGTATTTATGCTCGAAGACCGGCATGACCTTTCAGTTTTATGGGATCTGCGCATACGCCCTTCATATCGCGGTGCGGGAATCCCGCTTTTCCGGTATGCAGCTGAATGGTCCAGAAAGCGCGGCTGCCGGCAGATGAAAGTGGAGACGCAAAACGTAAATGTTCCCGCCTGCTGTTTCTATCAGCGCATGGGTTGTCAATTGGGAGAGATCCGGCGCTTTGGGTACGCGGCAGTCCCTGCGGTGGCGCACGAAGTAATGCTTAACTGGTACCTGGATCTATCGGTCATCTAACCTCTTGGGAGGATTTGGCGATAGGTAAACAGCACTTGTGGGTGATATGTTTCAATCACAGAAAAGAGTAGAATGTCATGTATATGGATTGATCTCCTCGATTTTTTTCAATAATGGATAAAGGAGAAGACATGAACAGCTATAAATTTCGACGTTTGGCGCTTTGGTTGGGTGTGGCAGCCTTATTGGCTGCTCTCTTGGCATGTGCTACATCCACCACAGCTACACCCACTATCCCAGTGAGCGAACCGATTAATACACCTACCACAGCGGGTGGAGATAATATCCCCCCGACCACTGTACCAACTGTACCAGAAAACACGCAGACAGCGACACCAGTCCCGATCGTTCATACGTTAATTCCGGGGGAGCCTCCCGCCAGTGCCCTAAGCGAGATCACAGACCGGAATTCATCCACGCTGGCTTCTGAACACCGGGCCAACGGCGGTGACAGTTTCACCACGAACCTGTACGAACGTTCTTTCAATGCCAATACCATGGACACATATTTCCAGGACCTGGACATCATCCGCACTCGATTATCGCACGATGACCAGTGGGTGTATGTAAATATCAGCCTGGTTGGACAGAATCCTGCAGGCGGACTACCCGAGGATTATGGCATTGAAGTGGATTTGAACGTGGATGGCCGTGGTGATGTGCTGCTGATGGCTTCGAAGCCTGGCCCGAAATGGTTGACGGATGGGGTGCGCGTTTGGGTGGATAACAACCATGATGTTGGCGGTACACACCCGATCCAGTCTGATCCACCCGCGAGCACAGATGGTTACGAGACGCTCATTTTTGACCAGGGTATTGGGTCCGATTCCGATGCGGCTTGGGCGCGTATTTCGCCAACAGATCCGAACAGTGTTCAGGTTGCTTTCAAACGCTCCCTGATTAATGATGACGAAAAATTCACTTGGGGTGCATGGGCAATGAACGACAGCATGCTTAACCCGGCTTGGTTTGATTACAACGATCATTTCACTGCCGCGGATGCTGGCTCGCCGCTGGTTGAATTGACGCAGTTCTACCCGATTAAGGCACTGGCCGAAGTGGATAATACCTGCCGTTGGGCCGTGGGCTTTACACCGACCGGCAATGAACCGGGGATATGCCCCGTCCCACCGACACCAACTCCGGTATTACCCGGGACCATATCGGGGATTGTCTTCGATAATGGAATTAATGGGGGCCTTGTCTTTGGTCCCGCCTCCATGCGCATTTCGGGAGCAAATGTGCGGGCCCGTTCTGGTGGATGCGGAAGCCCGGGAAGTGTTGTTACTACTGCAACGACAAATGCTTCAGGATTTTACTCGCTTACAGTCCCCGCGGGCACCTATTGCGTGGACGTTTCGCCAAGCCCGCGCCCAACCGACCACGAGACAGGACCTCAATCGGCGACGGTTACAAATGGTGGTTCCGTGGGCGATGTGAATTTCGGGTATTACGCCTACCTCGGAATTCGCTGATCCATTGAAAATTCGATGAAATAAGGAAAATATGTGGATGTTGGGTGGCTAAAACCCGCCCAACATCCATTATTTGTTTTAATATCGTGGTGATTTCCTTCGGAATGTATTCCATCCATAACGAGCCAGAGTATAATTGATGTTGTTGCGCTCGGGTTTGTCTTTGGATTCTGAAAGAAGAAAGCGCGGATTTGTATAAAGAGAGATCACATTGTACCAAGGAGAATTTCATGGATGAAAAGATCAAGCAGCTCAGAGAATCTCTGGCTGAAATCATGGACTTAAGCTTTACGGCAGCCCTGCTAAGTTGGGACCAGCAGACCTATATGCCGCCAGCCGGAGCGGAAGCGCGCGGTAATCAACTTGCGTTGCTTGGACGACTAGTTCACGAGCGTGCCACTTCGCCCGAACTGGGTAAATTGCTGGATGAACTCAAGGCGATCGCGGCCAGCCTTGACCCGGATTCGGATGATGCCCGCCTGGTTAAAGTCACCACCCGCGGCTACGAGAAAGCCGTGCGTGTGCCGACCAAACATGTTATGGAAATGGCGCAGGCGACTACTCTTGGTCAACAGGCTTGGATGGAAGCCCGATCCAAATCTGATTTCTCCATCTTCCGTCCACATCTTGAGAAGATTATCACCCTGGTCCAGGAATATGCATCCTACTTCCCGAATGTCGAATGCCCTTACGACGCCTTGCTGGATGATTTTGAACCGAACATGAAGACCACTGATGTGAAGGCCATCTTTGATGGTCTGCGCCCAAAACAGGTGGAACTTATCAAGGCCATTGCCGGTAAGCCACAGGTGGATGATTCCTTCCTCCACCAACCCTTTGACGAGAAGAAACAGTGGGATTTCGGTAAAGAAGTGATCACCAGGTTCGGCTATGATTGGAATCGCGGCCGGCAAGATAAAGCTCCTCATCCCTTTACTACAGAATTTGGTATTAACGATGTGCGTATCACCACCCGGGTTGCCCCGAACTTCCTCAATACGATGCTTTTTGGTACCATGCACGAGTGCGGTCACGCCCTCTATGGCTTGGGTGTCGCCCCTGAATTGGAGCGCACCGGATTGGAAGGCGGTGCTTCGTTGGCAGTCCATGAATCGCAAAGCCGCATGTGGGAAAACCTGGTCGGACGTTCGTTCCCATTCTGGCAGTACTTCTACCCACGCCTGCAGGAGACCTTCCCGCAGTTGGCGGGCATCCCACTGGAGAAATTCTATAAAGGCATTAACAAAGTACAGCCCTCGCTCATCCGTGTTGAAGCCGACGAGGCCACTTACAACCTTCACATCATGCTGCGCCTCGAAATGGAAATAGCCATGCTCGAAGGGAAAGTGGCAGTCAAAGATTTGCCTGACCTCTGGAACTCCAAGATGCAAGATTATTTGGGTGTAACTCCGCCCGGCGATGACAAGGGCGTTTTGCAGGATATCCATTGGTCCGGTGGATCGATCGGTTATTTCTCCACCTATGCTCTTGGTAACCTCATCTCGGTCCAGCTTTGGGAGAAAATCAACCAGGATATTCCCGACCTGGTGGAGCAGATCCGCCAGGGTAAATTTGAGGCCCTGCTCGGTTGGTTGCATGAGAAGATCCATCGCCATGGAGCCAAGTTCGAACCGCAGGAATTGGTACAGAAAGTGACCGGTTCCAAGATCGACCCGGCTCCTTATTTGCGTTACCTGACCAAGAAATACAGCGAAATCTATAATATTTAAAACAATGGAGACGCTCCAAACGGAGCGTCTCTTGTTTACGGGTATAATTTCGAAATGCAACGCCGCTTATTACTGACCTGCGCTCTGCTGGCCTTTTTAACCACTTGTGTGCCGGCGACAGTAACCCCTTCTCCGTCCCCGACCTTGACTTCGATCCCACCTGCCACGATCCTGCCCACGGTGCTGCCCCCCGAACCAACGACCATTTCCCCTACACCCAAGATCATTTCCCCAACCCTAGAGATGACCTTGACACCTGAACTTCCTCCCACTCTCGAACCAACGATCACCGAGGCATTGCCTCTCATCCCGACTCTTATGCCACCCACGCCGGTACCGACCAGTCTCCCTCAACCGGAAGTCGGCTCGGGGACAATTCAGTTCTTGAGCCCGGGGCCGCAATCGAAACTGGTCTCACCGATGATCTTAACCGGATATGCCATTCCAGGGTACGGTAACAAAGGCTATGCAACCCTTTACGGGGAAGATGGCCAACTTTTGGTTTCAGAAATTTTACAACTGAATACCGCCTACTTATGGGCGTATTTTTACGGGACGATGCCCTTCGAAGTACAGGCAGCCGGGGAGTTGGCGCGCTTGTCGATGAACACGCAGGATGAGTATGGAAGGTTAACAGCCGTAAATTCAATCCATCTTATTTTACTCTCCGAAGGCATTTCGATCGTCAATCCGCCGGGTAATTTAAAAGAGCGCTGCATTATTGACCAACCAGCGGCCGGGCACCGCAACTCTGGTGGTATGTTGAGGGTAGCTGGGGAAATGCGCCCCTACAACAATCTGCCATCGGTGGTTGAATTGATCACCAGGGAGGGCAAGGTAATTGCATCCCAATCAGTAACCATTATTCCGGCTTCGGATGACAGTTATGTGCCTTTTCAAGTGGATCTTCCATACTCTGTTTCCATCGGGAGTTGGGCGCTGCTGGTTGTCCGCCAACCGGATGACCGCATTGATGGGACGATGTACTTGTACAGTCGGGAAATCTACCTCTATCCTTGACTCGCCTCCCCGTGGGTGATACAATAGCCGCTCGTTCGACCCGTCGCGGGGTAGAGCAGTGGCAGCTCGTCAGGCTCATAACCTGGAGGTCGCTGGTTCGAGTCCAGCCCCCGCAACTTACAAGTTCTACAAAGTAGGAAAAAGTGCCTTTTTGGGCACTTTTTTGTTTAAAAACGTGTTGAAACAGGATTAGGCAAAACAGCATCCGAAAAGAAGCAGAATGAAAAACCCTAAATATAGCCAATAATATGATCCAACTTGACCAGACAACACTCCTCTAGTACAATCCCACCCGTGCCCATCTATCGGTTCGTGATCCGCTTCAACCACCCTGATCCCCGCTCAAAGGGTCTTCTGGCTGACGCTCATGCGCTGATGTTCGAGCAACTCGAATTGATCACCTGCCAGGATCTCTACTTTATCGAGGGCCAACTGTCGCCCGGGGAATGCGAGCAGCTGGCCCTCGCCCTATTAACTGACCCGCTTACGCAGACAGCAGACTGGATCGAACTTTCCGATGCTCTACCGGAAGTTGGATTTGCCAACGTGACCGTGGAAGTGGCCCTGCGGCCTGGCGTGACCGACCCGGTTGCCGCACAACTTGTCCGTGCCGCCCATGAACTGGGCTTGGCCGGGGTTCACCGCGCCGCCACAGGGGCACGTTATCTTCTCTCAGGTCTCACGGGGGAACAGGCGCGCGAGCTGACCCGCCGTCTAATGGCGAATCCCACCATCCAGCGTTGGAGTTTAGGCGCGATCGCCCCGTCCTTCCCCCAGGAAGCCGCCTCGAGCGGGGAGGTGGTGACCATCTGCCTGCGTGGACTGAGTGATCCGGAACTGCTGGCAGTTTCCACGTCACGCCGCGCCGCGTTGGATTTGGCTGAGATGAAAGCTGTTCAATCCTGGTTCCAGTCCGAAGGCCGCGATCCGACCGACGTAGAATTCGAAGCTATTGCCCAGACCTGGTCGGAGCATTGCGGGCATAAGACTTTCAAAGCAATGATCCAGGTCGAATACGGAGGATCCAATAACCATTCTTCACCCCTCATGATCGACTCACTCTTCAAGACTTTTATCAAATCCGCCACCGATACGATTGGCGCTCCTTGGGTACGCTCGGCGTTCGTGGATAATGCTGGGATCCTTGATTTCGATGACCAATTTGAAGTTTCTTTCAAGGTGGAGACGCACAACCATCCGTCTGCCATTGAACCGTTCGGCGGGGCGAACACTGGCGTGGGCGGTGTCATCCGGGATGTGCTGGGCGTGTCAGCTAAGCCGGTTGCCAACACCGATGTGCTCTGCTTTGGGCTACAGTCGGCACGCTTCATTGACCTGCCGGAGGGTGTTCTGCACCCGCGCCGGGTCCTAACCGGTGTGGTGGCTGGGGTACAGGATTACGGCAACAAGATGGGCATCCCAACCGTCAACGGCGCGGTTTGGTTCGACCCCGGCTACACCGCCAACCCGCTGGTTTTCTGCGGGACGGTGGGACTCGCCCCAAAAGGGTTCCATGTGCGCAACCCGCGCCGCGGCGACCGGGTGATCGTCCTTGGTGGCCGGACAGGTCGCGATGGCTTGCGTGGGGCGACCTTTTCCTCGATGACGATGGATGCCAAGACTGGCGAGGTCTCCGGCGCGTCGGTGCAGATCGGTGACCCGATCACCGAAAAGGGTCTTGTGGACGTCCTGCTCCCGGCGCGTGACCACCGCCTGTACAGCGCCATCACCGACTGCGGTGCGGGTGGCCTTTCGTCAGCAGTGGGGGAGATGGCTTCCACGATCGGCGCGGACGTGGACTTGGCGCATGTTCGCCTGAAATACCCCGGCCTGGTCCCTTGGGAGATCTGGCTCTCCGAAGCCCAGGAACGCATGCTGGTGGCCGTCCCGCCGGAAAATGTCCCAGCCCTGCAGGAATTATGTGACACCTACACCACCGAGTTGACCGACATCGGCGAGTTCACCGGTTCCAACCGGTTGGTAGTGCGCTATGAAGGCAAGGTCGTTCTGGATCTGACGAATGAATTCCTGCACATGGGGATCCCACAAAGAAAACTCATTGCCCGAATAGAGAATGAAGAGTTAGAAACCGGGAGAAGTTCCTCAGTCTCTGCTCTCCCTGCTCTGTTCTCTGACCTCTCCGGTGTTTTGCTCGCTCTTCTCTCCCATTCCAACATCGCCTCCAAGGCCAACATCATCCACCTCTATGATCATGAAATCCAGGGTGGGACGGTGGTTAAGCCTCTGACCGGTGTGCAGGCTGACGCGCCTTCCGATGCAGCTGTGCTCAAACCGACCGGCACGGCTGGCATGGCTGGCATCGTCCTCTCCAACGGGCTTAACCCTGAATATGGCAAGCGCGACGCTTACGCCATGGCCCTTGCAGTTCTGGATGAAGCCATCCGCAATGCGGTCGCTGTCGGGGTTGACCCGGCCCGGATCGCTGTGCTTGATAACTTCTGCTGGGGCGATCCGCTGCGCCACGAAACGCTTGGTTCGCTGGTCGAAGCGGCCCGCGGCTGTCACGACGGGGCGCTGCTCTTCGGTACACCCTTCATCTCTGGTAAAGACTCGCTTAACAATGAATACCTCGGCGCCGACGGCCAGCGTCATGCCATCCCGCCCACGCTGCTGATCTCCGCCATCGGACGCATCCCTGATATCACCAAAGCCGTGACAATGGACTTGAAACAACCGGGTAGCTTGCTCTACTTGGTCGGAAATTTCACCCCAGTTTTTGGCGGCTCCCATTTTTCCCTGATTACTTCTCAATATTTACTCGAGCCTGTCCCTGCCATTTCAAAGATCTCGCCGGCTGTCTACACTGCCCTGCACATTGGCATCAACCACGGATTCGTTTGCGCCTGCCATGATCTATCCGAAGGCGGACTGGCTGTCGCTGCCGCGGAGATGTGCATCGGGGGCCGCCTCGGGTTGGACCTCAAGCTGGTTGCCAATGAACCGATCCGCAGCCTCTTCGGTGAGACAACCGGCTGCCTGCTTGTCGAGGTCGCCTCGGATAAAGTTGAATTGTTTGAAATGCAATTTGCCGGATTGCCGGTTTTAAAAATAGGCAGTGTTCAAGAACAACAGGTATTATCCATAGGAACCATTCACCATTCCCTGTTAAAGATTTCCATATCCGACCTTGTCACCGCATGGAATACTTCTCTCCAGCCTGCTGGAGGATTATGAAACCAAGTGCCATCATTATCCTTGCGAATGGCACCAACCGCGATGGGGATGTGGCTGAGGCATTCTCCCTGGCTGGTGCCGTGACGGAGATCGTTCCACTCAATCTCCTGCGAACTGGTGTGCGCCATTTTGATGATTACCAGATCATGGTCCTGCCGGGCGGATTTTCATATGCAGACGCCCTTGGCGCAGGAAAACTGCTTGCGGTTGACCTGCAGACTTATTTTATTGACGAACTGCAGAAATTCATCGGATCAGGGAAAGTAGTGATAGGGATCTGCAATGGATTCCAGGCGCTGGTAAAGGCGCGCATCCTTCCCGGGAGTCCCCCTCTTCTTTCAGAGGCAGGCGACCGGGGGAAGGATCAAACCACGTTGACCTTCAACGCCAGCGGCCATTTCGAATGTCGTTGGGTCACTCTCCGTCCAGTCTCCCAAACCTGCATTTGGACAAAGGGGCTTGAGGAACTCATCACCTGTCCCATCGCTCATGGTGAAGGAAACTTCCAGTATGATAACCAAGCTCCATCATCCGATCTGATCGCCCTCACCTATGTCCAGGGTGACGGTTCTCCTGCCAATGGGGAATACCCCGCCAACCCGAATGGCTCCTTGCTGGATATCGCGGGAATTTGTAACCCAACCGGTACAGTGCTCGGAATAATGCCGCATCCGGAGAACCATATTCATCCCTGGCAGCATCCCCTCTGGGCGCGCGGCGTCCATTCTGGGAGCGGGATGGCGATCTTCAGAAATGGCGTCAAGTATATGGAGGCAAGATGATACCGCCTGAGAAATTACTTGAATTGATCCCCCTGACATATAAGGAATCCCGGCTGCCACTGTCCGCCAAATCCTCTGGCAAGGTGCGCGACTGGTATCCCCTGCCGGATGGGAAACGGATACTGGTTACCACTGACCGCTTGTCTGCCTTCGACCGCATCCTGGGTGCTGTTCCGTACAAAGGTCAGGTGTTGAACCAATTGGCTGACTGGTGGTTTAAACAGACCGACCTCATCATCCCCAATCACATCCTTTCGATTCCGGATCCGAATGCTGCCATTGTGACCGTGGTGCACCCATTCCCCGTGGAGGTGATTGTGCGCGGCTATATCACCGGTGTGACCTCCACCGCGTTATGGTACCGCTACTCGCTTGGTGAGCGTGAAATTTACGGTTACCACTTTCCGGAAGGATTGCGCAAGAACGAGGCCCTGCCGCAAGCGCTCATCACCCCCACCACCAAAGGCGGAACGAGCGGTCACGATGAGCGCCTGACCTGTGTTGAAGTGGTTGATAAAGGCTACCTTGACCGGGTCACTTGGGAAAAGGTCCAGTCAGCAGCGCTGGCGATCTTTGAACGCGGCCAGCAGGTGGCCTCGAAATCCGGTCTCATCCTCGTGGATACGAAATACGAATTTGGCCGGGCTCCCGATGGGACGGTCATGCTCATCGACGAAGTCCACACGCCCGACTCCTCACGCTTCTGGAAAGCGGATGGTTATCCGGCTTGTATTGATGCCGGGCAGGAACCGGAGAATTTTGATAAGGAATTCGTCCGCCTTGCCTATACCAACAAAGGCTATCACGGGGACGGTGACCCGCCCGCCATGCCAGCTGATCTATGGGTCGCGGCCAGCCAGCGCTACATCTCCATATACGAGATGCTGACTGGGCAGGAATTTATCCCGGGCGGTTATCCGGTCGAACCACGTTTGATCGGGAATCTGCGTGCCGTAAAGATTTACACCAATTAGAGCAGGAAGAACTTCAATGGAAAAACCACTTGTAGTCATCCTCATGGGTTCAAAAGCTGACATGGAACACTGCCAGAAGATCGCTGAAGCCTGTAAAAGCTTTGGGTTGGAAACGATTCTGCGCGTGGCCTCGGCTCACAAAACGCCGGAACATGCGCTCGCCCTCTTGAGCGCTTACGAAGCGGATCCGCGCCCGAAGGTGTACATCACCGTCGCAGGACGAAGCAACGCTTTGAGCGGATTCACCGATGGGGCGGTTAGCGCACCTGTTATTGCCTGCCCGCCGCCATCGGAGGCGTTCGGTGGGGCAGACCTGTTTTCGTCGCTGCGGATGCCTTCGGGGATTGCCCCGGCCATTGTGCTGGAACCGGTCAACGCGGCATTGTTGGCGGCAAAAATACTTGGCCTGGTCAACGCCGATGTACGTGCGGCCGTGGCCGGGTCACAGAAACGGACCGCTGAAAAGATCTTGCAGGACGACCAGTCTCTCTTATGATACCTGTCTACGACGACCATCCCCACGATGAATGCGGCGTGATCGGTATCTTTGCCCCGAACGAGGACGTGGCGCGTATGGCGTTCTTCGGTCTGTTCGCCCTCCAGCACCGCGGCCAGGAGGCAGCGGGCATTGCCGTGTCAGATGGCCAGGGCATGTCCTTGTATAAGAATGTAGGACTGGTGGCGCAGGTTTTCCAGCCGAGTACGCTTGATGACTTGATCGGGCATTTTGCCATCGGGCACACGCGCTACTCGACCACCGGTTCTTCCCTGGCGCGCAACGCCCAACCGTTCATGATCGAGACCATCCATGGGCCCCTCGCGCTGGCTCACAACGGCAACCTGGTCAACTCGGTCGCATTGCGGGATGAACTGCTCGCCCAGGGGGTGGGCATGACTTCGTCGTCGGATAGTGAGGTAATGACGATGATGCTGGCCCGCAACGGCGGAGTAACCTGGGTGGAACGTATCCGGCATGCAATGGAACGCTGGCAGGGAGCCTATTCGCTGATGGTACTGACGCGTGACTGTGTGTATGCCGTACGCGACCCGTGGGGAGTGCGCCCGCTGAGTGTGGGACAGCTCCCCAGCGGGGGGTACGCGGCTGCCTCCGAGACCGGTGCGCTCCGGACCCTGGGTTGCCTCAACATCCGGGAAGTGCAGCCTGGTGAGGTCATAACCCTGTCTAATAATGCACTGACGGTGACACAGGCTCTCCGGCCAATCCAACCGCTGGCACTCTGTGTCTTCGAGATGATCTACTTCTCCCGCCCGGACGCAGTCTGGAACGGTCAGAGCGTCCACCAGGTGCGCCAGAACCTGGGCCGCGAGCTGGCGCGCGAATGTCCCACCAGGGCGGATGTGGTCATCCCGGTGCCGGACTCGTCCATCCCAGCAGCCATCGGCTACGCGGCTGAGTCGGGTGTCTCTTACAATGACGGCTTCATTAAAAATCGTTATGTCGGCCGGACTTTTATCGAGCCGACTGACTCGCTGCGCAAACGTGGGGTGGGGATGAAGTTCAACGTTGTCAATGAAAATGTACTTGGCAAGCGTGTCATCATGATCGATGACTCCATCGTACGCGGCAATACCACCGGTCCGTTAATCAGACTGTTAAAAGAGGCAGGAGCAGAAGAAGTCCATGTCCGCATCACTTGCCCGCCCATCACCGATCCGTGCTTCATGGGTGTGGACATGGGTACGCAGGAGGACCTGATCGCCCACAAGCGGACGGTGGCCGAGATTGCGGAATACGTGAAGGCTGATAGCCTGTATTACCTTTCGCTGAAAGGCATGATGAAGGCAGTTGGAAGCCAGGATGGATATTGCCAGGCCTGCTTTACGGGCGAATATCCGCTGTCCGTGGATCGGCAAACAGCCAAAACCGGCTTCGAAAAAAATATCAGGTGATCGTATGAATATCCTTGTCATTGGCTCGGGCGGACGGGAACACGCCATCGCCTGGAAAGTTTCCCGATCGCCAAAGTTGAGCAGACTCTACATTCTCCCTGGCAATCCCGGCACGGACGCGCTCGGGGAAAACATCATCGACATTTCCCCGGACGATTACCCTGCCGTGATCAAGATGTGCCAGGCAAAACAGGTCGATCTAGTCATCGTCGGACCGGAAGCTCCACTGGCTGCCGGTATCGTCGATGTGCTGTCTGCCGCGGGGATCCGCTGTTTTGGTCCGCGCAAGGAAGCGGCCCGGATCGAATCGTCCAAGTCTTTTGCCAAGCAGTTCATGCAGCGCCACGGCATCCCCACCCCGCGCTATGCTTTGTTTACAGACCACTCTGAAGCGATGCGCTATCTTGAACTGGTGGACTATCCGGTGGTCATCAAAGCCTCAGGGCTGGCGGGGGGCAAGGGCGTTATCCTGCCGGAGACAAAGTCTGAGATGCTGGCTGCTTTGGAGGCGGTCATGGTCAGGCGCGATTTCGGCGCGGCCGGGGATGAAGTGGTCATCGAAGAGCGGGTGAATGGACCCGAAATCTCGCTGATGGCTTTCACCGATGGCCAGACGGTTGTCCCGATGCTCCCGGCTCAGGACCACAAACGACTACTGGATGGCGACCACGGTCCCAATACGGGCGGGATGGGTGCGTATGCCCCAGCACCGGTCTGCCCGCCGGAGCTGATCATGGAGATCGTTGCGGAAGTTCTTCAGCCGGCTGTGGACGGATTACGGGCGGAGGGTTGCCCTTTCGTGGGTGTCCTTTACGCAGGTTTGATCCTTACCGCGGATGGGATCCGCGTGTTGGAATTCAACTGCCGTTTCGGGGATCCGGAAACCGAGGTAATTCTCCCGCTTCTGGAAACTGACCTGGTGGAGATTGCCGAGGCCTGCACGGGTGGAAATCTTGCAGGCACCCCTATCCGCTGGAAGGATGGCGCAGCAGTCTGCGTCATGCTGACATCAGAAGGCTACCCCGGCAAACTGGTCTATGGCAAACTGGTGCGTGGCTCGCGCGACCAGTTCGAGAACGGCACCTGTTTCCACGCCGGTACCAGCAAGGCAGGTGGCAAGATTGTCACTGCCGGCGGGCGTGTGCTCGGGGTCACCGCATGGGATAATTCACTCGAATCCGCGGTGAAGCGTGTCTATTCGATGGTCGGAAGGATCTCGTTCGATGGCATGCAGTTCCGGCGCGACATTGCCCAGCAAGCCCTGAAGAGATCCGCGTATGTCGAGGCAGGCGTCTCCATCACTGCAGGCAATCGCGCCATCGAGTTGATGAAGTCCGCGGTGCAGGCCACCTACACCCCGGCGGTGTTGGCAGGCATTGGCTCATTTGGGGGCCTATTCGACGCTGCAGCCCTGAAGGGGATGAAAGAGCCTGTACTGGTCGCCTCCACCGATGGGGTGGGGACAAAAGTCAAGATTGCCGCGGCCGCCAGCCGCTATCGTCCGCTCGGGCACGATATCGTCAACCATTGCATCAACGACATCCTTGTACAGGGCGCTCGCCCGTTGTTTTTTCTGGACTACTTTGCCACCTCGAAATTGATTCCCGAGATCACTGCTGATGTGGTTACCGGGATCGCTGAGGCGTGCAGCGAGGCAGGCATGGCGCTCTTGGGCGGCGAGACTGCGGAAATGCCTGGTGTGTATGCCGGTGGAGAGTTCGATGTGGCTGGGACGATCGTCGGCGTGGTGGAACGCGGCCGCATCCGCCCGGATCCTGACCTGGGCGCGGGCGATGTGATCATTGGTCTTGCCTCGTCTGGTCCGCACACCAACGGCTACTCGCTTGTCCGCAAGGTGTTCAAGGATGTTCCGCTCGAGACGGTTTTTCCCGAACTGGGCATTCCCCTGGCGGACGCGTTGCTCGCGCCACACCGTTCGTATCTCAACCTGCTGTACCCACATCTGAAACTGGTTAAAGCCCTGGCGCATCTGACAGGCGGTGGGTTCATAGAGAACATTCCGCGCGTCCTGCCTCCTGGCATGAGCGCGGTCATCCATATGGATACCTGGCAGGTCCCGGCGCTGTTCCGGCTCATCCAGCAACGCGGTGGGGTTACCGTTGAGGAAATGTACCATGTCTTCAACATGGGCATTGGTATGGTCGTCATTGTGGACAAAAAATATGTACGGGCTTTCCAGAAGTCGATCCCCGAGCAGACCTGGGTCATTGGAGAATTGGCGCCTGGAGAGCATAAAGTCATTCTTAGGTGAGGAGTTCTATGGCAAAGGAAATTTCTCTACGTTACGGTTGTAACCCGCACCAGACTCCGGCCCGGGTTTTCGTGGAAGGCGGCGATCTGCCAATTCAAGTGCTCAACAGCTCTCCCGGCTACATCAACCTGCTGGATGCGTTTAACTCGTGGCAATTGGTACGCGAGCTCAAGGGAGTACTTGGCTTGCCTGCCGCGGCCTCGTTCAAACACGTCAGCCCGTCGGGGGCGGCTGTGGCGGCTGTCCCGCTGACAGAAACACTGAAGCAGATCTACGCCGTTGCCGGACGGGAACTGTCGCCCCTGGCCGAGGCTTACGCTCGTGCCCGCGGCGTCGACCGGATGTCATCCTTTGGCGACTGGGTGGCATTCTCCGACACCATTGATGTGACGGCGGCACAGCTGCTGGCGCGTGAAGTCTCCGACGGTGTCATTGCTCCTGCCTATGATCCAGAAGCGCTCGAGATCCTGCGTAAGAAAAAAGAAGGCAAATATGTGGTCTTGCAGATCGACCCTTCTTACGAGCCCGGCGCTCTGGAACGACGTGACGTCTTCGGCATCACCTTCGAACAGCGCCGTAATGACCGACCGGTGACTCTTGCCGATCTTAAGAATATTGTCACCAAAAAAAAGGAACTACCCGAGTCTGCCCTTCGCGACATGCTGGTGTCATGGATCACACTTAAATACACCCAATCGAACTCGGTCTGCTTTGCACTGGATGGACAGGTGATCGGCGTGGGAGCCGGGCAGCAGTCCCGCATCCATTGCACGCGGCTTGCCGGGACAAAAGCGGACCTGTGGCGTCTTCGACAGCACCCGCGCATCTTAGAGCTCCCGTTCCGCCCCGCAGTTAAACACCCCGAACGGGATAATGCCATTGACCAGTTCCTCCAACCTGATGTGACCGAGGCTGAGAAGGCCGCATGGGGCGATGTTTTCACAGAGATCCCCGCTCAACTCACCATTGAAGAAAAACGCACCTGGCTCGACGGCATGACTGGTGTGGTACTCGGCTCCGACGCGTTCTTTCCGTTCCGCGATTCGATCGACAGGGCTGTGTTGAGCGGCGTGAAGTATGTGCTTCAACCTGGCGGTTCCAACCGTGACGATACGGTCATCCAGGCGTGTGACGAATACGGATTGACAATGGTGTTTTCGGGGGTGCGTTTATTCCACCATTGAGATCTGATTGTAATAGGGATACCGCGACATTGTGCTCCACCAGAATACTTTATGAATGATCATACCCGCATCGTTGTTCTGATTTCCGGCAATGGTTATAATCTCCAGGCCATCCTCGATGCCTGCGCCTCGGGCGTGCTTTCGGCCACGGTCAGTGCGGTTTTCTCAAATAAAGCCGATGCCCCCGGATTGGAACGGGCGCGGCAGGCGGGAATCCCGGCGGTGGTATCGGAAAAGATCCAGGAACAGGATCGGCGCACCTATGATGCCCGGCTGGCGGAGATGGTCGCTTCTTTTGGACCGGACTGGATCGTGCTGGCAGGCTGGATGCGCATCCTGACATCAGCCTTTCTCGACCGGTTCCCGAGCCGGGTCATTAATCTACACCCGGCTTTGCCAGGGTGCTTTCCTGGTACGCACGCCATCGAACGTGCTTACGAAGCCTGGCAGAAGGGCGAGATCAAGAAGACTGGCGTAATGGTGCATCTCGTCCCTGACGAGGGGGTGGATATCGGCCCGGTATTGGGAACACGGGAGATCCTCTTTCGCCCCGGTGAACCATTGGAAAAATTCCAAGACCGGATACATGAAGCTGAACATGCCTTGCTGGTTGAAACGCTAAAAACTGTTCTGAACACAAAGGACTCAAGGGTTCTACAGTGAACTCTTATGGGACACTTTATGTTTATCATGTTTATATTTTGAGGAGTTATAGATATGCCTAAAGCCATTCTTTCTGTCCATGATAAAACCGGCCTGCTGGATTTTGCCAGAGGTCTCCTCGCTCTCGGCTGGGATCTGCTAGCATCCGGCGGGACAGCGAGACTGTTGCGTGAGAATAATATACCTGTCACGGATGTGGCTGTGTATACCGGGTCGCCAGAGATCCTGGGCGGACGCGTCAAGACCCTTCATCCGGCTATTCATGGCGGGCTGCTGGCGCGTTCCACCGAAGCAGACCACCAGCAGCTGCTCGACCTGGGCTGGGATTACATCGACCTGGTGGCAGTCAATCTGTATCCTTTTGAGCAGACAATCGCGCACCCGGGTGTGACCTACGAGGAGGCCATCGAGAACATCGACATCGGCGGTGTGACCCTTATCCGGGCAGCAGCAAAAAACCACGAACGGGTGACACTCGTCTGCGACCCGGCGGACTATCCCGAGGTCCAGGCAGCGCTGGTTTCGAGTGTTGTACCGGCTGACCTGCGTAAACGGCTTGCGGTCAAGGGGTTCCGGACCACAGCCTCCTACGATGGGTTGATATCAGGATATTTATCAGAGCACTGATCGCAGTTCCAAAAACTGGTAAATACGCAAGTTTAGGTCGGGGGATCCGGGATAAAGATTATGACTAATCGCCTGGAGGTCGCTGGTTCGAGTCCAGCTTCCGCAACTTGAAGACGCCTTTAAAGGCGTCTTTTGATTCATGCCCGTCGCTCTCTCGATCCATAAAATTCCGATTTGTAACAATGGGTTTCATATCCAGGTCATTTATAACGATAAAGTTTTATGATGTATATATATTTTGTCGTATACTTATTAAAATCATCCCCTCGGTAAAAGAGGAGAATGTAAGTTCCGCTTTGCTGAGATGGACGGTCTATGTAATTGGATTTTATAACGCATAACCTCTGTTAAAGAATTACCCGCTACCAAAAATTAACCCACAATATGATCGCCTATAAAACAACGATCTAAAGGACGATATGACCTCCTCCCTCAAACCATCCAATGATGAATTGGCTTGTCAGCGTGCGGAGCATGCCGCTGCATACCGGGCCGGATGCTTACCCCAGCGTCTTGACCTGACCCTCTCTGAAGCGCTGGTGCTTGGACTCTTGCGGCAGGGTGTCAAAACGTATTTCACAGTTTTGGGTCACGGATCTACAGAAGTGGGCGAGGTCTTGCGCGTTTACCAGGAGGCGGGGCTGGTCAAAGTTTGCGGGGTGCGCAGTGAGATCGAAGCCTCGCATGCTGCTGCGGCGTTACGTTGGGTCACTGGGGAAAAAGCCGCCGTTATAACATCCATCGGGCCGGGAGCGTTGCAAGCCCTGGCTGCCTCGCTGGTTCCTGCTTCGGATGGCATCGGCATCTGGTATCTCTTTGGAGATGAGACAACCGAGGATGAGGGTTTCAATATGCAGCAGGTGCCGAAGCATGAACAGGGATTGTTCCTTCAGCAGGCTGCTACCATGGGCCGCGCCTATTCCCTGCATACCCCGCTTGCGATTTCCACAGCTCTCCAACGCGGCGCGACAACCGTCGACCATGCTTACCGTGCTGGTCCGTTCTTTTTACTCCTGCCAATGAATACCCAGTCCGCCTGGCTGCCTGACTTCAACCTGGATGAGCTGCCTGTCGAGATGACGCACACCCTCAGTGCGGCGGAAGGCGACTATACCTTGGTCGCGCAGTGGATAAAAGATGCAAAGCGTGTCGTTGTCAAAGTGGGTGGCGGCGGAAGATCAGCGGGTACAGAATTGATTGCGCTGCTCGAGTACTCGGGCGGGGTCCTGGTCCATACTCCGATCGCCACCGGTTGCATCCCCTACTCTCACCCGCAGAATATGGCTGTCGGCGGCTCAAAGGGAACGCTGTGCGGTAACCATGCCATGGAAAATGCAGATTTGCTGATAGCTGTCGGAACACGGGCTGTCTGCCAGTCGGATTGCTCACGCACCGGTTATCCAAACGTGAAGCGAGTTATCAATATCAACGCCGACCTGGACGATGTCATGCACTACAACCATACCCTTGCGCTGGTCGGGGATGTGCGGCGTACGTTGGAGAAACTTTACAAGGCACTTGGTCCGGGAAGAGCGGATAAACCGGAATGGCTGACTGACTGTGCCGATAAGAAGATGGCCTGGCAGGCATTCAAGCAGCAACGGGCCATCCATCCCGTCTTGCTTGATGACTACTGGGGCGGCCCCGTTCTGTCACAACCAGCAGCCATCCAGATTGCCACCGATTGGGCGAAGACGCAGGGTGCGATCTGTTTCTTCGACGCGGGCGATGTGCAGGCTAACGGCTTCCAGATCATTGAAGATCAACGCCCCGACCAGACCTTCACCGAGACTGGCGCCTCTTACATGGGCTTTGCAATCTCAGCCTTGCTGGCGACAGGTATTGCGTCAAGGCCATTCTACGGTCTGGCACTGACCGGTGATGGGTCCTTCACGATGAACTCTCAGATCCTTATCGACGGTGCGCAGCACGGGGCGCGCGGCTGCATCCTGCTGCTTGACAATGGTCGGATGGGAGCCATCACCGGCCTGCAGGAGGCGCAGTACGGAATTGGTTTCGCCACATGGAACACATTCCAAGTAGATTACCTGGCCTGGGCGCGGGCTGTTCCCGGTCTGTTGGCGCTGGATGGCGGGCGGACACCCGATATGCTCCAGGCAGCGTTGGAACAGGCTGGGCAGCACACCGGGCTGTCGCTGATCCACGTACCGGTCTACTTCGGTGGGGATCCACTTGGCGGGATGGGCATTTATGGCCGCTGGAATGTGGGACCCTGGAGTGACGATGTCCAGGCTCGGCGGCATAAGATAGGGCTTTAAATATGACTGAACATGGAATTTTTGAAGGTCTGCATGGAGCGTATTCGCGTGCGCTATACCGGGCGATGGGATATCAGGACGCCGATTTCAAAAAGCCTTTAATCGGGATCGTTAATTCATGGAGCGAAGTCAATCCGGGTCATTTTCATCTGCGCCAACTCGCCGAATGGGTCAAGCAAGGTGTTCGGGAGGCTGGCGGCACCCCCGCTGAGTTCAACACTGTTGCTCCTTGTGATGGGATCGCTCAGGGAAGAGGGATGCATTATATTCTTCCTCTACGGGATGTGATCGCAGCTTCCATAGAATTAATGATTGGCGCTAACCGCTTTGATGGGCTGGTGATGTTATGCAACTGTGACAAAATCGTGCCGGGGATGTTAATGGCTGCAGCTCGCCTTGATCTCCCCACGCTGTTCGTAACAGGAGGCCCGATGGCCTCGGGCAGGCTGGAAGAACGGGAGGTAATGACTAGCGATGTCAAAGAGGGGATGGGAAAACTCAAAGCGCATAAGATTTCAGAAAGCGAATTCTATGCCATCGAGAGTCATGCCTGTCCTGGTCCGGGCGCCTGCAATTTCATGGGCACAGCCAGCACGATGAACTGCGTGACCGAAACATTGGGTTTGACACTGCCGCGTTGTGCGACTTTGCCTGCCCTCCATCCGGATCGCCAGGAACTTTGCCTGGCAAGCGGACGGCAGATTGTCCCAATGGTGGAGCAAAACCTAAACGCCCGCCAGATGCTGACCCGCGCGAGCCTGGAGAATGCCATCCGTATCGTCCTAGCGCTTGGAGGTTCCACAAATACCGCTTTGCACATCCCAGCCATCGCGCACGAGGCCGGGATTGACTTGGGGTTGGATGTTTTCGACGAACTCAGCCGCCAGACTCCACTGATTGGCAGGTTCCGCCCATCCAGTCCCTATACGGTCATTGATTTGGATAAGGCAGGGGGGATCCCGGCTGTGCTGAAAGTTCTTTCGCCTCTCCTGCATCTCGACCTTCCGACCGTTACTGGCGAGACCATCCGCACTCGCGCGGCCAATGCTAAAAACCTGGTTTCAGAAGTGATCCATCCTTTGGATGATCCTCTCTCACCTGAGGGCGGCCTGGCGATCCTGCGTGGCAACCTGGCGCTGGATGGTGCTGTGGTCAAGCAAAGCGGGGTGGTCGCCGGTATGCTGCGCCATATCGGTCCCGCGCGGGTGTTCGAATGTGAAGAAGAGCTGGAAAATTCCCTTGAAACAGATAAGATAATGCCGGGCGATGTGCTGGTCATCCGCAACGAAGGGCCGCGCGGCGGACCGGGCATGCGCGAGCTGTCGCTTCCCGCGGCGATGTTGACTGGGATGGGGTTAAATGATTCGGTGGCGATGATCACGGATGGGCGCTTTTCGGGTGCGACGCGTGGGCCGTGCATCGGGCATGTCGCCCCGGAGGCTTTTGTTGGCGGATTGATCGCCTTGGTCAAGAATGGTGACCGGATCGAGATCGACATCCCGAAGCGCCGCCTGGAACTCCTGGTTCCCGAAGTTGAACTTGCCCGTCGCCGTGCGGATTGGCAGCCACATAGTCCTGCCGTTACCAGTGGTTTTTTGGAGACTTACAGCCGGATCGTTACCCAGGCAAGCCAGGGTGCAATCTTGAAACCCTGAGCCTGCTCACCTTTTAATAAGGAGATCATTGATGAACCCAATTCGCGTTGCAATTGTCGGCTGTGGCCGCATCTCCAATCTGCATCAGCTTGGTTATCGCGGTCGTGAGGATGCCAGGATCGTCGCTGTCTGCGATACCAACAAGTCCCATGCCAAAAAGAAAGCCAAAGAGTGGGGCGTGGAGAAGGTCTATACCGATTTTGCTCAGGTCCTTGAAGACCGGGAAGTGGATGCGGTGGAACTGCTCACCCCCCATCACCTGCATTGCCCAATGACTTTACAGGCCTGCCAGGCGGGCAAGCACGTCTCGGTTCAGAAGCCGATGGCGCTCTCTGCCTCCGAAGCGGACGAGATGATTGCCGCGGCTGACAAGGCTGGTGTCACATTGCGAGTCTACGAGACCTTTGTCTACTATGCTCCAGCAATGCGTGCCAGGCAAATGATCGAGGCTGGGGAGATCGGCAATGTTTGTGCCGTGCGCATGCATGTCAACACTGGGACGGGCAATACAGCCTGGGATGTGCCGCTCTCAGCCCAGTTGTGGCGTTTTAACGAGAAGAAGTGCGGTGGAGGTCCGCTGGTCTTCGACCACGGGTACCACCTGTTCTCACTGGGCTACTACCTGGGCGGACCGGTGGAAAAGGTCTTCGCCTGGATCGACCAAAGCCCGGTCGAGGAAGCAGGCGGGATCGTCAAGATCGATGCCCCGGCAATGATCATGTTCCAGTTCAAGTCCGCACACTCTTACGGCCAGTTGGACATTGAACATACCCCCAGGATGCGTATCTATTCAGATTACTATGCCGACGACAACCGCATCGAAGTCATCGGCGAGAAGGGTATCCTATTCATCAACCGCTACACCACCAGGACGGTTGATCTACCGGAACTGATGCTCTTCAAGGATGGTAAGACCAGGCCGGTCCCGGTCGAGGGGGTAGAGTGGCATGACAGTTTCATCGCCACTACCCACGATTTCATCGAAAAATTGAAGACCGGCGGTCAGCCCCGGCTGGATGGTCCGACCGGCAAAGCAGTTCTGCAGTTCACGCTGGCGGCACTCCAGTCCGCTGCCACCGGCAAGGAAGTCCGCCCTGACGACGTGGCTTAAGCGTCGCTACAAGAGCAACCCCATATTAATGATCGAGGTGAAACGTGACCTTCCTAAAATTCCCTGAAAGGTTTGCCTGGGGCGCGATCACGGCCGCCTACCAGATTGAAGGCGCGTGGAACGAGGATGGCAAGGGCCCTTCCATCTGGGATACCTTTGTTCACCAACCAGGCAGGATCGAGCGTGGCGAGACCGCCGATGTAACCGTCGACCACTACCACCGCTACACCGAAGACCTCGCCCTTATGCAGGAGCTTGGCCTGAACACATATTGCTTTTCCCTTTCCTGGCCGCGGATCATCCCAGAAGGGACCGGAAAGGTCAACCCATTTGGGCTGGACTTTTATGACCGTCTGGTGGATGGCTTACTGGCAAAAGATATCCTCCCCTATGTCATGCTTTATCACTGGGACCTGCCACAGGCTCTCCAGGACAAGGGTGGCTGGGGCGAACGGTTTATTGTTGATGCCTTCAGCGAATACACCCGCATCGCAGCCAAACGTTTGGGCGACCGTATTCCTGCCTGGGTGACACTCAATGAACCCATGGTCATCTCCCTGGCAGGAAATTTTCTGGGAGAACACGCCCCCGGCAACCAGGATCCTTCCCTGGCCCTACGGGTTGCCCATCACCTGCTGGTGGCACACGGTCAGGCGGTCCAGGTACTGCGCGCCGAGTTGCCCGAATCAGCCAGAATCGGTATCATCCTGAATATCACCCCGACCTACCCGGCTTCTGAAACAGATGAAGATCGCCAGGCTGCCCGCCGCTACGATGGCGTCGCCAACCGACTGTTCCTTGATCCGCTTTTCAAGGGCGCTTACCCGGCAGACCTGCGTGAGCTGTTCGGCCCATTGTTTCCGGAAATCCAGTCAGGTGACCTGCAGACCATTGCGACACCGCTGGATTTCGTTGGATTGAACTACTACATGCGGGCTGTCATGCGCCATGACCCTGATATACCCATCCTTCAAGCAATGCAGGTCTACCCACCTGAGAGCGAGTATTCGCAAATGTGGGAGATCTATCCGCCCGGTATGTATGACATGTTGACCCGCATCCAGGCGGATTACCATCCCAAGGAAGTTTACATTACCGAGAACGGTGTGTGTGTACCGGACGGGGTGGATTTTGACGGCAGGGTGCGCGATGAGCGCCGTATCCGCTACCTGCGCGACCACCTGGCGCAAATCCACCGCGCCATACAAGCGGGGGTACCTCTGAAAGGCTATTTCCACTGGACACTGATGGACAATTTCGAATGGGCGTTTGGCTACCGGATGCGCTTCGGCTTTGTCTACGTGGACTTTAACACCCAGAAGCGAACCGTCAAGGATTCCGGTCGCTGGTACGCGCAGGTCATTCACAATAACGGTTTCAATCCGGAGGCATAAATGCGCAAGTTCGTTTTCCTGCTCCTGATCGTCTTCCTGTTCATTCCACCTTTGATCGTCGGGGCAAAGGGAGAGCCATTGAATGTCTATTACACCGGTCCCGAAGGAGGTGTGCGCCAGGCGTTGCTTCTTGATAAAAACGTGCTTCTTGTGACAGACCCATCCCAAGCACAGGTCTTTGTATTGAACGGGACACTCCCCGAGGCGGACGCGGCAGCCATCCGGTCTGGTGTGGAGAGTGGTGCTGGTTTGGTGCTGGTTCTCGGCCCGGGACTGGCCCCCTTGGCGGTCAGCGATCTGTTGGGGGAGCCGGTGACGCTTGAGACAAAAAGCGATCCCCTCAGTCTTGAACCAGTCACCGGGAATTCCGATAGCTTGCTCACGAATGTCCTATGGACGAGCGCACCCCAGGTGCGTGAACGCTTCACTCTTACAGGCGGCGGGTTAACTCCGCTGGTGACCGGTTTCGAAGACAACTCGCTCATTTTGGGAAAAACATCGGTTGGATCCGGCCAGGCATATGTCCTTGCCGCTTTCCTGGGAGAATCCAATACTGAGTTCCAGCAATGGCCATATTTCAACTACCTGGTCTACCACCTGGCCGAGGGCGCTGCTGGGCGGACGCCAATGTCTTTCTCTGAGTATCCTGCCTCCCCGGTTCCTCACCGCATCGACCAAGTGGTGCTTGTGCTGCTGATGGTCCTGGTGCTGGCAACCGCCGTTCTGGCTTTCTGGCTGGTGCGGCGTTATAGTATGGCTCATCCGGAAGAGCTTGATTCAATTGTGATTAACCGGGAGGAGTTCGCTGCCAAAGAGGCGCACACTGCCTGGGAGGAGATCGGCTTTCACCGCCCATTGGGTGGGTTCTTCGTGATGCTCTTCCTGGGGCTGCTGCTGTTCGTGCCGATCATCATCTACCAAAATCTTCTGCTGCCGGTCTTTATCCTTCCATCTGCACAGGCCATTGGGATCTGGGGCCGGGTGACACAGTTCTTTGGCCTGGTATGGACCTTCTTCGACATGGGAACAAGCGTGGCTTTCATTAAGTATTTGTCCGAGTACAGAATTAACGAGCCACGCAAAGGTATCATGTTTGGGCAGGTGTTCGTCTGGTGGCAGGCGTTATCGGGGGCCTTCCAGGTGGCGCTGGTGATTATCCTGGCTGGGACGGTGCTGCCTAAGACGGCTTATGCCATCTACACTTGGAGCGTCATCGTTCACACATTCATCCAGATACCCGGTTTTTACCGGGTCATGCGGCATGCCCTGACCGGCTTGCAGCGAGCCGACTACGCACAGGTGATCGACCTGGGCTGGGGGTTGGTCTTCCAGATGGTCGCCCAGCCGATCTTCGTAGCAGTTATGCTGGTCTGGGGCCGGAGTCACCCGGCCTTTGGCACGACCATGAGTGGTCTGATCGGTCTGGGCATCGCCGGATATGCTGTGGAAGTGATGGCCTTCTTATTGGGACTCTGGCTTTACCACCGGTTGGGCTACAATACGCGCGTTTACTTCCTGGCGCATTTCGACTGGGAGACGGTCTGGAAGTCATTCCGCTTCGGTATCTTTGAAATGCTGGGAGCCGGGGTTTGGGGGATCGGGCAGTCGCTCGAGATCCTTATCACCCAGGCCAGGCTGGTCAACTATGCTGAGGTGTGGGGCAACTGGGTGTTGGCGCAGAATTTCGTCTATGGTTTCAATGCGATTGCCAACCTTTACGAGGGCATGATGCCATCCATCTCGGAGGCGGTCTCGCACGGGAAAAAGGTACTCGGCCAGTATTACTCCGCCATTGCCTACAAGTGGGGTGGCATGCTGAGTGCCATGTTGGGGTCCATGATGCTGGCGGTTGCCGACCGTTTCATCCTGGGTGCCAGCGGGCCGCAATTCGTGCGTGCCGCAGTCTACTCCATCCCGCTGCTCCTGTGGGGGGCGGCCCAGTATGGTTCCTGGGTGAGTGACATGGTCCAGCGCGGTGCCAATCACCCTTGGTTGATTATGGCCATGACCTTGGTGGAACAAACCATCCGCATCAGCCTGGCTCTGATCCTGGTAAAAAAGCTCCAGATCAACGCCCTGATCCTGGCATATTTCGTTGGGATACTTACTAAGGATATCCTTTCCTACTTTGTGAATAACCGTGTATGTTACCGGCAAAGATTCTATTTCTGGCAGTCGCTTGGTGCGCCGGTGCTGGCAGGATTGGCCCATTATGGCATCCTGCGCTGGATCACTGGCATGATCTGGCAGAACGAGCAGATCACAAGTATCATCATATTCTTCATTGCCCTGGTGCCATCCTATCCGGTCTTTGCCTTCTTGTATGCCTTCTTTGGAGGGTGGGATGATGATACTTTGGAGGAGGTGCATCTCGCCGCTTCATTGGCCGGTTTCATGAAACCACTGGCCTGGCTCTTTTGGGCGGCCTCTGTTCTGGGGGCGCGGGTCAGCCCGCTGCACGGGCGTTTCCCGATCACCATCCGCGCAGAAGCACTGGCTGAAGCGAAGGCCCTGGAGGCGGAACGCGTCAGCCTGGTATAAAACCAGCGACCAGCCGCACCCGGACAGCCCGACCAGATGACGTCAAGTATTATACAAAATCCGCTGTGATCCTGAAGCCGGATATTCATCCCTCGATTATCCAACCATTAATCGGGATAGCATTATAAAATAAGAGCAGGCCCCAATGCCCTATCATCTTTTCCTGGTCCCTGTTATTCTGGTGCTGATCGTTTTCTATAAAGTCTATCGCGACCGGAACGATCTCAAGAAAATTGCCGTCATCCAGCCTTTGATCACCTGCCTGAGCATTGTACTCTGCCTGCTCAGTTTCCTGACCCCGGGATACAGGCTTGGCTACACCTTCCTGGTCCTGCTGGGTCTGATCCTGTCCGTTGTGGCGGATTTTGTGCTTGTGGACGTAAAGGACATGAAGAAGTTGATCCAGGCGCTGGTGCTCTTCCTGTTGATCTACATTGCATACTCGCTGGCGCTTACTCTGGAGAGTCGTTTCCTGGTAGGAGATCTTTTTTCGGCGGTTGGATTACTGCTCGTGATCGTGTTGAGCATGGCTTGGCTCTGGAAGGGTTTGAAAGGGTTGAAAATCCCCGTCCTGGCTTATGTCATGCTGCTGTGCTTTTTCATCAACCGGGCCATTTCCACGTTCTCAAGCCCGGATTTCGCCGTAGTCCAGTCCATCTTGGTCACGGCTGCCTCGAGCATGTTCCTGATTGGCGACTTGGAACTGGCCTTCAGCACTTTCAAAAAACCCATCCCGCTCTACATCGGGCCGGTGACTTATGCCCTTTCGCAGATGCTGATGGCGCTCAGTGCCTGTTATTTCCCAAAATGAGATCCGCATTCCATCCCTACCACCCGAGGAGGCACCTGTGTATTATCCCATCCTTCCCGTCCCCATTTACCTTACGCTGATCGTTTTTTACCTGCGGGCGCGCAACCGGGAAGACCTCAAGAAAACGGCTATCCTCCAGCCGGCCCTCACGTTTCTGGCCTTGATCGTGGCAGGCTTGAGTTTTCTCAGCCCGGCTGCAGACCACGGTTACACCGTCTGGATTCTGGTCGGATTGGGGTTATGTTTCCTGGCGGATATCTTCAACATAGACATGACCAACGACAAGATCCTGTATGCCGCTATCGGCGTATTCGTGGTCGCTTACCTCGAGTACGCGCTTACATTCACCCGTTACAGTGGGTTTCACAGGCAGGATTTCATAGTCGGAGGCGTCTTCATCCTGATTTACGTCCTCCTCATGAACTTGTACTGGAAGGGGCTGGGGAACTTCAAAATCCCGGTCATGGTCTATGGCCTGGCGATGCCTTTTATGGTGACTCGGGCCATTTCCACCTTGTTCGGGAACGCCTTTTCGCTTCTTTCGGCGATCCTGGTAACCATCGGCTGCAGCATGCTGTTCCTCGGAGATGTCGAGTACGGGATCCACCGCTTTCGAAAACCCTTGAAGTTCTTTTTTGGCCCCATTTGCTATGCCGGCGGCCAGCTTCTCATAGCTTTGAGTTGTTCCTATTTTATTCTCCACTAAAAGGATGCACCCATGCCTGAAAAAATTTCCCGCAAGACCAAGTTCGGATTCGGAGCAGGGGAGTTCAGCAGCAGTATTTTCTTCACCCTCACCTCGTTCTGGTTGATGAACTTCCTGACCGATGAAGTCCGCCTGAGCGCGGCCCTGGCAGGCAGCGCCCTGTTGATTGGAAAGATCTGGGACGCAGTCATCGATCCTCCCATCGGCTACATCTCCGATCACACCCGCTCGCGCTGGGGCCGCCGGCGGCCGTACATCCTCTTCTTCACCATCCCGTTTGGGATCGCTTTTGTCCTGATGTTCCGCAACCCCGGGATTGAAGCCCAGACCGGGAAATTCATCTGGGCTATGCTGACCTACGTCTTCTTCTGCACGGTCTATTCCTTCACTCAGATCCCCTACAATGCGCTCCTGCCCGAGATCAGCCAGGATTATAACGAGCGTACCAATATCGTTGGCTACAAACAGGCATTTGCCGTGATTGGCACGATCCTGGGAGCCGGCGCGGCCCTGCCGATCATGGCGTTGTTCGCCTCACGTACGGCCGGGTATGTCGGCATGTCCGCCGTGTTCGGATTCCTGGCGGTACTCTCGCTGCTGGCCACCTTCTTCAGCGTGCGTGAGCCCGCTTTTGTGGCGCAGCCGAAAGGTGAGAACCTGGGCAAGTCGCTCAAGGATGTCTTCACCAATAGGCCCTTTCTTTTCCTGTTAACCTCCTGGTTCACCAACAGTGCGGCAGTTGCAGTGATGGAGGCCATGCTGATCTATTATTACAAATACATCTTCCTGGACGAAGGGGCGGCCACCCTGGCGATGATCACACTGCTGGTGGTGACGATCGCCACGATCCCGTTCTGGGTCTGGTTCTCCAAGAAGGTCAGCAAGAAGACAGCCTACATCATTGGCATGAGCCTGACCGTTGTGGCGGTGGCACTGTTCGCCTTCACCGCCGACGCACTGGGCAAGACCGGCGCCCTGGGGATCATGGTGCTGGCCGGCTTCGGTTTTTCCTCGCATTACGTCCTGCCCTGGTCGATGGCTCCCGATACGATCGAATATGGCTACTTTCGCGCCGGCGTGCGCCGGGAGGGAGTCTACTACAGCGTCTGGACCTTCATGGTCGCCTTTGGCGGGGCCTTTGCCGGTTTCCTGGTCGGACAGTGCCTGAACCTGTTCGGGTACGTCCCGAACGCGGTCCAGTCGGCCCAATCCATCCTCGGTATCCGCCTGTTGGTCGGCCTGCTGCCGGGTGTATTGATCATGCTCGGTAATCTGGCCCTGCTCTTCTACCCGCTCAACCAGAAGCGTTATGAAGAGATCCAGGCCGCCATTCGGGAAAGGGAAATGAAGCGAGTCTGATTTCTGTTCGTTGGATAAATGAACACGACATGTCTGCATCCTCGACAGGTCGTGTTTGCTTTGAAGCCTTGTTCGCCTCATTCCCCGTTGAGGATCCTTTTGGCCACCTTCTGGGCGCCGGTCATCACATTCAGGATCCCACCGGTGCTTTCGCTCTGGGCGCCGATGAACCATAACCCAACGATAGGCGTCTTGTGCGCCGGGGGTTTGTTGCCGATGACCGGCGGCACCCCGCCAAAGGAGTGGTGCGTCTGTCCGGTTCGGCGGCGGAAATCCTCCGGGGTCAGGATCAGGCGCGTTAGAGTATGCTCGCGCAATCCCGGGATGTGGGCCTCGGCGGCCGCCACCAGTTTGTCAGCCAGATCTTCCTTGCGGGCGGACCAAGTCCCTTCGGCCAGGGTATCCGGGGCGACTGTGTAGACCGTCACGGCGAATTTACCGGCAGGGGCCAGCGCGGGCGAATGCAGGGAGGGGACGTAGATCAGGAAACCGTCCCTGCCTTCGTGGTAGTCGCCGGTGCGCAGCCGCCGAACCGCGCCCTCCAGGTCTTGGGTTTTGTAATAGTAGCATAACGCAGCGGGCTGGTAGGAGGTCGGATCGATGTCGATGCCCAGCTGAACCATCAGAACCGATTCCATGAGCCGGTTGGCTTCGATCTGGGCGGTCAGTTCAGCCGGGAGGTTCTCCCGCCCGACCAGGCTGAAGAAGACTTCCTTCATCCCGCCGGAGGCTAGCACAAGATCGGCGGGTTCGATGCGGCTGTCGCTTAGTTCTACGCCGGTGGCCCGGCCGTTCTCGATCACGATGCGCTTCACGGCTGTGCCTGTCAGCACTTTCCCGCCATTAGACAGGATAACCCCCATGACCGCCTCAACTAGCGACTGGCAGCCGCCGAGAATGTAGGTATAAGCGGTCTGGGCGCTGCGGATTCCCGGGAACGTGGGAATGCGCTTATCGAAGGCTGTCTCAAGGTGGATGGACGGCACGCCCAGCGCGGGGAATTCGCTGGGGGCGGTGACAAAATCAGCTACGATTCCCAGGAAGAAGGTCTTCAGAACCGGGGATTTAAAATAGTGATCCATCAACTGACCGCCATTCCAGTTCACATATTTCTTAACCCCCTGGAAGGCGATCCACATACGGATCTTAAGCCAGAGGGCTGCCAAGCCGTGGGCGGTCTCAGCCAGGCGGGCCAACGACATCAGTTTTATCATCCTGTCATAGAAACGAAAATAGGAGTCCAGGGCGGCGGTTTCGGATGGGAAGATCTGTTTCAGGTGTTCGCGCCGCCACAACGGGCCTTCGTATTCCTTTGGTTTCCATAAAGCAAACTCTGGCATGGACAGGCCGCGGTCCTGATGCACAGACGGAACCCGTTCGCTGACGCCCAACTCCTCAAGGATTATCCGCCCCTTGTCGCCGGGGGCAAATCCCTCCAGCAGCAAGGGGCCGATATCCCAACTGAACCCGTCCTGGGTGACGGTAGCGGTAACCCCGCCTGCGGTTGGAAACTGCTCATAAACAGTGACTGTGTGTCCGGCTTTGGCCAGGTACGCGCCTGCGGTTAGTCCAGACATGCCCGAGCCGATAATGATGATTTTCATACCTGCTCCTGGCTTTTTTCGGCCTTCCGGTCTGCTAGTTCCTTGACCAGCGCAGCGTGCGACTTGCGGGTGATCGGATACCAGATCAGGAAGGGCAGGCTGATCAAAATGACCACCGCCGGCACAATGGCAAAGAAGAGCCGGATGCCGAATAAAGCATGCACCGTTTGCTCTACGTTTGGTACGTAACCGAACAGACCCAATGCCCACCCACTGACAGCGATGCCCAGTGCCCCGGTGAACTTGCTCAGGAAAGCCCACAGGCCATAATAAATGCCCTCACGCCGTTCCCCTGTCATCTTTTCGTCATACTCGATCACGTCGGGCAGCATGCTCCAGGGGAAGACCCACTGCGCTGAAAAGCCCAGGCCGGCGACCGCTGCTACCACGTAGATCAGCGGCGTGGCCCCATGCGGGAAGAAGAAACTGGACATAACCGCCAGAGAAGCAATGAACAATCCCAGCGCATATGCCGGGCCTTTATTGATCTTATCCGATACCAGTTTGGCTGGTATGAGAAAGATCCCGATCATTAACAGCATGACCAGGAGCACGAAGGAGACCTGATCCTTCATATTCAACTGGTACTGGATGAAGTAAGGTACCAGGGCAGTCAGAACGGTGAAGCTGAAACTGCTCAGGATGAATGCGATCATTAATACGATGAACGGTTTGTTCTTAAAAGGGATCAGGATTGCTTTGACCGGCGGCAACTTGGAAGGTTCTCCAGCCAACTCGGCGTTCTCCTTGACCGATAGGGTCGTTACCAGTGTGGTGATCACGGCGATGGTCCCGAAGACCGCGCCGGTAGCGCTCCAGGCTTGCTGCATGTTGAGCCCGGCTCCCTGGAAGATCCCTGCCAGGATGGTGGTCAGTGCTGCTCCAAGGATGTAGCCTAACACGCTGTAGACCATGCGGATAGAGGTCAGACTGGCGCGCTCGTTGTAGTCACGGGTCAACTCGGGGGTCAGGGCGTAGTAAGGCACGGTCGTCATGGTGTGGAAGGTGTCCACCAGCCAGAATGTGAGCAGCACGGCAAAGAAGGCTGCTACACCAGTTAATCCCTTGGGTAGGGAGAACATGATCCATGCCGCAATGCCCAATGGCACAGCACCGATGATCATGTAGATACGCCGGCGACCAAAGCGGGAGCGGGTTCGGTCTGACCAGTAGCCAAACAAGGGGTCATTAAGCGCGTCCCAGGTCAGCTTGCCGACCATGAGGGCCAGGCCGGCCAGGGCCGGGTCGATACCAGCCACGTCTGTGTAATAGAAGAGCAGGAAGAACTGCATGGCAGATGTGATCAGGGCAAAGCCCAGATCGGCCAGACCATAGCGAAATTTGGCGCCGAGTGTGAGTTTCTGGTTCATGGGTTTCCTCATAGCAAGATGAATATGAAAGAAGCACGATGAGAGAAGTGCTATCCCTTTCCGAATGGGGAAAAACACTTACATAACCATTCCATTATATGTCAGGTTGGTTGGAAGTCAATTCACTTGGATTGAAATTTGGAGATGAATTGGACAGGATAAATGATTTGGGAAAAGGCAGAATAGTTGGCAAAAGGATCAGGGGCGAGAACTCAAATTCAAGGCCAGCCCTTCTAACTTAAAAACGCCTGAAAAGGCGTCCTTTCCATCCCACAACCCATCTAAAATCATTGGTTGATAACCTGAGAGGAATCTGGAGATCTTGGAATGGCTTCCTAGTTCTTGACTGCATCCTCCAAAAAACTGGCGATGGTCTGGTACGTTTCCGGAGAGAGCCGCGGCCCTTCGAAAGGTACATGCTTCTTGAGCTTGCTGGCCGGAAAAACTGGAACAGGACCATCCGGCTCAAGATCCAACTCGGCGCCTGGGTGGGTAAATACGATCACTGGCTTGACTGCAATCGTTTCCCCGGTTAATTTGAGCAGCTTGCCAACCAGGTAGCGCTGGACGGCCAGGGCCGAGCGTGTCGGGTCGCCCAAACGTTCCTCGACGACGGAGCGAAGGGCGCGCCCCATCGACATGCGTTCGGTCCAGCGTTCGTCCTTATAGACAAACTGACCTGCGAGGTTGACTGTTTCAAGGATCACCACCCCGTCTGGGGTCAACATGAGATGGTCACATGGCAGCGAGGACGGGTAGTGGTAGAGCACATATTTATCGTCCAAACCCTTGAGAGCCTTGCTGAGCTGCTCCTCCGGACGCGGCTTGCGCACCCATCGATTGGCCTGGTAAATACCGACCATCGCGATGGCAATACCGGCCAGGATGCAGATAAGTGGGGCAATCTGTCCTAGGGAAGGGAAAACCAGCGGCACAACCACACCGGCCAGAAGTGCCACCATCCCACTGATGCTGGCGATGTTGGCGTTTTGCGCCTTTCGGATGAGTTTGGCCTTGTTCATGACGGTTTTCATGGTACCTCATACAAACGATGATGGATGGGGACAAGCACAGTATACAGGTCACGGTAGATTCGGTATAGGCCATCGTAGCGACCTTGGTGGGAGTCGTCAGGTTGGACAACACGCTCAATCTCGATCAGGTCGTCGACGGCGTCCATGTTTGGGTGGATCCCCAGGCCAACCGCCACTGCCAGGGCTGCCCCAGCTGCCCCAGCTTCAAGGTGATTTTTCATCACGCTAAGTGGTCGCCCTGTGACATCGGCAATGATTTGGGTCCAGACCTTGCTGTTGCATCCGCCCCCAATGCCATTGAAACCATCGATGACAAAACCGGTTTTCTCCATTGCCTCGCAGATCCAGCGGATATGGTAGGCAACACCTTCCATGACGGCACGAGTCATATGGGCTTTGTTATGGCTCAAGGTCAGGCCGAAATAACCGCCGCGGGCGTAGTGATCCAACACTGGTGCGCGTTCGCCTGAAAGCCAGGGTAGGAAGATCAGCTTATCGGAACCGGGCGGGACCGAACCGGCCATGCTGGTCAACAGGTCGTAGGAGGATTTGCCGGTTTCGGAGGCTTGGCGGCACTCCTCCTGGCATAGAACATCCCGGAACCACATCAGCGCCCCTCCACCGGTCTCCATCTCACCCGCAATAATGAACTTGTTCGGATCGATATGGTTGAGACCCCAGAAGGGCTTCTCTGGATCATTACGGAAGTTGGCGGTCGAGATACCCACCCAGGTGGCGGTGCCAATGCACAAATGCACCTTGCCCTCGCGGTTGGCGCCAGCCCCGGATTGGGCTACTGCAACATCCCCAGCACAGATCACCACTGGCGTGCCTGCTTTCAAGCCGGTTTCTCGGGCGGCTTGTGGGGTGATTTCACCGATTACATCCGTGCTGGGAAAGGTGGGGGGCAGTTTCTCAATTGGAATGCCCAGGGCACGACACACTTCCTCAGACCATTTCTTAGTATAGGGATCGAACAGGAAATAGACCGAGGCCCCAACCCAGTCGATGGCGATCTTTCCGGTCAATTTGAACAGGATGTATTCCTTGCAGTCCAACAGGAAAGCTGTTCGTTTCCAAATTTCCGGGCGCTCCTCCTTCAGCCAGAGAATTTTCGGGATGCTGTCCTTGGCAGTGGGGATATTGCCGGTGTGCTTGAATATAAAGGATGGCATGTCACCGATCATGAGTCGGTCAGCCTGGCGGACGCTGCGGAGGTCAAGCCAGGATAACATTGGGGTCAGAGGCGTGCCGTTTTCGTCGACCGGTAGGGTATTCCACATCTGGGCAGAAACGCCTACACCGATCACATCTGCCGGGTCGATACCAGACTCCTGCAGCACCTGGCGTGAGGTGGCTGCCACTGCCCGCCAGAGCTCATCCGGGTCCTGTTCGACCCATTCAGCCTGCGGGTAGGAAAGACCATAAGACTGGTAGGCGGAAAATAATACCCTGCCATTTAGGTCGCACAAAACAGCCTTATCCCCTCCGGTCCCGGTATCGTGAGCCAGGATGTATTTCGATTTGGTCAAGACAGCTCTCCAGTTCTATTTTCCGCGAACTTCACTTATGTATTCGTTGAATGTCTGGATGAACAGGCGGTTCTGTTCTGGCGTCGCGACTGTGATGCGTATGAATCCCGTTGGCATGTTGTGCCCCGACATCGGGCGAATATAAATACCTTTCTCAGCCATCCGGTCACGGATGGAGAGGGAGTCCACACCCAAAGTGCTTGCATCGATCAGGACGAAATTTCCTTCGGACGGGAAGGCTTTGAAGCCAGGGAGCTTGTTGATCTCATGAAAAATATACTCACGCCCTGTAATGGTATTCTGGCGTTTGCTTTCCTGGTCGGTCTTGTCTTCCATGGCTGCCAACGCGGCTGCGATCGCGATCTGGCTGACATTCCATGGAAAGCGCACCCGGTTGAAATAACTCGCCAGCGACGGGTCGCACAGGATGTAACCAATTCGCAAACCAGCTAAGCCAAAGGCCTTGGAGAAAGTCCGGTTGACCATCATGTGCGGGTGATCCAGGAGCATGGGGGCGCGTGTCTCCACTTCATCTTCAAGTTCGTAGTAAGCCTCATCAAAAAAAGTCGGAATACCCAATGCCAGGATACGCTCCAGGTCTTGCAGCGGGAATTGATTGCCGGTGGGGTTATTGGGCGAGCAGATGAAGATCAGCTTGGTTCTGGGCGATACTGCTTTGAGGATGGCCTCCAAATCCCAGGTAAAATCCGGTTTCATAGGCACCTGCATAACCGTCCCTCCGGCAACCTTGACGCGTGCTTCATACATCGGAAAAGTCGGGACTGGGATGACGGCCTCATCACCAGGGGAAATGAAGGTGTGCGCCACAAAATTAATCACATCGGTCGAACCATTCCCCAGGACGACATGCTCACCGGTTAGGCCGGCAGCCTCACCGAGCTTTTTGCGCAGCTCGGGTCCGGAGCCCGGATACAAATTCCCCATCCTGGCGGCATCAACGATCGCCTGCAGGACGTTTTCAGAAGGCGCAAGAAGATTCTCATTGGACATCATGCGGATGATCTCCGGGTTTGCCCAGGCAATGTCCATGTGTTTATCGCTGTATGGTTCCGCGCTCTTTACCCACGGAAGGATAAAATCCGTTACGTTACTCATTGATATGCTCCATAAAATATTTATTTTAGCTCCGCCAGGCCGCGTTAAACCCCTACCTGGACAACTCTTCGACAACCTTGTACCACTTCATCCGTTCACCGATTTTGGAGCGCGCCTTCCAGCGCAGGCTCTTCGGAGAAGTATCGATCCGCTGAAGCAGGTCACCGATCCGTTCGTGGACGACGGCTCGATCCTGGTCGGTGAGGCTAACGTACTGCCCCAGTTTCTCATCCAGTAATTTCAAGTTACCGGTCACCGTGCGCCAAAAGCCCCAATCGTTCGAAAGGATATGGGTAACGAGGCTCGCGTTAATCGTCTCCAGGTCGGTATCCCCGAGTGGGTGCTCTCGTAGCAACATGATACTGTCTATCAGGTCCTTCTCGTTGATCTGCACGATCTGCATTTTCTCTAGCAACAGTTCGGCCAACGGCAGGGTGTACTGCTCCACCTCCAGCCGGCCGACAAAGGAGATTAGGTGGCAGAATTCAAGGGTGTTGAAGAAGACATCAATATGTCGCCCGAAAGCCGGGTCATGAAAGATCATGCGCTTGTCTCCGAACAACTGGGTGACCTGTTTATCTTCCTGGTAACCCAGCTCGGTCAGTACCCGGATGATGTCTTTGAAAAAGCGCGGGTAGGAAGCAAAGTCGAAGTCGGTGAACTCGCGCCCCAGCTTGTCCTGGATATAACCAAACTGCGGGCAATGGGTGCGGAAAGCCAAAGCCCCGATCAGGCGCATGACCATGTGCTGATTCTCAGGAGTCTTCAATGCATCCAGGATGCGGGTCCGTTCCGTGTAGAAGTCTTCAATGATCTCGCCATATTTACCCATAGCCACCTCGTTCTTATGAATCCTGCCTTACCCGGAAATCAAAATATGTCCCTTGACCTTGCCGTCTTCCAGGTTGATGATGGCGGCTTTCAGGATCGCTTCGGCGTATTCGCTGCCAGCGTTGATGCTCAGCGTGCGGCCAATATGGACGTGGCCCGGGGATTCATGGATGTGGCCATGCAGCGACAGCATTGGCTGAACCTTTTCGATAAATGCTTTGACGGCCGGAGAGCCGGCAGACTTCATCACCACTTGCCCGCCCTGGGTGATGATCTTCAAATTCTTATCGAGTTCCGGGCAGGTGTCCAGACCCGATCCGTAAGGCGGGACATGCAGGACAGCAATAGTCCGGTCCGGGTGTTGGATCATGCCGGTCAAACTGGCCAATTTTTGCTCCAGTACATCTTCTTCCACATCCCGGGCGCAATGCCAGGGGGTCATATTGGCATTCGAGAGGCCGACCACCTCATACCCGCCCTCGATTTCGGAGTGGCTCATATCCGGGTTGCGGATCGACTTAAATTCGGCGACCGTGGCATCGATGGAGGTCAGGTCGTCATTGCCAAGAT
>Ga0209777_10000208_pt1 | contig 103545 bp, 101 predicted proteins | sample FrelakmetHBP12HB_FD_187147 | JGI IMG/M metagenome (GOLD analysis project Ga0209777, IMG submission 187147) | Freshwater lake sediment microbial communities from the University of Notre Dame, USA, for methane emissions studies -HBP12 HB (SPAdes)... | ecosystem: Environmental > Aquatic >...
CAAACGGATCGCTTCCAGTTTCACCTCAACTGGATAATCCTTCATCCTTTTTCGTCCAGTCATTATAAAAGTACCTCCTGTGTTCTATTTTCTCACAGGGGGTACTTTCTTTTCGTGTCTCGTTTCAGGGGGTCAGTTCACTTCGCGCCCACCACACTCCTTTTTTCGCTTCATTTTATTCTGCTGGTACAATTGCTCTTATGATTTCCAGCTCCACTAATAAGCTTATCCTGCATGAAGATGCAGAACTTATTATCGTAAACAAACCTGCCGGGATGCCGGTCCTACCGGATGGGTGGGAAAAGGATGCTCCCTACCTGGTCAAATTGCTCGAGGAGCGATATGGGAAATTATGGGTCGTCCACCGGCTGGATAAAATCACCAGCGGGGTGATGGTCATTGCCCGCACTGCGAAAGCCCACCGGGGGTTGAATATGCAATTCGAACAGCATGAGGCGCAAAAGGTGTACCATGCCATTGTTAGTGGCGAGCCAGAATGGGACCAGCACACCGCCCGCCACCCGCTGCGCATGGATGTGGGTCACAGCCATCGCACGGTGGTGGATCACAGTAAAGGCAAGCCCTCCGAGACGTCGTTCCGCGTGCTGGAGCGCTATAGCGGATTCAGCCTGATGGAAGCTGTTCCCGCCACTGGCCGGACGCACCAGGTTCGCGTTCACGCATACGCGCTTGGCTTCCCCCTGCTGGGGGACATGCTCTATAGCGCACCCGAGACTGAACTGATCGCCCGCCCCGCCCTGCATGCCCAGTCGCTGACGTTCACGCATCCTGCCACCGGCGAACGGGTTACCTTTACCGCTGCCTATCCTCGAGATTTTGCAGAAGCACTTAGGTGGTTCAATCAGCTCTCCAAAACAGTAGGCCTCACTTTACCCCGTAAATAATTCCCACTTTCCCCAATGCTTTTGGATGTCGTAAAATTTTTTGAAACTCCAACACCTCTCCCAGAGGCTTAAAATCCATCTTCGATAGTTCCAAATTCTGCAGAAAAGTCTGAAACTCGGATGTCTCACCAAAGTATTTCTTTTCAAAGAAATAATCAACGAATGCGAATTTACCGCCTGGCTTCAAGACACGCAATGCTTCTGTCACCAATTCCCTTTTCTGAAGAACAGATTTCACTTCGTGAAAAGTAAGGTTGCTTACCACTGCTTCGAAGCTGCCCTCAGGAAGATCAAGGGAAGAGGCGTCGCCTTTCAAAAAACTGACGCGTTCTGCAACCTTCAAGTGCCTAGCGTTCTCTTTACAAACCGATTTCGAATACTCCCAATTCTTTCCCCAGTAATCCATGCCTACCACTCGGACTTCTGGATATCTTTGCGCCAACTTTATAGCAAGAATCCCGTTGCCCGTACCGATGTCCAAGGCTGCACCTTTTACATCTTTTGTCAGTTTTTCAACAATCAAGTCGTAGACCTTATCTTGTAAATCCCCGCCGTGATGCGAAAATGCGTAATATAAGTAAAGGGGATACAGGAAACTGATAAAAAGAGCAATACTGCAAATTACTAAGATAATGCGAATAATGGGAGGAAATGGCAGGGTACCCAGGATTCCCATTCCCAACGAACTAAGGCCGAGAATCCATAGAACTTTCTTGCGTATCCAATTCCCATACTTGACCTTTTCTGCCATTGCAATTCTCCTTAGTTTTTCTACCAACCGGATTCAAGCATATACCAGAATCGATCCGCCTGCCTATCCGCCAACTAACAGTTGGCTATTAAAATACAAAGCCGGTCGCTGAGGCCGGATCTCTTTTTTTGCCTTCGCGGCTAAACGATTTTTCTCGCTTCCATATAGAACCGCTTTTCCTTTGCCTCGCCCATCGAGAAGGTCTTGCGCGGCAAAGCTCCATCCAGGATGACCGTCTTGAACAGGTCGGACTTGTGCATGCCGGGGACGTAGAAACCGGCGTTGACAGGCTGCGCGCCCAGTTTGCAGACAATCTCCTGACCGTGGACATAGTCAATCCTGTCCGCGCCGCCCTCTTTGATGAACGGGTCAAGGAACGCTTGCAGCGTGCCGACTGGCAAATTGGAGGATGGGTTGGCGATCTCAATGATCCCAAACCCTTTCCCGCCGCCGACCAGACCGATGACCTGCGGCAGGCCTTTGGCCTCATCCACCGCCTTGACCATTTCTTCGGTGCTGGCTATCGGTGTGTACCTGAAATTTGCACCGAACCAACTTTTTAGTGCGGCAGAGATATCGCGCTTTAACCCAAACAGAACCCGGTGGATGGGTTCGAACTCCAGCCCTTCATCGTGGACATTTTCGATCTCGACCAACGCGTAGCGGGCCGGGTGATCCAAGCCCACTTCGGGCTTCATCCTTTCCCAGACGGCCTTTGCCGTGGCGAGCGAGTGGTTGCCGTCGCCCATGGCGAAAAGCAGGACAGGTTTATCCGGACTGATACCATATTTTTCAGCGAAGACATCCGGCTTTGCCAGTTTGCGCAGGGAGGCGACCACCTGCGCCTCCAGCGCCTCGCTGACGGCGTAGCCGGTCAGGTGGCCTGAACCGAGCATCAGGTCGAAATCGTAGGCTTTTTCCAACCCTCCCCTGGCCTTCTCCAACGGCTCGATAACGGTCTGTTCCGGGTCGTCGATCAAGACAAGAATATGGGGCAGTTCCAGCGCTGCTCCGGTACGTATCTTCATACGGGGTGGCAGGCGCTCGACAATTGTGCCTTCGGTGGCACGGATCAGGCTGGTGGATCCTTTGGTGAAGTCGTAGCGTTCCAGGTCGAGGCATAGAACAATGCCCCGACGGGTCCTGCCGAGAGCAGTCCGTTCAACGTAGATGAGTCCTTGGTGCGGCTGGAGAATACCTTTGTCCAGGTATGCGCGCATGGTGGCTTGGATGCTCTGGATGCGCGCGGATTCGCCTGACTTTTCGAGAAAGATCTCAGGCAGAATGAGGTTATAGGTGGAGGGTGCCTTACCGACAAGTTTTTCCACTTCCTGCCAGTATTCCGGCTCGGAAGTGAACTGGTCGCAGGCGATAACCGCCCATTTCGTCAGGTCGGTGCCTTTTTTTGGCAGGCAGACCTGGGGGATTTGGATACCAATGTCGTCGTAGGTTTTCATTTTCTTAGCCTATTGGTTTTAACGTGTTGGGACGCGGGTAAGCGCGGCCTCACGCGGATTTCTTATGCTTTTTTCCGTGCCTGTCGGCATCTTAATGGCTCTTTGCGAACTTGATGAGTCTCTCTGCCACTTCGTCGCCTACACGTCCCTGGGCCTCGTGAGTGGCCGCGCCGATGTGCGGCGAGCAGATGACGTTATCAAGTTTGGCCAGTTTCCAGTCTGTGGGTGGTTCCTCGGCATAAACGTCCAGCGCGGCACCGGCCACCTTGCCGCTGGAGAGAGCGTCGTGGAGCGCTGCTTCGTTGATGATTCCGCCACGGGCGCAGTTGACGATGCGTACACCGGTCTTCATTTTCCCGAACTGGGCTTTGCCAAGCATGTCTGCTGATTCTTTGGTCTTGGGCAGGTGCAGGCTGATGTAATCGGACCTGGTCAACAGTTCGTCCAGTGTAACCAGCTTGACGCCTTCGGCTTCCTTGATGTAGGGGTCGTAAGCAATGACGGTCATGCCGAGGGCGTTGGCGCGCCTGGCAACTTCCCTGCCGATGTTACCGATGCCGATGAGGCCGAGCGTCTTGCCGCTGATCTCGTCACCTTCGAAGGCTTTCTTGTCCCATTTTTCGGCCTTCATGGTGGCGGAGGCTTTGTAGAGATTGCGGGCCAGCATGAACATATAACCAATCGCCAGTTCAGCCACCGAAGCGGACGAGGCCTTGGGCGTGTTCATGACGATGATCCCCTTCGAGCGTGCATAGTCGGCGTCAATGGTATCCAGGCCGACGCCGCCGCGCACGATGACCTTCAGGTTGGGACAAACGTCAATCAACGGCTGCCGGATCTTGGTACGGGAACGAACCACGCAGCCATCATAGTCCGGCAGAATGTTCGGGAGTTCTTCAGGTGTAATATCGAAGTTCGTATCCACCCTAAGTCCGGCGAGGCGCATTTTCTCAATGGCATCGGATTCGGTTTTATCGCAGACCAGAATTTTCATAATATTTCTCCTTTTTGGGTAGTTAAATTAAAAACAGAGCCACACGAGCCGGATAGCCGTGTCTCTCTGTTATGGGGGTTTCGCTCTTTCACGAAAATATTGTAACACGGCATATTTGATTGTCAACTGATTTCCTTCATGTGCGGACGGTGTCGATTGTTAGTGTGCGAAAGAACGGGTGTGGACTATAATCTAAACACAAGATCTAGGAAAATTGTTTCTTCAATCAGAGGAGATGAAAATGACCAAACGAATTCATAATTTCAACCCTGGCCCGGCCGTCCTGCCGCTGGAAGTGCTCCAGCAGGCACAGGCAGAGATGCTCGATTACAAAGGCACCGGCATGTCGGTGATGGAGATCAGTCACCGCTCGAAGGAATTCGAAGCCATTGTCACTGAAGCGCAGGCGGACCTGCGCGACCTGCTCGGTATCCCGGCAAATTACAAGATCTTGTTCCTGCAAGGCGGTGCCAGCCTGCAATTTGCCATGCTCCCGATGAACTTCCGTCCGGCGGGAGCATCGGCGGACTATATCGTCACCGGGACTTGGAGCAAGAAGGCCTTCAAGGAATCGCAAAAACTGGGAACAGCCAAAGCCGCGGCCAACCTCGAGGCTGATAATTTCAACCGCCTCCCAACCCAGTCCGAACTCAAACTGGACCCGCAGGCTGCGTACCTGCACTTCACCTCCAACGAGACCATCCACGGCGTGGAATACTTCACCGAGCCGATCCCGCCAGCGGGCGTGGCGATCATCTGCGACGCTTCATCCGATTTCATCAGTCACCCGCTCGACGTTTCGAAGTATGCCATGATCTACGCCGGCGCACAGAAGAACGCCGGTCCGGCTGGCGTGGTCATCTGCATCATCCGCGAAGACCTGCTGGAAAAAGTACCGGCCAACCTTCCCAATCTGCTTGACTATAAAGCCCTGGCCGAAGAGAATTCTCTGCTCAACACCCCGCCATGCTGGTCCATCTATATTGTTGGACTGGTGCTGAAATGGGTCAAAGGAATCGGCGGCCTGGAAGGGATTGCCAAGCGCAATCAAACCAAGGCCGGGCTGGTCTACAAGGCTATTGATGAATCAGGCGGATTCTACAAAGGCCATGCCAAATCCGACCGTTCTGTCATGAACGTCACCTTTCGACTACCCAACGAGCAGTTGGAAGATCAATTCGCCGGTGAAGCCAAGAAGCGCGATATGATCGGGCTGAAGGGTCATCGTTCGGTTGGCGGGATGCGCGCCTCGCTCTACAACGCCCTGCCTGTGGAGGCTGCCCAGGCACTGGTCAAGTTTATGAAAGAGTTCCAACAGAAGAACGGCTAGTTGACTTCCCTTCCCTGCGTGGTATAATGTCGCCGCTTTCATAAAGAGCGGCGACATTATTTCATGCTAAGTGTATCGGAAGCCCGTAAACGCATCCTGGCAGTTTTCTCGCCGGTTGAATTCCAGACCGTTTCGCTCAACCGCGCAGCCGGGCGCGTCCTGGGCCGCGACATCAAAGCCAGGACCGACCTTCCCCTTTTCGACAATTCTTCTGTAGACGGTTTTGCCCTGCATACGGCAGATTGCACCTCCCCCCGAACCCTGAAGGTGGTTGCTGATATCCGCGCGGGGAGCACCATTGGCAAGCCCCTCCAACCTGGTGAGTGCGCCCGCATCATGACCGGCGCCCCCCTGCCTCCCGGAGCGGAGGCGGTGGTCATGGTCGAAGATACCGACTTCAGCGTGCGTACCTCTGGCACGCCCGCCCCGCAGGTGGTGACCATCTACAAATCCATCCTGCCGGGCGAAAACATCCGCCGCACAGGCGGTGACCTGCATACAGGCGACAAAGTCCTGTCGGCGGGAATGCGCTTGCGGGCACAGGAAATTGGCCTGTTAGCCATGCTCGGCGAAGCCGAAGTGCCAGTCCACCGGCAGCCACGGCTGGCCCTGCTCTCCAGCGGAGACGAACTGTTACCGGTGGAGGCTCCCCTCACTCCCGGAAAGATCCACGAATCCAATTCCTATGCCCTGGCAGCCCTGGCCGAAAAGACAGGCGTGGAACTCATCCGGCTGGGCGTGGCGGCGGATACGGTAGCAGATATCCGCTCCCGGCTTGAACGGGCGGTGGAAGCAAAAGCGGATTTGATCGTTTCATCGGCGGGAGTCAGCGTCGGTGCATTCGACTACATCAAGTCCGTCATCGAGGAAGATGGAGAACTGGATTTCTGGAAAGTCAACATGCGCCCCGGGAAACCGCTGGCTTTTGGCAGGTACCGCGGCGTCCCGTTCATAGGGTTGCCGGGAAACCCTGTTTCGGCCTTTGTCGGATTCGAAGTCTTCGTTAGACCTGCCTTGGAGAAACTGAGCGGGCTGGAGGTACAGCCCCGCCCGCACCAGGTGGCCTGCCTGGCCGAGCCGCTGGAATCCGACGGACGCGAATCCTACCTGCGTGCAGTGGTCAGCCAGGAAAATGGCCGCCTGATGGCCAGACTGACCGGACACCAGGGTTCCGGAAATATCCTCTCTTTGGTGCAGGCAAACGCTTTACTGATTGTGCCCTCTGGTGTAAAATCGCTGCCTGCAAACTCGGACATAGATATATGGCTCATCGCATAAAACCCACTCAGCATGATAAAACCGGTTCAGCTTTCTATTGGGCCACTTTTGTACTCGCCTGCCTGGGAGTTTTGGATGCCATTTATTTGCTCGTTTATAAGTTGACAAACTTTAATGCCATGTGCCTGGGTAACGGCGGCTGCCATAATGTCAATTTCAGCCCTTATTCAGAAATTGGTGGGATTCCTGTCTCTTTATTTGGGATCCTCACTTACCTGGTCATTACCGGCATCCTTCTGCTGGAGCCACGGCTCGAAATTGCGAAAGAAAATGGTGCGCTGGCAATTTTTGGGATCAGCATGGCAGGCGTGGCTTTTTCGGCTTACCTCACCTGGCTCGAGGTCTATGTAATACATGCCATCTGCCCATTCTGCGTGACTTCAGCGGTCATCATCACCTTGATTCTCATCCTGGCCATTATCCGGCTAATCAAACAAACTGCATATTAGGAGAAATTCATGCCTCGCATCCGCTGCCATTACATTGACTGTGTGTTCGTAGACGACGGCTATTGCGGCGCCGCGGCGGTAGAACTGGACCCCGATACCGGCTGCGCCACCTTTTCTCCCAACGAAGAAGCGGCCACCAAGGATGAAAATTGGGAAGAAGAGGAACTGGAAGAGTGGGAAGAAGAGGATTCCGACGACGAGGAAGAGGACACCTGGGAGGAAGACGAGGACGAGTTCTAACAAAATTGGGCGGCAGTAAGCCTGCCGCCCAATTGATTCCGAACCCATAACCTGCTCCCGTCACTTTTAGGGGCGCGCACACTGCGCCCCTATTTATTTCCCGTCATCTGGTACAACAATATCCCCGCGGCTACTGCCAGGTTCAGAGAACTGACGCGTCCCTTCATCGGCATGGATACAACCACATCGCAGGCCGCGGTTTGTTCCGCGGAAAGACCCTTTTGCTCATTCCCGAGCAGAAGAATGGTCGGTTTGTTTCCCCACCGGAACTCCCGATAATCGGTCTCAGCATGTGCTGAAGAGCCGACCAATTGATAACCGTTCTTTCGCCTCCAAAGCAGGAATTCTTCAAATGATCCCTGTAACACCGGCTTCCAGAATAGTGTCCCCATGCTGGCCCGCACCACGGATGGGTGATACAGTTCCACGCCTCCATTCAGCAGGAATAAACCATCTGCACCGACCGCCTCCAGGGTGCGCAGGATCGTTCCGACATTGCCGGGGTCTTGTGGCGAGATTACCGCCGCGCCCCAGCGAAAATTCTCGGGTGAAATTCCATCCAGGCTTAGTTGCCGCTGGCGGAGGATGGCAAGGATTCCCTGCGGGTTATCCTTCCCGGCGATGAGGGTGAACAGATCGCGAGTGAGCGCAACGCAGCGCACGCCGCGTAGGGACTGCCCGTCCACCAGGTGGCGGGCGAAGTCGCTGGTCAGCAGGTCCGGGGCGTAGACCAGCGTCTCCAGGTCCCAACCGGCTTCGACGGCTTCACCGACATGATGGATGCCTTCGACCAGGAACAATCCGGTCTCCACGCGCCCCTTTTTCTGGCGCAGAAAACGGATTTGTTTGACGAGCGGGTTGTTATGGCTGGAAATCAATTCAGGCATGGCTTGATTTTACCCGAATAGGCTATAATTTTGGCGGAGGCTGAAATGTCCGTATTCTTCGATGATCTCATGGATCGCTTTGGCGAATTGCATACTGAAATCGAGAAAGCCCTGGATGGAATCCCATCCGTGGCGCTCGACTGGGTTCCCGGCCCGGAGATGAATTCCATTGCCGTGCTGGTAGTCCACCTGGCTGGTGCAGAACGCTATTGGATCGGAGTGGCATTGAATGAGCCGCCTGGCCGTGACCGTGAAGCTGAATTCCGGATACAAGGCATGAGTGCAGATGCGTTGAAGGTGCACTTGGTCTCTGCCGATGATTATGCCAGGAAGGCATTGGCCCGTTTCTCCTTACCTGGTCTGGAGGCTGTTCACCTGTCCCCGCGCAATGGTAAAACATTCACCACAGGGTGGTGCCTGGCGCATGCCCTCGAACATACCGCCCTGCATACCGGTCATATCCAGTTGACGCGACAGTTGTGGAAACAGAAGGAGAAACCATAATCTGTTAGAATTGTCCACATGAAGAATATTAGTTGGCTGATTCTGGCACTACTGCTGTTGATCGCTGCCTGCCAGCCGCGTACCATCTCAGTCACCACCAGCACCCCCGTCACCATCCTGGATGGAGACCAAGTAGTTTCTCTTTCCACCATAAAAATCATCCCGAAAGAGATCCTTGCAGAGGCAAATATCACTCTCGGTGCAAACGACCGTCTCCTCTATCTCGGTACTTCAACCTCGCTCGATTCCGCCCTCCCGCATGCCAAATCCTACGTACTAACCATCCGCCGCGCTGTGGCATTGACCGTCGTCACGCCGGATGGACAACAAACGATCCAAACTTCTGCCCTCACTGTCGGCCAGGCGCTGTTCGAAGCCGGTTATACGCTCTATGCTTCCGACCGGCTTGACCCGCCTGCTGAAACACCCATCACCGGTCCACTGACCGTCACTTACCAGCCTGGGCACGAGATCGTCATCACGGTGGACGGCACCCAGATGCGGATGCGCTCCATGGCGGCTATCGTGGGGCTGGCGCTGGCTGAGGCTGGCGTGCCGCTGGTTGGACTGGATTACAGCCTACCGGACGAGTCCGCGCCGCTGCCCGAAGATGGTCAGATCCGCATCGTGCGCGTAGTCGAGTCGGTCACCCTGACCCAGAGATCCATCCCGTTCAATACCCGCACCGAACTTTCCGCGGATGTGGAACTCGATCATCAGGAGCTTGTTCAGGGTGGAGAGCCGGGACTGGCAATTGCACGAACCCGTACCCGCAGCGAGGATGGCGCGCAAGTCTCGCAGGAATCTGAAAGTGAGAGCATTGTCCGTCCGCCGCAGGACAGCATCATGGGGATCGGGACGAAGATCGTCATCCGCACGACTACGGTGGATGGCGTGACCTTCGACTATTATCGGGTTTTGCGCATGTATGCCACTTCCTATTCGCCCTGCCGGTCACTCACCCCCAGTGGGAACTGCAGTTACGGCACATCCAGCGGGATGCCAGCGCAAAAAGGGATAGTGGCATTTCAATACTATTGGTATCTTCTTTTTGGTTTCGATCACCTCTATATCCCAGGTTATGGATTTGCCACTGTCGGAGATGTGGGGGGCAGCAACCTGACCAGCCACTACTGGCTTGACCTGGGCTACAATGACGACAACTACGTTCCATGGGCGCAGTGGATCACGGTCTATTTTCTGCCGCCAGTCCCGGCGAACCCGGGATACATCCTGCCATGAATGGACTCTCGCTCCCCCCTCTGAACATTCCCGCGCTGTTGCGGCGTTATGACTTGCGACCAAGTAAAGGCCTGGGACAAAACTTTCTACAGGAGAATGCCACCCTGCAGAAAATCATCAGCGCGGCGGACCTGGGACCTCCGGACGATGTGCTGGAGATCGGTCCCGGCTTGGGAAGCCTGACGCGTTACCTGGCACTCTCGGCGCGTTCCGTTACCGCCGTCGAACTTGATCGAAAGTTGTTCCCGGCGCTGGAAAGTGTCCTGGCGCCTTATAAAAATGTACGGTTGGTGCAGGGGGATATTCTGAAACTCGACCCCGCCCGATTAATTGAGACGCCGGGTTATATTGTTGTGGCGAATATCCCCTACTACATTACGTCAGCGGTCATCCGCCATCTGCTGGAGGCGGAGCAGCGTCCAAGCCGCTTGGTGCTGACGGTGCAAAAAGAAGTTGCCGAGCGTATCTGCGCCGTTCCAGGGAAAATGAGTCTGCTGGCGTTGAGCGTGCAGGTATACGGGAAGCCAGTTATTGGAGCAACCATCCCGGCAGAGGCTTTTTACCCGCCACCAAAAGTAGATTCAGCGGTGTTATGTATCCAAGTTTATTCGCAGCCAAACCTGCCAACCGACAGGCTGGATTTATTCTTCACATTAATCAAAGCCGGGTTCTCGCAAAAACGCAAGACCCTGCGAAATGCCATTTCCGGGGGCTTGAGGATTGCACCCGTCGAAGCTGAAGAGCTGCTTTCTGCGGCGGGGATCGACCCGCGGCGGAGGGCGGAGGCGCTAAGTCTGGAGGAGTGGGGGAATTTAGTGAAAGAATTTAAAACGTAATAGCGGCTCCATAGACTGAGGCCACGTTATTGTTGAATCCGCCCGGTCAGCCCCTTGCGACGTAAATCACGGTAGGCCCACAATACCTGCCACACCCTCACCGCGGCTTCTGCCTGGATCTTGAATGACATCTTGGACTCCCCCAAACGCCTTTCGGCAAAATAGACGGGGACTTCACAGATGTTATATTGCAGACAATATGCCAAATAGGTCATTTCGACCATGAACACGTAACCGCTCGATTTGACACGTTCCAGAGGCAAGCCCTGGAGCGTTGCGCGTCGCCAGAGACGGAAACCGGCAGTCACATCTCGAGGGGACATCCTTAGAATACTGCGCGCATAGAAATTTCCCCATGCCGAGAGCCCTTTTCGCCAAAGCGGCCAATGGTCATCGGTGCTTCCACCCTCAATATAACGAGAACCGATCACCAGATCGCATTTCTCGAGGCGTTTTGCCATCTCGACCAGTGCAGCCGGGTCATGCGAGAAGTCGGCATCCATCTGCCCAATAGCATCCACGGTACCATCGAACAGGGTGCGGAATGCCTGAAGGTAGGCTGACGACAGCCCCAATTTCCTGGTACGATGAATTACACGCACGCGTTCGGGATTCCCGACAGCAAGGTCATCAGCGATGTGGCCGGTGCTGTCGGGACTGTTATCGTCCACTACCAGTATTTTCAAGTCCAATGGAAGCGCTAATAAAGCGGAGACTAGTTTGGGCAGATTACCCGCTTCGTTATAGGTGGGAATGATAATAACAATGTGCAAACACTGCTCCTTGGACATATACCTGAATTGAAACTGCCAAAAAACAAAGAAGTAATGGTGATCCAGGTTCGATTATTGGTGCAGTACCCTGTAAATTCCTATCGTTTCTTGCGCATTAGGAAAAACTTGAGAACCTCTAGAGATATGAAAGGGCCATCGCTTGATCGCAATGTGCCTATTGTAAGCAACAGCCGTTTGCTGCGCGTTGCAGATCGATCACGGTCTTTGATTGGGTAGAAATAATCCAATGATTGTTCAAGGCGCTCACGGATGCGCGCCTCAAGGCTGGCGGCTCTCTCCTGCCCGGTGATAATGATAAATACTGTTGAATCAAGATGGCCGAGGAAATCTTCCGCGCTGCCAATATCACGGATCGCTTTATGGACCATCAGGCTGACTGCCCGTAAAACATCATCCAAGGCAACAAAACCATAAGCGTCGCAGAAAGCATTCAGGTTTTTCAGCGAGACGACGAGTATCGTCCAATCCGCGTGTTGAAGACACTCATTCAGTTGCTCGTCCACCAGCGTACCGGCTGGCAGGCCTGTAACCGGATTGTTCAATGAATCCTGCCTGGAACGCCGCAACACGTTATCGACACGTAGTTGCAATTCCTGGATATCGAAAGGCTTGGAGATATAGTCGTCCGCACCCAGTTTTAGCCCATGTAGTAGCTCTGGATGGTCGTTTTGTTCGCACAAGATAATAATTGGAATATCCATCGTGTGGAGGTTGCCGCGTATGCTACGGGCTACTTCGTAACCGTTTATGTCAGGGAGACAATTATCCAGAATAATGAGATTCGGGTGCGAAGCCTGGCAAACGTGAACCCCATCCTCACCCCTGTTTGCAACAAGGACCTCATATCCCTTGACATGGAAATATGCGTTCAGCATATTGGCTACATCGAGGTTGTCTTCAACAATGAGGATCTTCGATTTCGCCTCACCCATGGTGTCTTCTCAGGAGATGGGTTCTTTTTGAATAACAAACTCGCAGACGGTATCACCCACTGCGCAACACTTGGATTCGTTGACGCGAAACTCCAATCCGGCGGATACCCATGTAAGCATGGCCTGGAGCAGGCCAGTGGAGATATAGCAGACCGGTTTGTCAGCACCCTTGCGAGTCCAACAAATCGGACAGCGATGGATTGTCCAAATAAACGCATCATCCGCTTCGTCCACAGTAGTCAGCTGGTCAGTAACCTGTGAGAAAATCTTGGCCGAGGCTGGCAACCCAATGCGGATCTTTGTTTGGAGGGGAAGCACCTTGAAGGCAAGATCACCAAAGCCTGCCATAGCTCCAAAATTCCTCAACGCTTCGTTGAAAGTGGTACGCCCGGCGCGCAAAGCCAGGCCGCGCCCGCCGCGCGGACCGTACATCTCTTCCAATCCAATATGGATGGCGGTGAAGTCAGCAAAGTCAAATTGGCGTTCCAGGTTGTCGGGAGGGTAATTGTCTATCAACGTGCTCAACCCGACCAGGTTCAAAATAGCATTTAGACCATTTTTCCCCATCACCTGTTCATAAGCTTCCAAAGTGATGCGAGCGAACTTGTTGGCGTAATAAAAACCGCTTTTTGGGATTTGCTCCATATTCTCCGCCACCATCTAGATGAGTTTCGACAGATCTTCGGCCGCGCGGCGCATATCGAGGAGGATCAGACCAAGTTTGGCGTGCTCACGTGCCAATGCTGTAAGAACTGCTTCCTGGCCCACTGACATCAGAACGACATAACCTTTCTCTCCTTTGATATACACCTGTTCCAGCGACCCGCGTCCCAGTTCGTTCGCAATTCGCTCGCCCAGCGAGAGCATGGCAGCTGACATGGCCGAAACCCGGTCCTCTTCCACACCCTGCGGCAGGGCAGAGGCAATGCTCAAACCATCCACACTTACAACAGCCGAGGCCTCTGTATCGGGTGAGGATGCCTGGAGTTCCCGCAAGCGGTCGACCATAAGTTGGGTGCGATTCTTGGTCAAAACTGCCTCCTTGAACCAGCAGTAGTTTTTTAATAAATTGATTGATGTAAATTTAGCACAGGGCGCACAATGTGTCAAGTTTCCTACCTGATTCGAATTTGAGGCGGATCGCTAATAAAATTGTCAACAAGGAAACCATGCTATAATCTTTTCCTTCCAATAAAGATATTCCCTATGCGCCGTATCCTGACAACCCTTTTTACCGCCTTTTTCCTGCTGGAAACACTCCCTTTGAATGGAATAACCGTCGCGGCTCAGAGCGGAACGCTGTCGGACCTGGAACCGGACTCCGGGTCCGTCGTCTGTCCGCCGGGGGTCTATGAAACAGCGCCGGATGGCTGCCTGCCACTCGGTCCATCCGAGTATCTTACCCAAATTGCTGCGACCGGCATTCCCTATCCCATCCTGCCTCTGCCAGCCTACGCCCCGCCTGTCGCGCTAAATGACACCCCATATCTTTATTTTAAAGTCACCGACAAGGGGGCGCCGTTATATGCTTCGCTGGAGGATGCCGCCGATAACCAACCATCCGGTCAATTAGCACCAGGTACCCTGTACGTTTCTTATATAGGAGAAGCAGTACCAGTTGGACAGGATGCTTTTTATCAGCTTCGTTCCGGCTACTGGATCCGTGCCGAGGGCGGCCGCCTGGGCCAGTTTAACCCACCCTTCCAGGGATTGCTATTCAGCTCGCAGCCACCACGCGCTTTTGGCTGGGTGTTAGACAAAACAAACTCCCTCATCGCTCCCGGATTGAACAGCCCGGAAACGGGGTACACTTTGTACCGATTCAATGTTGTCCAAATCTATGATACACAGGAAGCCAGCAACCTGACCTGGTACCTGGTGGGCCCAAACGAGTGGGTGGATTCCCGCCAGATTGCCCGGGTGGACCCGCACACTACTCCTCCCAAAGGAGTGACCTCCAGCCGCTGGATCGAGGTCGATTTGTTTGAGCAAACGTTATCCGTTTATGACAACAATCGACTGGTCTTCGCCACTATGGTATCCACGGGCGTGGCTCCCTTCTGGACCAGGCCTGGCATATTCCACATCTATGTGAAGCTGCCCACCGAAACAATGAGCGGTGCCACTGCCGCCGACCGCTCAGATTATTACTATCTTGAAGACGTGCCCTGGACGATGTATTTCGATGAAGCGCGCGCTTTGCACGGGGCCTACTGGCATAATGGCTTTGGCTACCCGCGCAGCCACGGCTGTGTCAATTTATCGGTTGGTGATTCACACTGGCTCTATGATTGGGCCAACGTTGGCGACACTGTTTACGTCTACGACCCTTCCGGACGGACTCCAGTAGATCCGTCAGTTTACGGAGCTGGTGCGCCTTGACGCCACAAAACCGGTATGGTATATTCAGCCCGCTTCTGGACCCGTGGTGTAGCGGCCAAACATGCGGCCCTGTCAAGGCCGAGATCGCGGGTTCGAATCCCGTCGGGTCCGCCTGAAGTCATTTTTACAGCGACAGCCTGGTATGACCACCGTCAGCCAGGCTGTCTGGTTTTAATTACTTGTGGAACTAAAGAGGAAATTTGCCATTTGCATCCGTTACAACCGGGCCATGACCCGAACATACAACCCGCGCGCCAAGCCCGGCCTGCTTTCTTACAGCCTCTTTTGCCTTTGCATCATCCCATGTCAAGCCGGGGCGCGAGCCATGGATGCCATTTTCATCGGTCACCAGTGAGTCACCGCAGAACAAGACGCCAACTGCAGGCGCAAACAACGAGATGTGGCCCGGAGTGTGGCCGGACGTATCGACCACGCGCAAGCCGCCCAACGCTGGCAGGATTTGACCGTCCGTCAGGATCTCATCCACCTGGAAGGGCGCGGCTTTCATAAATGGGCGCAGCAGGGTGAACACCAAGCGCCGAAGCGAGAAGCCGGATGGATTGATCACCCGGGAAGGTCTGCCTGCCGCGATGGCCTCGGCTTCAATTTTGCTGGCATAAGTGCGGGCGCCGGTGACTTTGTGTAGAGCAGCAAGACCGCCCACGTGGTCAAGATCTGCATGGGTGATGATGATGCGCTTTACATCCTGCGCTGACTTGCCCAGGCTGGTAACATATGAAAGAATTTTCCTCTCATTGCGCGGAAGACCCGAATCAATGACAGTCAACCCGTCAGCATCAACGAGGATATATGGATTGGCTACTACCCCAGGAACGAGGAATACATTGTCAATGATCTTCATACCAGCAGGCTCCTTTTATTGGATCTGACACATTGGGTTCTCATAGGGTTGCCTAGTTCTCTTTATTTAATAGGATCATGTTCTCCAACGGGTGTCTGACAGGACTTCAAAGTCCGATGAGCGCGGGATTAAATTGAAAGTCTGCAATAATTCGGGTGTTGGAAGGGCAGGCCTGCGCGTGGACAAGTCCAGGATTGCTCCTTCTAGGTCAATACTGACCGCTTTTTTCCCATTGGATTTGAGAACATCATGATGAACCTTCCAACGCGCCCCTTGCGGTGAAAGGCCGGAGAGTAAATAGGTAATTGTCACTGTTTCACCCATGCGTACTTCCCGTAAAAACCGGGCATGGATGGCGGTGTAAATGGGCCCGATGCCGAGCAGCTCGAATCTCTCAGTTGGAAACTCGTGTTCGGAAAAGAAATGGTAGCGCAAATCACCAGCCGCATCAATATAAGCGGCGTAGTTCACATGGCCATTGGCGTCAATATCCGACCACCTGATCTCATAGGTTCGGGAATAATCATTCATGGCCGCTCTCCAGATATTGGTTATACCGCACGGCTGCACATACAGGGGCGACTCGCCAGGAACCGCCTCGCGTTTTTACCGGGCGAGACTCTCATGCCTGTCATTACGACCATTGGCAGAGAAGAGTACCCTGCAGGGATGCTCTCGCCCCGTTCCATGTAACGCCTGCCTCAACACAATATCAAACACTTCTATAAGCGCGGTCCAGCGGCTCAGGACAGGAGGACTCTGAAACAAACCCTTCCCCTATTCATTCAAATATGGTTCTGCGCGGGATGAATCAACCCGGCATGAAATTTCCCTTTTTCTTCTTTTCGTTCTTCAATTTTCGTTTCTCCTTCAAATTATGCTCGGGTTTCTTCTTCTGTTCTTTTCTGCCTTTATCTTTTTTTCCGGTATCACTCATGGCTGTTTCTCCTTATTTGATTTGACTTTCCGTTCTTACCGGGGAGAGATCAATCCTTCGCAGATACCCCATAGTTTTTCTTCAGCTTTTTTATTCCTAAACTCACAAGGAAGCTCTTTGCGCTCTTCGAAGAATTTGCCGCTCACACCTTCCACTTCGGGAGAGCTTGCCAGCCAGACGGCTGTGTCTGCGCCTTGCGCACTCGTCCGCCCGCCTGCATATTGGCTCAGGCGGCCAACCAATTCCGGTGCTGTATGGCGATAAAGCCCTGTCTCAGTGATCAGGCCCGGTGCCATGGCATTGGCGGTCACGCCGCTTCCGTCCAGCCGACGCGCCAGCACCCAGGTGACCATGCGGTTGCAGGTTTTTGACTGGGCATAAGCCTTGAAACTATCGAAGCGGCGACGCTCAAACTGCAAATCGTCCAGATCGAGATCACTGGCGTAGGTGGAGGCCACGTTTATGATGCGCGCCGGGGCGCTCCTTTCCAACAGGCCAAGCAATTCCTGCGTGAGCAGAAAATAACCGAGTACATTCGAGGCAAAGGTCAACTCAATACCGTCAACGCTGTTGACCTTCGGGAGTGTACCGCGGTTGCCCGCCGCATTATTGATCAGCACGTCGAGGCGGCGGTACTTTCGACGGAATTCCCGTGCAAACCTGCGAATGGATTCCTGGCTGGATGTGTCAATTTGCATCACCACCAATTTTGAGGAGCCGGTGAGGTGGGTAATCTCAGAGACGGTCTTATTACCTTTATTTAGGTCGCGACAGCCGAGGACCAGTTCAGCCCCAAGAGCAGCCAACTGCATGGCGATCTCTTTTCCAATGCCGGAGGTTGGGCCGGTAATAATGACGCGTTTGCCCTTCATTAAATCCATTGAAATGCTCCTAATTCTATCCTAATTATACTCTCCACCGTGGAAAGCATCAATGCGTCCAATTCCTTTTGGGTTTCAAACTCCCCCTGTCGCACAACCGCCGCGTAAAGGGTGACGTCCTTTCGCTCCTTGCACGGGGACCGTGCCCTATTAATGCAAGATCTCCTGGTTAGCCTGGTCGGCTTCCTGGAATATTTGGTTAACCTGCTCCTTGATCTCGGCGGTGGCGCTGGGAGTCTTTGGGATGAATTTGACCAGGTCGCGCGCATCCTGCAGCAACGCTTTTACCTGGGCGATATATGAAAAATTATACTTGCCGCCCTCGGCTGGGACGGATAGGTTGCGTGCTTTTTGGATCAGGAGACGGGCACGCCGGAGGCGCTCAACGGCAGGAGTGAGACGGGACATAATTATTCCTGTTCTTGAAATATACAATTATTATGCGGCTTTTTCCCGCACATTATCCCATCACCCGCTATAACCTCCTATAACCATATTCCCTCTTGACATTAACGTATCGTCATGGTTTATATTACCACACGAGGTAAAGGTGTACACCGTAAAGCAACTTTCGAAACTGGCGGGCGTCAGTATCCGCACCCTGCATTACTACGACCAGATCGGGCTTCTCAAGCCGTCTTCGCTGGGCGCCAATGGCTACCGCCACTACAAAGAAGAGGCCCTGCTGAAACTCCAGCAAATCCTGTTCTACCGCGAACTGGACCTGAGTCTCGATGAGATCAAGGCCGTGGTTAGCCACCCCGATTTTGATGTGCTGACCGCCCTGCGGTCCCACAAAGAGGCATTGCTGGGACGAGTCGAACGACTGAACCGCCTCATCCAGACCATCGACAACACCATTGACCATTTGAAAGGAAATGAAACCATGAATGTAAAAGGATTATTCGAAGGCTTCAGCCAAGAAGAGCAGGAGAAGTATGCCCTGGAAGCGGAGCAGAAGTATGACCCAGAAACGGTGAGAGTCTCAAATCGAAAGTGGAAGGCATACCCGCCCGCCGAAAAGGAACGCATCCTTGCTGAAGGCAAAGCCATATATGCTGACCTGATCGTTGCGATGCCGAAAAGTGCGGCCAGTGCGGAAGTACAAGCCTGTGTCTCCCGCTGGCACCAGCACATGCAGTACTTCTGGAATCCCAACGATGAGCAGTTACTTGGTCTTGCCGATATATACAACAACGATGCGCGTTTCCGGGCCAACTTTGACAAAATGGATCCGAAGCTGGCCGGATTCATGCGGGAAGCGGTTAAGGCGTATGTGGAGAAAAGGAAAAAGTAAACAGAGATAGCGGATTTTCTAGAACTGTTCAAAATGAAATGGGTGCAATTCACAAAGTGAATTGCACCCATTTTTTCGCTTCTTCATATCTTATTTATTTTTGAGTGGCACTTTCGACATGGCATACTCTGCCAGGGCAGTGATGGTGAGGCTCGGGTTCACGCCGGGGTTGGCGGGCATGATCGAGCCGTCAATGATGTACATTCCGGGATAGTTGTACACTTCGAAGTTCCCATCCACCACGCCCTCGGAGGCGTCTTTGCCCAGTGGAACCCCGCCCAGGATGTGGGCGGTAGTGGGGAGTCCCAGCAGGTTTTCACCAATCGAACCGAGCGCAATCCCATTGGTACGTTTCGCAAAATCGCGCGTCAACTCGTGCGAGCCTTTTACTTGGGCGTGGATCTCGTAACCAGGTTCAGGCTCGGCCACCATCCCGAGGCGGAAAAAGGTAAAGAGACTGCGCCCCAAACGGAAGCGCATGCGGTTATCGGCGTGCTGCATTACAAGCAGGATTGTTACGTTGTGCGCCCAGCCGGGCAGGATGAGGGCTTTTGCAAAGTCAAGCGGGTGGGTGATGGCCCAGCCCAGAAAGCGCAAAAGTCGAACGGGTACGGTCACGTCCGTATCGATCAACGGGGCGGCCAGGAAGCGCATCAGCGACGAACCATCGGGGTAGCGGACCGGCTCGACGCGTGTGATGCTGTCATGGTTATAGATTGATGAGATCGAGACGCCCTCCGAGTAATTAATATCCGACCTCCTTGCCACCGCTCCTAGCAATGCTTCAGAGTTGGTCCGCACCATGTCGCCGAGGCGAGGTGACAAATCCGGCAGGGACTTTTTCTTGTCACGCAGGCTAAGCAGCAGCTTGATTGTGCCCATTACACCACCAGAAAGGATCACGTTTTTAGCCTGAACATGACGATGAGGTCCTTTCAAGAAGCGTGTACTTGACTGGAAGGTGACCAAATACTTCGCATCCGCAGGTAAAGAGGTTGAGTGGATGGGATGAATATTCACAACTTCTGATTCTGCAACAATCTCTGCCCCGTTCCTCTGTGCAAAATACAGGTAATTCTTGGGGAGGGTGTTCTTTGCATTGTAGCGGCAGCCGACCATGCAAGCGCCGCAGTGTTTGCATCCCGCTCGCGCAGGCCCTTGGCCACCGAAGTACGGATCGGTGACGGTCACGCCGGCATCCCCAAAATACGCACCAACGTCGGTGAGGCGGAATGTCCCGCCCATGCCAACCTCTCCGGCCATCGTGCGCAAGAGTTCATCAGCCTTCCAAAGTTTGGGATTCCGTGCCACGCCAAGGATTTTCCTGGCGGCCTCATAATGCGGCTTGAGTACTTTCCCCCAGGCGACGGGCGTGTTCCAGGGGGGCGTGGCGAAGGTCTCATCGGTGGGGATCTCGAGTACGTTGGCGTAGCCCAGGCTCCCGCCGCCGACGCCAGTCCCATGCAGAACCATCGCACCTTTGAGAAGACTTATTTGCATGATGCCGTGGGCGCGGATGGCCGGCATCCATAGATATTTCCAGAACTGCCAGTTGGTTTTGGGGAAATCCTGATCGTGGAAACTCCTGCCTTTTTCAAGAACGAGGACGGAGTAGCCCTTTTCGGTCAGCCGCATGGCGGAAACCGAACCACCAAAGCCGGAACCGATAATGACAAAATCGTACACTTTTTGCTCCATATTTGCTCCTTTGGCTGATACCCATCCGAAAATTCGCGAGATGGAAGGGAATCAAGGTACTGCTCCGGGGACAGGCGCATGGAACTCTGCAGTCCAGAGACCGGAACCGAGATGCTTCTCGTAGACAACCGAGGCGGGTGTGAAGACATGCAGCCAGGTGTGACCAGGTTTCAACGCGATCGGGTTGCCGCTGGCATCGGTAAAGCGGATGGGGCGCAGACGCTGCGTGGTCTGCTCATAAGCCTGGGCGACCGTGTTCCAGTAGATACGATAGATCTTTCCATCCCGGAACAGGTCGGCAGGGCCCATATCGCCGACGCCGAGGTTGATGTCTATTTTCGTCTCGGCGTAGGCGATATGCTGCACGTATAGAACAATGATATTATCGTATAGCAACTGCTGACCGGTCAGGCGGTCGGTCTGAGGGGTGAATTCCTGTACATTATCAGGAGTATTGGAGAAGCGCTGGTATGCTCCGGAAAGCGGATCGTAGAGGAATTGGGACTGATTACCATCGTTCCAGAAAACGTTCACCTGGCTGGCCAGTACACCTCCTCCGGGAGGAGCGGGGTTGAAAACATTGCCAGAGTAGTTGACCGGGTAATTGGGGTTTTTGTTGGCCTCTGCCAGGGCATGCAGGTCGGTGATATTAAGCATGGCGCTATTGAGGTCATTGGAATCGCTGCCAAAAACATAGCGACAGCCGGGCACCTGCGCAAGTACGGATGGATCGCCACTGGCGGAAACGATGCAGCCGCCCTGGAAGAACTTGCCAATGGTCCCATAGGGCAGTCGCATGGAGCGGATGGGACCCACTTCAGGAAGCGGCAATATGGCGAGCCTCTTATCAGGGGTGGGAGTGGGTGTACCCGGGCCAACGGTGGGGGTTGGTTCAGCGGGCAGTTCTACATAACCGGCATCCCAGTCCATGTCCGTTGTTGTGAAGACGATGGGCGGGGTCAGGCCGGTGAGCGGATCGGCGTCACTATCCTTATCCTCAAAACCGACATCCGGTGTGGTGAAGTCCAGATTGGCTGGATGCTCGAAACCGATGCGATAAACCTGGCTGGGGTCGACGTTAAAGCCATAGTACCCGTTCGAATCGGTGGAGGTGGTCTGCAGGACATTCCCGGCAGCGTCATACAATGTGACGCACATCCCACCAATGCCGGGTTCGTCCGGATCCTGAACCCCATTTTTGTTCTCGTCTGACCAGAGGCGGTTGCCCAAGATGGCATTTGTGGCCGTGAATGGTCCGGTGCGCACTCCGCATGAGCCGACAAGATACGGTTTTACCTGGGGTTCTTCCCCATAGAAAGTGGCTAGCAGGCGCGTCATGCCTTCGCCGATATAGATCTCGAAAACCCAAGGGGAAAATGAGATGCCTGCCTGTGGCCTAGAAGAGACCGGGAACAGCGGGACGGATATCAGAATGGTGGGCAAGTTCAGCATGGACGGGTCGCTGACAGGCAGACCAGAGAGGGGGTTGATACCTGGCGGGAAATCGCCAATCTGCGGACCGTAGACACCCGTCCCGCTGACCGGTTGCGGGGTGGGGGAGGCTGTGGAGGTAGGTGTAAAGGTTGGCGTGAATGTCCCTGCAGGCATGGTGGAGGCAGAACCAGCCGATGTGCGCGCTTGTTCGTCATTCCCGATTTCGGTGGATGTGGGGGTTTGGTTCCCACTGCTTTGCCCACTGCAGGCAGAGAAGAAAAGGCCCAATAGAACCAGGATGCTCAGGATGGCGATTCTCTTATTCATCGAGACCCCATGCGCTACGGAGGCGAGCATAAGTCTCTTCCAGCGCCTCATTCACAACTTTTGTTTCAGCCAGCGTCATCATGAAATTGGCATCGCCGGCCCAGCGCGGCACCACGTGGATATGGACATGCCCGATAATCCCCGCTCCGGCGGCTTCGCCGATATTTGCGCCGACGTTGAAGGCGTCCGGATGATATACACTTCGAAGAACGCCTATTCCCCGGGTTGCCAGTTCCATCATTTCGGCGCGCGTTTCCGCGTCCAAGTCTTCGAGCGAGTCTCGATGTTCGTTGGCCACCACCATCATATGACCACTTGTGTAAGGGAAGCGATTTAGAATGACATAACACCGTTTCCCGCGAAAAATGACCAGATTATCGGGACCATCGGTCTCCTTCTGGACATCGCAGAATATGCAGCCTGCGGTTTTCGTTTGGACGAATTTCATACGCCAGGGCGCCCAGAGCCGTTTCATATTTTCCTCATTGTAACAAAAAATATGCCGCGCGAGGGCTCCTTTCCGTTAGTTCGTAAACTGTGAGCCAAAGTCAACTTCTGGATAGTTGACAGTCTTTCCGAACAATAGTATTCTACGGATATGGAACAACTAGCGCTTTTTGATGCATCGCCTCGCTGGACCGTCACCAACCTGACGCGCCATCTGCGCCAGTTGCTGGATGCCGACCCGGATCTGCAAGGAATCTGGGTGCAGGGGGAGATCTCCAACCTGTCGCGTCCGTCTTCCGGCCATATATATTTCACCCTGAAAGACTCCGGGGCTTCACTGAAGTGTGTCATGTGGAAGACCGAAGCCGCCCACCTGCGCTTCGCACCGCAGGACGGGATGGCTATCGAAGTGCATGGCAGCCTGGGCATCTACGAAGTCGCCGGGCAGTACCAGCTCTACACGGACAGCCTCCACCCACTGGGGGAGGGGGCGCTCTACCAGGAATTCCTGCGGCTCAAGGCTTTGCTGGAGACAGAGGGTCTCTTTGACGCAGCCCGCAAGCGCCCCATTCCCGCCTCACCGCGCCGCATCGGGATTGTGACCTCACCGACCGGCGCGGCCTTGCGCGATATGCTCAATACCCTGAGACGGCGGATGCCGCTGGCGGAAGTGACCCTGGCTCCTGCAGTGGTGCAAGGAGACGAGGCTCCGCCGGCCCTGGTGACGGCGTTGCTGACTCTCAACCGAGTCGCTGCGCCGGAAGTGATCCTGCTGGCGCGCGGCGGCGGCTCCATCGAAGACCTGTGGGCCTTCAACGACGAACGCGTGGTGCGAGCGGTGAGCGGGTCGCAGGCGCCGGTTATCACCGGAGTGGGTCACGAGACGGACATCACATTGGTCGATTTCGCTGCCGACTTGCGCGCCCCCACGCCTACCGCGGCAGCCGAGTTGGCGACAGCCATTACGGTGCTGGACCTCCGGCAGACATTGATTGAGATGGTGCACAGTCTCGAAGGAAACATGGGCGTACTCTTCGAGCGGCAGCACAATCTTCTGGAGGGTTTCAAAGGCGGCCTGCGTTTTTACTCACCCTTGCGTCGCGTGCAGACCGAACGCCAGCGCGTGGATGAATTGAGCCGACGGGGAAATACTGGACAGGTTCACCGTCTCGAACTCGCAGTGGAGAGGCTCAAGGGATTGGAAAACCGCCTGACGGCGCTCAGCCCATTGGCTGTGATGCAACGCGGGTATGCGGTCGTCACAAAAAACAAGCGGGTTGTCGCCAGTACATCCCAGGTCCAGGATGGTGATGCGCTGCGCGTCCGCGTGCGGGACGGTGAATTCGGTGCCCGTGTCTCGGGCGATGGATAGGTGATTATGGCAAAAAATGATGTCAAACCAATGGATGCTTTATCTTACGAAGAAGCCTTCGCCGAACTCGAAAAGATCGTGGCGGCACTCGAATCCGGGGAACACCCACTGGAAGAGTCAATGACACTCTTCGAGCGCGGCCAGGCGTTAACCAAACGCTGCGCCGAACTGCTGGATAAGGCTGAGTTGAAAGTCCAGGTGCTGGTGGGCGAATCGTTAGCCGATTTCAAGGAAAGCCAATGAACATCGGCTCCCTGATCCAAAACCATGTCTTTTGGACCGGAATGGTGGGGTGGTTCCTGGCCCAGGTGTTGAAAATCCCCTTGGATTTTATCCGGGAACACCACTGGAACTGGGCTTTATTTTTCGCGGCTGGTGGGATGCCCAGCTCACATTCCTGCTTGGTTACTTCAACAGCCATGGCGGTGGGGTTGCATTATGGCTTTGATAACCCGCTTTTTGCCGTAGCGGTGGCGCTGGCGATGGTGGTTGTTTATGATGCCACGGGTGTCCGGCGCCAGGCCGGGATGCAAGCGCAGAAAATCAACATCCTGGTGGAAGAATTGTTAAAAGGGCATCCGATCAATGAACAGCAACTGCGTGAAGTAATCGGCCATACGCCACTTGAAGCGCTGGGGGGTGTGCTGCTGGGCCTGCTAGTGGCAGTGGTTTTGTGGTTGTGGTGGCGATAAGAAAGCGAGGAGTGAAGAGGGCGGAAGAGACGAAATTACCAAGAAGAAAAGACGCTCAGAAAGAATAATAACCAAGAAGCCCTCGCTCCATGCAAGGACCATGGGTCATAAGAGAATTAGCTATGCAATCGTCTCCTGACCAATTCAAACAGATGGCTGACTTCAGGAACGCGCAGCAGGATCAAAACCAGACTGTAGACTACCCCGCCGATGACTACTCCGCCTAACGTAGTCAGTGCGGCGGAGTGGGACCTCACAGCCTGCATCCAAAAAACGAGCGCGGCTGACATGACCAGGGTAGCAAGCCCGGCGGCACCTGCACCTTTAACCAATTCCTTGCTCTGGATACCCTTCAGGCATTTGCGCAGCAGGAGAAAGAGGGTTGTTGTTTCGATGGCGGTTGAAAGGGAGATCGACAGGGCCAATCCCCCAAGTGGCATCAAACCGATCTGGGCGAACCAGGCAGTAAAGGCAATGCAGAAGACGATGTTCAATCCCATGGCTCCGGCGCTGACCAAGGCAGGGGTCTTTGTGTCGCGTAACGAAAAGAAAGCCCGGACCAGTATTTCCAGTACGCAGTGAAAGACCAGTCCGACGGTATACCAAAGCAGGGCCCAAGCGGTCATCTCAGATGAAAGTGAAGTGAAGTTACCACGTTGAAAAAGGAAGGTGATCAGCGGCTGACGCAGCAGGATCAGACCAAGAGTGGCTGGAATGGCCAGAAACAACACACCTCGTAGTGCTGCAGTCAATGAATTTCGCAGTTCGCTCATTTCGCCGCGGGCGACTTGGGCTGAAAAGGTTGGTAACGTAGCGATACCGATCCCGGATCCGATGATCACGAGCGGCACGGTCATGATCGGGAAAGCATATTTGATGGCTGATAACGAGCCAGTGGGCAGGCCGTTGGCAATGATACCGGTGACAACAAAATTCAGCTGCAGAGTGGCTACACTAATCAAACGCGGACCCATCAGCACCACCACTTCACGCACCGATGGGTTGCCTATCCCAAGGGTGGGTGTGTAATGCCGTTTTGGCAGGCGGAACAGGTCGGGCAGTTGGATGCACAAATGCAGACAGGCGCCCAGCACTACACCCCATGCCAGCCCAAAGATCCCCAGGGAAGGGACGAAGAACAATAATCCGATGATGATCCCGACCCAGTAGATGGCCGAGGCGAGAGAGGGCAACCAGAAGCGCTGGTGGGCATTGAGGATTCCCGACAGGAGACCACTGGCGCCAAAGACCGTGGACGTGATCAGTAGAATCTTAAGCAATTGTGATGTCAACAGTTGTTGAGAGGGGGTATAGTGGGGGGCGAGAAGTTGGGCAATTTGCGTTGCAAAGAGCGAGGAAATGAAACTGAGTGTGGTAAGGATCAGGACGACCAGATTGATTATTGCGGAGGCAAGTTTCCAGGCGGATGGCCGGTCATCTTTTACGAGGAAGGCGGTGAAGGTCGGCACGAAGGCAGATGCCAGCGCACCACCCGCCAGAAGGTTGAAGAGCAAATCTGGGAAAATACTGGCGGTATTAAAGGCATCCATCACCCCACTCGTACCGAAAGCACGGGTAGCCAGGATCTGCCGGACCAGCCCGGCTACCTGGCTGAGGGCGAATGCGACCATCACGGTCCCGGCCGCGCGGGCAATTTGCCTGTTCGCGTTAATGGTGGTCTCACTCATGAGTGGGGATTATACTCCAGGCATGTCATTCCCCGAACCAGATGTCCTGCCCAAGACAATAACGCCTCTCAGACCTGGATCCCTCATCCACCCAATAGCGGACTGAGAACCGCCCAACATTGAAGCGGAAAACCGCGGTGGGAAGCCGATCAATGGACGCGCTGTTCAGCATCAAACCAGCGCAAGCGTGGCTCATTGGCCGGACACCAAAGGAACCGTCCAGTGCGCCCAGGCTTTTCAGTAGAAACGGCTTTAATTGGGTGGAGGCTGCACAAGCCAGCACCAGGATCTGGGTCAAGAGGGGAAGCCGGAGGCGTTTCCGCATAAGCCAAAAATACCACCAGGAAAAATGGAACTTATGTGCTATGGTATGGGAGGAAGCAGTATAATCAAAACAATCCAAGGTTACGAGGAATCCCGTTATGAAGACTAAGAATACTGCGCGTAGCCAATATCAACTATTCTTTCTGGTTTTGACACTGGTTCTGACTTCCTGCATTCCCTCGACCCCTGGTCTGCCCACGACACTCCCGCTCGCGACCGGGACCGAACCTGGAAACTCGCTCGGCTGGCTGGAAATCTACTTTACCAATCCAGCCGACCCCCACGCAGCGGACTACGAGGGCGGCCCGGATGAAATCCTGGCGGCAGCGATTGACCATGCGCGTCTTTCTGTGGATGTGGCCATCTACAGTATAAACCTATGGAGTATCCGTGATGCCCTTATACACGCGCATCAACGCGGGGTGGTGGTGCGTATGGTGATGGAAAGCGACAACATGGACAACGAGGAAGTCCAGCAGATCCAGGATGCCGGGATTCCAATCATAGGCGACCAGCGCGAAGGCCTGATGCATAACAAGTTTATTGTGGTAGACCACTCCGAAGTCTGGACCGGCTCGATGAATTACACCACCAGCTCGGCTTACAAAGATAACAACAATCTCATCCGCATCCGCTCAACAGACGTTGCAGAAGATTACACCACCGAGTTCAATGAAATGTTCGAAGATAACCTGTTCGGCCCGGATGTCCGCGCGGCGACCCCACATCCCAGTATGACGATTGAAGGTACTCCGATAGAAATCTATTTCTCACCGGATGATGGCGTCGCAGCGCATATCCTGTCGCTTCTTCAGGGTGCTCAGGAAAGTATCTATTTCATGGCTTATACCTTTACGGCCAACGATCTCGGTAACGCCATCCGCCAGCGCGCGGCAGCCGGTGTGGTTGTAGCGGGGGTGATGGACGATGGGCAGATCAATTCCGCCCAGGGGACAGAGTACGATCCGTTCATGCAAGCTGGACTGGATGTGCGGCGGGATGGCAATGCCGGGCTGATGCACCACAAGGTCATCATCATTGACAAGAAGATCGTGATCACCGGTTCGTACAATTTCACCGCCAGTGCCGAGACAAGCAACGACGAGAACGTGGTCGTCATCCACAATGCGGATGTGGCTGCGCAATACCTGGAAGAGTTCCAGAAAGTATATAATCAGGCGCAGCCCCAATCAGAACAGACAACGCCCCAATCAGTGCCGACAACGGTAATTTACCCGTAAAGTGTTTCTCCGAAGATACCACCGCCATTTTTTCCAAGTTGGAGTAAAGTCTCCACTAGAAACGGAGGTTGCCAATGAAGAAATGGTATTCGGAAGATTGGCAATTTATCATCGAGGTATTGCAGGTGGGGAAGGATAATAGAGCTGAAGAATGCCGCCTGGGTCTCGAAGTGGGTGACCAATTTGTCTGCCGGTTCGAGACTCCGGCGGGTTTCTGTCCCACTTCCTTTATCAAGATTTTCCCTTCCATGGAGGCTGTCCGATGCGGCGGGGATTTGCGCAACCTGGGTGGGGAAGGCCCGGCTGAGATAACGTTCCTTTGTCCGGATGGAGCCGTGAAGTTCAAGCTTACTTGTGAACAATTACAAGGCTAATGAGAAGGATTCAAGGAGAAACATGCTCTGGCTTGTCTTATCGGTACTTGTGTGGGGACTGATCCATTCCATCCTGGCTTCCCAGAAAGCCAAAGAAGTGGCCCGGCGCTGGTTCGGCGACCGGGCGGGGAGATTCTATCGTCTTGGCTACAACATTCTCGCATGCGTCAGTTTCCTGCCGGTGCTGTTTGTCGCCGCCCTGATACCGGACCGGCGACTGTACCTCGCCCCGCTGCCGTGGTCGGGGCTGATGGTGCTCGGGGAATTGCTGGCTATCGCCGCACTGGTCATTGGATTTGGCCAGATGGACGCCTGGGAATTCCTCGGCCTTCGCCAGCCTGGAGAGAGCGACAAGCCTTCCAAACTGACGACCTCCGGGTTTTACCGCCATGTCCGCCCCCTGTTGTACTCGGCGGGCCTGGCCTTCATCTGATTGACCCCGCTGATGACCGCTAACATCCTGGCGATCAACATTGCCCTGACGACCTACGTTATCACCGGCGCTTATCTCGAAGAACGCAAGCTGCAACGTGAGTTCGGACTGGATTTTGCCAATTAAATGGGTGTCACCCCCGTGTACATTCCATTCCTGAAAGGGAACAAAGCACGGCGAGAATCGTCTTGATACAAGGTTCGTTTCACACGGAGTATAATCACTGCCAATGTCATTCGTCTCTGTTCCCCGGCCCCAGCGTACCCCTTTCTCGTTTCAAATCCTGGCCATCCTGATCGGCAGCCTGCTTCTGTTCCTCCTGGCTGTTGGCTTGATTACGGGTGGTTACCAACTGCTATATGTCGGAAGGGTTTTTCCCGGCATCAGCATGGCAGGCGTGGACCTTACAAGCATGACGCCGGAGCAGGCCCAAAACGCCCTTAACCAGCGTCTGACTTATCCCACTAGCGGGAAAATCGTTTTTCGAGGTGGGGAGAGGGTATGGGTGGCAACACCGGCTGAGCTGGGGATGGTTTTTGATGCCGGGACCAGCGTCCAGCGGGCTTACAACGTTGGACGCCAGGGTGGTTTGTTCACTGAACTGGCCGGTCAGCTCAATTCCTGGCAAGGCGGGCTGAACCTGAAACCTGTCATTGTATTCGACGAGCGCGTGGCCTATGCTTTTCTCCAGAATATTGCCGTCCAGATCGACCAGCCAGTGGTGGAAACCGACCTGCACCTGAACGGGACGGATGTAATCTACACCCAGGGCCAGACCGGGCGAATGCTCAATGTGGATGCCACACTTGCAGATCTGTTCACACAACTCTCGGCCTTCCGGGATGCGGAAGTGCAACTGGTCATCACGGAACAATCCCCGGTGGTGCTGGATGCCTCAGCGCAAGCCAATGCTCTTCGCCAGATCCTGAGCTCTCCGGTGACGCTAAACGTTCCCGATCCCCAACCCGGCGACCCCGGCCCATGGACGATCGATCCATCTGTCCTGGCAGGTATGTTGACGGTTGGCCGCGTGCAAACCGATGCCGGCTGGCAATACCAGATTTCAGCTGATGCCCAGATGCTGGAGCAGTTCCTGGGACAAATTGCCCCGCTCCTGGACCGGAACCCACAGAATGCACGTTTCCTCTTTGACGATGCCTCACGCCAATTAGTGCTGCTCCAACCGGCACTGGTGGGCCGTGCGTTGGATATCACAGCCACCATAGTTGCTGTTCAGACCGGTCTACTGGCTGGTGAGCACAACATTGCACTTGTAATAAATAATGGGTTGCCAGGAGCGGGCAGCGATGAAACAGCGCAAACCCTTGGGATTACGGAACTTGTATATGCCGAGACCACGTATTTTCGCTATTCCAGCGATGCGAGGCTTCAAAACATAGAAACAGCTTCAAAACAATTCAATGGCCTGCTTGTCCCCCCTAACACCTCTTTTTCGATGGGTGACGCAATGGGGGATATCAGCCTGGATAACGGTTATGCAGAAGCCTTGATCATTTATAACGGACGAACCATCACAGGTGTGGGCGGTGGAGTCTGCCAGGTGAGCACCACGCTCTTCCGCACAGCTTTCTTTGCTGGTTATCCGATTGTTGAGCGACACGCTCATGCGTACCGTGTTCTCTATTACGAGCAGACTGCCACAGGCTACGATCCGTTATTGGCAGGCTTGGATGCTACCGTTTACTTCCCGCTGGTGGATTTGAAGTTTACCAACGATCGTCCATCCTGGTTGTTAATGGAGACGGACTTCAACCGGGATGAAATGAGCCTGACGTGGAAATTCTATTCAACGAACGATGGTCGTACGGTCCAGTGGCAGAATCTTGGCTTGCGCAACGTCGTCCCTGCGCCTGACCCGCTCATCGAGGAAAATGCAGACCTCCCAGCAGGCACCTGCAAACAAACAGACTACTCCGGTGACGGTGCGGATATTACTGTAACACGTACGGTCTCAAATGCCTCCGGGCAGACGATGTTCAACGATACCTTCCAAACGCAGTATGAACCATGGCAGGCGGTCTACCAATACGGCCCAGGAACGATAAACCCACAAACGCTGGTGGCCCAGGGTTTGTGTCACTAGGCGTGGTAAAATAGCCGTCTGTTGCTCCTGGAATTGGAGAATAATATGATAAACAAAGACCTACTCGAGATCCTGCGTTGCCCGGCGTGTGTCCGTGAAAAAGATGGCCTGCTTAAACTCTATGAAGAGACATGGTTGATCTGCCAGGATTGCGGCCGCAAGTACCCGATCGTGGAAGATATTCCGGTGATGCTCATTGAAGAAGGAGATAAGTGGGTCAAAGTGGCTGAGAAAGACCTGCCAGTACCGCCGCCCAAGAAGTAAGATGGTTGATAAGAAGTTCGATTTCCTGAACAAAAACCGAACGCTGAAACGCCCGACGACTGGACAGTTCATCTGGTTGGGGATGGGACTGGTCATTGCGGTGGGATTGTTTATCTTTCTACGCGGCTTCGTGGCATGCTGGTCGCTGACTGCCCTGCCGGGGAGCCGGTCATACACTTGCGCAGGCCAGGCAACAAGCCCGGTGACGAACCCTGCAGGAACACCGGTTGCCGGTGCAACAGCCGTACCGACTGGCAATGCTCCCCAAGTTGAATTGCCGCCGCCCTGGGACGGTGCCAGCCGGGTGACCATCCTGGTCATCGGTCTGGACTACCGCGACTGGGAAACCGGCCAGGGGGCGCCGCGCTCGGATACGATGATCCTCCTGACGATCGATCCGGTGGCCAAAACGGCGGGGATGCTTTCCATCCCGCGCGATATGTGGGTCAATATTCCCGGGTTTGGATATAGCAAGATCAATAATGCGTATGCTTATGGGGCCGGGAATTCCCTGCCCGGTGGCGGACCAGGTCTGGCGATAAAAACAGTTGAGAACTTCCTGGGAGTTCCGATCCAGTATTATGCCCAGGTGAGTTTTAATACCTTTGAGCAGATGATCGATACAATCGATGGAATTGACATAAATGTTTCGTCAAAAATTATAGTCGATCCGTTGGGGCCGGGTAATACGACCACCTTGCAACCGGGCTTGAATCATCTAACAGGGCCCCTGGCGCTGGCTTATGCCCGCGCCCGTGATGTAAGCCAGGGTGTTACGGGCGGCGATGTTGAGCGAGCCCAGCACCAGCAGCAAGTCATCCTGGCCATCCGAGATAAAGTGCTTGCACCGGGAAATTTCTTGAAGCTGATGGGCCAGGCTCCCAAACTTTATAGTGAGCTATCGGGAGGCATTGACACTAATCTCACTTTTAACGACCTCAGGCAATTGGCGGTACTGGCAAAGGATATTCCACTGGATAAGATCCAAAATAATGTGATCGATTACTCCATGATGCAAGACGGCACCACCATCCTCGATGGTCTGCCATCAGACATCCTGCGGCCTTATCCTGATAAAATACGCGAACTGGTGGATAAGATCTTCGGCAGCGGAACCATGCAACCAATGGCATCCGGTACCGTGGAAGAGAAGATGAAAGCCGAAGCGGCACGTGTGGTGGTCATCAATGGCACCGGGGTGAGCGGCATGGCAGCGCAAACTTCCGACTACCTGACAGCCCAGGGCATGAACGTCATCGGCAAGGGTAATACGGGCGACTATCCTGATAAGTATTATTCCCCATTCCCCGACCGGACGATCATCATCGTCCACGCCGGGAAGCCCTATGCCATGCAGTATTTGATGGCATTGATGAAGTTTAACAGTACGAGTCAAATTGAAGTGGATTTCAACCCGAATGCCCCGGAGGATATCGTCGTGGCACTGGGCACTGATTGGGGCGGTCCTCCGTAACCTGAGTCGTAAAAAAATTCCCGGTCTCTTCACGACCGGGAATTTTTATAATTTTTGGGGATTATTTTTTTGTTTCCAGATACTCATCGATAGCTCCGGCGGCTTTACGCCCACCGACCATGGCGGTTACCACCAGGTCGGCACCGGTGACACCGTCGCCAGCGGCATAAACACCCGCGCGGGTGGTAGCGCCGGTCTCTTTATCGGTCACGGTAATGAGGCCCCAATCATGAACCTCAAGCCCGGGAGTGGTCTTGCCGATCACCGGGTCCGGCCAGTAGCCGAGGGCTTTGATGGCAGTATCCCCTGCGATGGAGAAATTGGAACCTTCCACCGGGACTGGTTTGCGGCGGCCCTTGGCATCGGGTTCACCAAGTCTCATTTCGATGCACTCGATGGCGGTCAGGCGTCCATCCTCTCCGGCGATGAACTTGACCGGCTGAGTGAGGAAACGGTATTTGGCGCCTTCTTCTTTCGCCATTTTGCGATCCTTGCGACCACCTGGCATTTCCTTCTCGGTGCGGCGGTAGACGCAAGTCACTTCTTCCGCCCCCAGACGCAAGGCGGAGCGCAAGCAGTCAGAAGCCGTATCGCCGCCACCAATCACCACCACGCGCTTACCCAGTACCGGACGCTCGCGTTTGCCCTCGGGGAGCAGGTTAAGTTCGGTATTGGCACGCATCAGGAAATCGGTCCCTTCGTAAACGCCGGGTAAATCCTCGCCGGGAGTTTCCATCCTGGCGTCAATGCCGGTGCCGATGCCGACGAAGACAGCTTCGAATCCTCCCTTGAATAGATCGTCAATCGTTTTTTCCTTGCCGATGGTTGTATTGCCAACGAATTTGACCCCGGCCTTTTCGAAGTCGCCCCAGCGGCAAAAGAAAACTTCCTTGGCGAGTTTGAAATTCGGGATCCCATAGACCAGCAGGCCGCCAGGAGCGGGCTTGGAGTCGAAGAAAGTAATGGAATGTCCTTTTTCGAGCAGTTGTTCAGCGCAGCCCAGACCTGCGGGTCCGGCTCCGACAATGGCGACCTTTTTCCCGGTCGGCTTGCCAACGGGGATGGCTACGCCGGCGGTTTTGCGCTCGTAGCAAGTCACGAAGGTTTCCAACGGACCGCAGAGGACCGGCTCATGGGTCTTATTCAGCACGCAGGAGCCCTGGCAGAGTTGTTCATGCGGGCAGACGCGCGAGCAAACCTCAGGCAGGGAGGATGTCTGGCGGTAGAGTTGTGCGGCTTCAATATAATGCCCCTGCTCGATCAGCCAGATGGCTGAGGGGATATCGTTGTGGCACGGGCAGGCGAGCATGCAAGGGGCAGGGTCGGGACAATGAATACAGCGGGAGGCCTCCAGCATGGCGCGGTCGGAATCGAGCGGGATAACCACATCGCCAAAGTCACAGACGCGTTCCGTAGGCGGCCGCAGCGACAAGTCCGAATAAGGCATGTAGACACGGGCCTTGCGGTCAATTTCCAGAAATTCACTTGGGATTGTTTGCATATGGTACTCTCCTGCCGATACCGACAAACTCGCACTATTTTGATATGTATCATACTCAATCTTGGGCTGTGGTTACAGGCTTATATGTCACCATTGGTTGCGACAATAATCACAATGTAAAAAGATGTCACTCTTCCACCTGATGCCGAAATGTCATGCTACCGGCTTTGACATTTGCGGAGTAAAATCATCAAGTTGTTCTGATATCAGGCGCAATGATTTTATCTCACTTTCGTTCAGGCAGACCCTGAGCATTAATATCACTTTTGGAGGAATAGAATGGCAAGTAATACCAATGATGGAAAAGGCGTATCTGGTAAGTCGAAGAATCTCAAGAGGGGGATGAGCAAGAAAGCAAGAATCTGGTTGGTTATCGGCGTAGTTGCCCTGGCGGTTGCACTGGTTGTAATCATCCTGGGAGTCCGTGCGCGTGCAAATGCAGCCAGCAGCTACCAGACAACGACCGTTGAACGCGGAACTTTGACAGCGACGATCGGCGCCACCGGCAACGTGCATGCCAACCAGACGGCCATCCTTACGTGGCAGACATCCGGCACCGTGGGTGATGTGAGTGCAAAAGTAGGTGACCAGGTTCCGACCGGGGACGTTTTAGCCTCTCTCTCCCAGACTTCCCTGTCCCAGAATGTGATCCTGGCCCAGGCAGACCTGGTGACCGCCCAACGGAACCTGGATAGCGTGCTCCAATCGAGCACCCAGCGCGCCCAGGCGCAGCTCAACCTGGTAAATGCTCAAAAAAGCTACGATAGCGCCAATGCCACGCTGAATGGCATGCTGGCAAGCAACCATGGCGGCACTTCGGCAGACATTGAAAATGCCCGGGCACAATTGACGCTTGCGCAGCAAGCCTATGACCAAGCGAAGACAATGTACGATATGGTCAAGGACCTGCCGGATACCGATGCTCGCAAGGCCCAGGCTTACACTTCTCTTTATAATGCTCAACAATCGCTAACGCGTGCCCAGGATAACCTGAATTTCTTTACTCTGGTTCCTGGCACCAGCGATATTGATGTGGCTAGTGCAAAATTGGCACTGGCAGAGGCGCAATTGGAAGATGCCCAGCGTGAATGGGACCGGTTGAAAGGTGGCCCGGATCCAAGCGATGTGGCTGCAGCCCAGGCGCGCGTGGATGCCGCCCAGGCGACCATCAATTTATCCCGCCTGATGGCCCCATTTGCCGGGACAGTCACCGAGGCCGACCCCATGCTTGGTGACCAGGTTTCCCCAGCTACTTCGGCGTTCCGCGTGGACGATCTCTCGCACTTGCTGGTCGATGTGCAGGTCTCCGAAGTGGATATTAATAATGTCACAATCGGCCAGCCGGCTGTGGTAACGTTCGATGCTGTCCTCGGACGTGAGTATCATGGCAAGGTGGTTGACGTATCGCAAGTGGGTACATCAGTACAGAGCGTGGTCAATTTTCAGGTTACGGTGGAGTTGACCGACCCTGATGCATATGTCAAACCTGGGATGACTGCTTCGGTGACGATCACCATCCAATCTTTGGATAACGTTCTCCTGGTCCCGAACCAGGCCGTGCATCTGGTAAACGGCCAGCGCGTAGTATATGTGTTGCGCAACGGGCAGCTGCTTCAGATTCCTGTCACGCTCGGTGCTTCGGACGATACCAATAGCCAAGTAACCTCCGGTGATCTTTCCGCCGGTGATGTGCTGGTTTTGAACCCCCCTGCTAATTTCACACCTGGTCAAGGTGGGGGCGGCAGAAGATTCTTTGGTGGAGGATAGCATGGCAAAGGACTGGGTAATCCTCGCCGAGGATTTGACGAAAGTTTATCAAATGGGTCAGGTGGAGGTGCGCGCTTTGGCGGGTGTTACGTGTAGTATTGAGCGCGGGGAGGTGGTGGCCATAATGGGGCCATCCGGCTCCGGCAAATCCACCCTGATGAATATTCTGGGCTGTCTTGACCTGCCTACCTCTGGTAAATATATCCTGGATGGGGAAGCGGTTGAAACCCTAAACGATGACCAACTGGCTGATATCCGCAATCGCAAAGTTGGTTTTGTCTTCCAAACTTTCAACCTGCTCTCGCGCACGACTGCCCTGGCCAATGTAGAACTGCCGCTCCGTTATGCCGGGAAAGTACCGAACAAAAAAGAGCGGGCGCGCGCTGCACTTGAGTCGGTTGGATTGAGTAATCGTATTTCGCACCGACCGACGGAACTCTCCGGCGGCCAGCAGCAACGCGTAGCGATCGCGCGGGCACTGGTTAATAACCCCGCCATCATCATGGCCGATGAGCCGACCGGGAACTTGGATTCCAAAGTTGGGAAAGAGATCTTGGAACTTCTGCTCGCCCTTAACCGTGACAATGGAACCACATTGATCATCGTTACCCATGATCCGTCTATTGCTGCTCAAACCCAGCGTATCATCCACCTGCGCGACGGGCTGGTCGAGGAGAAGAAATGAACATCGGGCAGTCCATTATTGAGGCATTGGAGACTCTGAACGGAAATAAACTCCGTTCCGGTTTAACAATTCTTGGTATTGTCATTGGTGTGGGTGCGGTGATCGCCATGTTGGCGATAGGGCAGGGTGCCCAAGATACAATAACGGGTGCGATCAGCGGTATTGGCACCAACCTGCTCTTTGTCTCTTCAGGAAATGAGACTCTGGATGTGCGCAACCCTAAACCCCTGACCTTGGGTGATGCCCAGGCGATCGCCGATCAATTTGCTGCAACCGACGTTCTGGCAGTTGCGCCAATTATTCAGGGCAGGGCCGATGTTACTGCCAGCGGCCAGACGATGAGTGTTAGCGTGACCGGTACCACGCCGGAGTACTTTGTGATGCAGAATTATTCCCTGCTTGAGGGCGATTTCCTGACCCAGGAAAACCTGCAGGGGAACGCCTCGGCGGTGGTTATTGGCCCGGGTGTGGCAGACAAGTTATTTGGCCGCCGTAATGGCGTTGTCGGTGAGACCATCCGGATCAATGGGCAGCCTTTCCACGTTGTTGGTCTCCTGAAATCCAAGGGCGGGGGGTCATTCGGCAGCCAGGATAACCAGGTCATCGTCCCGTTTACCACCGCCCAGACACGCTTGATCCCCCGCTCAATTCTGAATGAAGTGGATCAACTTTACGTGCAGGCAGTCAGCGCAAAGGCGGTTCCGCTGGCCACCGACGAAGTGAAACAGATTTTACGCCAGCGCCACCGCACGCCGGTGGGTGTGGATGATTTTACGGTTTTCTCGCAGGCAGACTTTCTCTCCATCGCCACCACGGTGACAGGTGTTTTCACTATTTTTCTGGGCGGGATCGCCGGCATTTCCCTGCTGGTGGGCGGGATCGGGATCATGAACATCATGCTGGTTTCCGTCACCGAGCGGACGCGTGAAATAGGTTTGCGCAAGGCACTAGGAGCGCGCAAGCGCGACATCCTCATCCAGTTCCTAATCGAGTCGTCCATGCTCAGCCTGATCGGCGGCATGATCGGCATCCTGCTGGGCTGGTTCCTGGGTTTCATCGTGGGACGCATCGCGGCAGCCTCCGGGAATCCTTTCAATCCAGCCATCAGCCTGAATGCCATCCTGCTGGCAACTCTCTTCTCAGCAGCGGTGGGACTGTTCTTTGGAATATACCCGGCCAACCGTGCCGCCAGCTTGGAACCGGTGGAAGCGCTGCGGTACGAATAAGCTGACCCATTGAATATGGAAGTAAAATCAAATCCGGCATCACCAGGATGCCGGAGTTAATTTTGGAGCCAGCCATGCCTGTTAAAATTATCGAAATCGGTCCCGAACGTCTTGTGGAATATGCCAGTGTACCGATCAAGGTCGGAGTGAAATCCACCCTGCAGGTTGAATTGGTGGACGATGGCCTGGGTGGGATGCTTCTGCACCAGTTCCCGGTGGAGCGGCCTTACGTCAAGGATTACGACTCGTACGGGGAAACCCCCACCGACTGGCCGAAACTGTTCGACGTGGCCAACTGGGGCTTCTTCCTGGCAATGGATGGTGAAAGACCGGCTGGCGCGGCGGCAGTGGCGTTCGATACCACCGGCGTGTTCATGCTCGAAGCCCGGCGTGACCTTGCGGTGTTGTGGGACATTCGCTCTCACCCAGCGTATCGGGGTGTGGGGATCCCGCTCTTCCGGTACGCAGCCGAATGGTCCAGAAAGCGCGGCTGCAGGCAGATGAAAGTCGAAACGCAAAACGTCAATGTCCCGGCCTGCCGCTTCTATCTTCGAATGGGTTGTCAACTAGGCGAAATCCACCGCTTCGGATATGCCGCCTTCCCAGCCGTGGCGCACGAGGTGATGGTGAACTGGTATTACACCCTTTGACCGTGAAACATGAAGTAAAATAGGGGATACTTTGATAACTCAATCATCACAGGAGACTTCATGGAGAAGAAAATCGAACAACTCAAGGCGTTGCTGGCTGATATCTCAGACTTGAGCTATGCAGCGGCCCTGCTTGGTTGGGATCAGCAGACCTACATGCCGACGGGTGGAGCGCGAGGGCGCGGCAATCAACTGGCGCTGCTCGGACGACTGGTTCACGAGCGTGTCACTTCACCCGAACTGGGCAAACTACTGGATGAACTCAAACCGTACGCTGCCAGCCTCGACCCGGATTCGGACGATGCCCGGCTGGTCAAAGTGACCGCCCGCGGTTACGAAAAAGCTGTCCGTGTACCGGTTAAACACGTTGTCGAATTTGCGCAGGTGACCACCCTCGGTCAGCAAGCCTGGATTGAAGCCCGGGCCAAATCTGATTTCTCCATCTTCCGCCCACACCTGGAGAAAATTGTCGCCCTGCGCCAGGAATATGCCTCATTCTTCCCGAATTTTGAGCATCCTTACGATGCCTTGTTGGATGACTTCGAACCGAATATGAAGACCGCCGATGTGAAAGCCATCTTCGATGGATTACGCCCCAAGCAGGTGGAACTCATCAAGGCTATTGCCGGCAAGCCGCAGGTGGACGATTCCTTCCTGCACCAGCCGTTCGACGAGAAGAAGCAGTGGGATTTCGGTGTGGAAGTCATCACCAGGTTCGGCTACGATTGGAACCGCGGCCGGGAAGACAAAGCCCCCCATCCATTCACCACCAGCTTCGGCATCAACGATGTACGCATCACCACCCGCGTGGCTCCGGAATTTCTCAATACGATGCTTTTTGGCACGATGCACGAGTGCGGTCACGCCCTCTATGGAATGGGTGTTGCTCCTGAACTGGAGCGCACTGGCTTGGAAGGCGGCGCTTCGCTGGCGGTGCACGAATCGCAGAGCCGTTTGTGGGAAAACCTGGTCGGGCGCTCGTTCTCATTCTGGCAGTACTTCTACCCGCGCCTGCAGGAAACCTTCCCAAAGCTGGCGGGTATCACATTGGAGAATTTCTACAAAGGCATCAACAAGGTCAAGCCCTCGCTCATCCGCGTCGAAGCTGACGAAGCCACCTACAACCTGCACATCATGCTGCGCCTCGAATTGGAAATCGCCCTGCTCGAAGGCAAGGTAATGCCCAGGGATATGCCCGACCTCTGGAATGCCAGGATGCAGGAGTATCTGGGTGTAACCCCGCCCAATGATGCCCAGGGCGTTCTGCAGGATATCCACTGGTCCGGCGGTTCGATCGGCTATTTCTCCACCTATGCTCTCGGCAATCTCATCTCGGTCCAACTCTGGGAGAAGATCAACCAGGATATTCCCGACCTGGTCGAGCAGATCCGCCAGGGCAAATTCGAGACTCTGCTTGGCTGGTTGCGTGAGAAGGTCCATCGCCACGGAGGCAAGTTCGAACCACAGGAACTGGTAATGAAAGTCACCGGATCAAAGATCGATCCGGCGCCTTACGTGCGCTACCTCACTAAAAAATACAGCGAGATCTATAACCTGTAGATGGGCAGAGACACTCCAAACGGAGCGTCTCTTGTTTACGGGTATAATTTCAACATGCTATGCCGCTTTCTCCTGACCTTCACTCTGCTCGGTTTCCTGGCTGCCTGCGCACCCGCCACCACGACCTCCTCTCCATCCCAGACCCTGACCCCGCTACCGCCCACTACGGTCCCGCCTGCCACGCTCCGGCCCACAGCGTCGCTCCCCAAAACTGCCACCAGTTCCCCGACTACCGAGACCGCCTCCCCAACAGCGGAGGCCTCCCCAACCCTTGAGACAACCTTCACCCTCGAGCCAACCATTACCGAAACCATCCTCCCGGTCACGACCCTTAGCCTGCAGCCCACGGAGGTAGCCACCAGCATCCCGCTGCCGGTAGCTGGCTCCGGCGCGATCCAGTTCTACGGTCCGGGGCCGCTTTCGAAACTTGTCTCGCCGATTACGGTATACGGATATGCGATACCCGGGTACGGTGCCAATGGGCGCGTAACCCTTTATGGGGAGGATGGCCGCCTGCTGGCCACCAAGGTCTTGCAACTGAACACGGCCTATACTTGGGCTTATTTTTACGGGACTCTGACATTCGAGGTCCAGGGAGCCGGGGAGCTGGGGCGGCTGACGATGAGCACGCAGGATGCGTACGGGCGGTTGACCGCCGTGAATTCGGTCCATCTTATTTTGCTGCCCGAAGGGTATTCGATCGTCAACCCGCCCGGAAACCTGAAAGAGCGCTGCGTGATCGACCAGCCGGCGACCGGACACCGCATAGCCGGTGGAACGCTGGCGGTTGTTGGGGAGATGCGTCCCTATAACAGCCTGCCGTTGGTAATCGAACTGGTCACCCGGGAGGGGAAAGTAATTGCTTCCCAACAGGTGGACGTATCGCCTGCAGCTGATGACAGCTATGTGCCTTTCCAGGTGGACGTGCCATATTCCATCTCCAGCGGAACCTGGACGCTATTATCAATCAGCGAGCCGGATGACCGTATTAGCGGAACGATGTACCTTTACAGCCAGGAAATTTACCTCAATCCTTGACTTGCCCCTGCGGGGGTGATACAATAGCCGCTCGTTCGACCCGTCGCGGGGTAGAGCAGTGGCAGCTCGTCAGGCTCATAACCTGGAGGTCGCTGGTTCGAGTCCAGCCCCCGCAACTGGAAGGCGCCTGAAAAGGCGTCTTTTCTTATTTATGGTGCTGGTTCCACCCCTAAACAGGAGCATGTTTAGACTTGAGACATAGGTAACAACCGTACGGAGACATGGGTAACAGTGTGCAATGGTAAAAAAAAGTCAAAACTAAAGAGGAACGGCTAAGTGAATTTTGTCAACGGAGAGGAGCAGGGCGGGCTTCGGCGCCTCGTGGCGTCGAAACGTCCGATGGCGGCATGATGCCGCCTCGGCCAGGGGTGGCACCAGATTCAGGTGTTTTTTTCTTAATTTTCGAGGAACGAATACAGCTTCCCCATGGTCCCCCCATTTCACCCCGTCCAGAACACGGGGGCTAGCAATCAGAAATGTGGGGGACGAGCAGAATCGACCAGGACCCGGCGAGTTATCCTCTGACGCTCCCCAAGGGGGTGCTACGCGAGTGACAGTTGTTTGTTTCGAGGAACAATAGAGGAACAAACAACCCCTCCCAGCTTCCTTATTCTCTTCGAGGGCTTCTTCATTGTTAAGTCCATTTGTGGACATGAAGATCCTGGCCGAGGTTGTTTTATGCAAAACAAACAACCCGCTCCCCCGGAAGAGCACTGGGATGAGATCCCGAAAGGGCGCCGGGACGGTGTCCCGGAAGAGCACTGGGATGATATCCCGAAAGGGCGCCGGGACGGTGTGTTTGCATAAACCTGTGATCATATCCACTCCAAAGAAAAAAATGGACCAAGGTTGTGAAGGCTTGACCGTTGACTACCCTGACGGGTACGATGTCAAGTCAGCGGTGGCGTGCGGGTGGTAAAACCGCCCGACGAATAGCGCGCAGCACTGGCAAGAGACGGCGCGCAGTTAAAACAGATAAAGGGACGGTGCTTGCGGCCGTCCCTTGCCAAGGCTATTCTAGAACAATTGTTCAGTTAAGTCAAGGGGGAAAACGGAGTCCAGATCAAGGCACGGTTTACGGCCAGAGGCCGCTTTGAAAATCATTAACATATGACCGGATGACGTTGAAATCAATATTCCAAATAAAAACATTTGCATGTACGTCTGGATCATAGATCCTGCTTTGTACATAATAGCTGTCGGGTATTTCTGCGAAACTCAGATCGGTGCTATCCATTTTTTTGACCAAACACACCATGCTGCTTATTTGATTCGGACTTAGATCCGTCAGTACTGTGTCTTTTAATATTAGCAATAACGCCGGTATCTTTAATATTACGGCAGGGGAGGTTATTTTGTCGGTGAGACCTTTAATGATCGCATCCTGGTCGGTGATCCTAATGAGCGAAGAATACCCTTCTCTTATTCGAGCCAAATTCAATGCTTCGGTACCATCCAAATGCTGTGTCCCTGCAGGGAAATAACCCAAATCTTCGTCCGGAGCTTGTCCATCAACTGGTTCGGGTAAATAAATATCAATTCCGTCCAGCGCGTCTACTGTCCTTACAAATGCTGCCATGTTTACGACCACATAGTTATCTACATTAAGACCAAAATTCAATTTTAATGTTTTGGCAAGCAGTCCCGCACCCCCGGCCGACCCATCGTAATAACCCATCGCCGGGACCCCATAAAAATAGGCTTGATTAAGCTTGCCATGGGTGATCCCATAATGATCCTGGATCCCCGGGATCTCCACCCATATATCCCGATCGAGCGTAAAAATCGATACTTTAGGTTTGGTGAAATCAACACGGACAATCCTGATGACATCTGCCAAACCATATAAATAACCGTCACCCTTGTAATCAATACCGGCAACCAGTACTGTGAGTACCGGGATATCTCCGCATAGAGGCGGTGATTGGGTTGGAGATGGTTGCCGGGTGACCAGTGGCTGGTGGGTTGGAGGTTGTGATGTAGATTGATTGGAGGTTGGAAAGCCAGTTATTTCTGAAGTGGGCTGCCCAGCCAGCTCCTCCCTGAGGGATGGTCCAAGAGGTTTTGCCAGGAGGTTATTGAAATATAAATATGTAGAAATCGATGCGATGATCACACAAATGGATAAAGCGACGATCAATATTTTCTTCTTATTCATAATGATCCTTTATCAGTACCCATCAGCAAGCCCACGGTATCATAAGCGCAACTCTGGAGGTCGTCAAGTGACCGCCCCGGATCAGCAGCGGGTTCCCACCGAACGGTCGGGAAAGAATCGTATAACTGTCTACAATTTGCGTGACAGCCTGTCATCCGGGGAATGTTATAATATGTTGAAAATTATATTGAAATCACACTATTTTCAACTATTTTCCTCGTTTTTTTGCACAGTCCCCCGGGCATTAAGCAAGGAGATGTTATGGAAAAACAATCCACCCCAAACAGGGAGGAAAATGCCTCCATTATGACCGTTCATGATGTGGCCAGTTATTTACGCCTGAGTGAAGCAAAAGTATACCGGCTGGCTAAAGAAGGAAGTGTTCCTTCCTTTCGCCTGGGGAAGAGCTGGCGCTTCAGAAGAGATCTGCTTGACGAATGGACCAGGAAAGAGACCCGGCAAATTCCCCAGGATGCCGGTTAGCCGTTATTGCTTGATAGCCGGAGTTTTGCTTCAGAATTTGAGTTCAACTGTTTAGTAGATCAGATGACACATCGTTGGTATGTCCTCCGCAGCAAACCGTGCAAAGAAGAATTCCTTGCCGGACAAATGGAAGCGCGCAGAATAGAGATTTTCAACCCCCGCATCCGCGTCCAGACGGTCAACCCGCGGGCGAGGAAGATCAAGCCCTACTTTCCGGGATATGTGTTCACGCACCTGGACCTGGAGAAGACCGGCACCTTTTCCACGCAATATATCCCGGGGGCGGCCGGCCTGGTGTCCTTCGGAGGGGAGGCGGCGGATGTGCCCGACGGGTTGATCCATGCCATAAGGCAGAGGGTTGACGAGATCAATGCTGCGGGCGGCGAGCTGTTTGATGCTCTAATAACGGGTCAAACGGTCGTCATCCATTCAGGGCCGTTCGCAGGCTATGAAGCGATCTTCAATGGACGCCTGCCTGGCTCGGAACGTGTGCGGGTGCTGTTGAAACTGCTCAAGAACCGGCAGATGCTGGTGGACCTGCCAGCAGGACAGATCCGACCGAAGAAATAGCCCCGGCTGAGGATCCGGCAAGACCCTCAGCGGGAGGCTGGTAATATCTGAATATGAATTTCCGACCTGCAGGAATGTCGGAGGGGCGGAGCGTTCCAGAAAATAAACGTGAGAAAGAGTAACTTGGTGAGGATGGTTAATTCTTATGACCCCAATCAAAACAACCCTGATCGAAAAACTGAAGGATAAGACTGCCCGGATCGCCATCCTCGGCATGGGCTACGTTGGCCTGCCGCTGGCAGTGGTGTTCGCCGAGGCCGGGTTCCAAGTTACCGGCATCGACCCGGACGGACGCAAAGCTGATTCACTTGTCAAGGGCGTCAGCTACATCCCGGACATCTCCACGGAAAGGCTCGCGCCGCTGGTCAAGTCGGGTCAGTTGAAAGCTACCACGGATTTCTCGGCCTTGAAGGACATGGATGCGGTCAGCATCTGCGTCCCAACGCCTCTGCGCAAGACTGGCGACCCCGACATGTCGTTTATCCTATCCGCCACCGAGCAATTGGCGAAGTACATGCACAAGGGTATGGTCGTTGTGCTGGAGTCGACCACTTATCCCGGCACTACGCGTGAGGTCCTGCTGCCGATGCTGGGGGATGCCAATGGCCTGGCAGTCGGCAAGGATTGGTTCCTGGCCTTCTCGCCGGAGCGGGTTGACCCCGGCCGCGAAGATTACACCACCCTGAATACCCCCAAAGTGGTGGGCGGCATCACGGGGGCCTGCGCTGAGGTGGCGGCAGCCTGGTACGGCGGGGCCATCCAGCACATCCACCTGGTCTCTTCGGCCGAAGCCGCCGAGATGGCGAAATTGCTGGAGAACACCTTCCGAATGATCAACATTGCCATGGTCAACGAGATGGCCATCATGTGCGAGCGCATGGGCGTGGACGTGTGGGAGGTGATCGAGGCGGCGGCCACCAAGCCGTTCGGCTTCATGAAGTTCACCCCCGGCCCCGGACTGGGCGGGCACTGCATCCCGATCGACCCGCTCTATCTCTCATGGAAGATGAAGGCCTACCAGTACACGGCGCGTTTCATCGAACTGGCTTCGGATATCAACACCAACATGCCGCGCTATGTTGTGACCCGCATCCTGGAGGCGCTGAACGAGCGCGGCCAGGCGCTGAAAGGGGCACGCTGCCTCGTCCTGGGCGTGGCCTACAAACCCGACATTGACGACATCCGCGAATCCCCGGCGCTGGATGTGATAGGCCTGCTACAAAAGATGGGTGCAACGGTGGAATACCATGACCCGTACATCCCCGCCCTGAAAACTCACGAGGGCGCCGAGATGCGCAGCGTACCGGACCTGATGAGGGCTATACGTTCTGCGGACGTGGTCGTCGTCGTGACGAACCACAAGGTTTACGATTACCTGGCCATCCTGGAGGCGGCCAAGTTCATCTTTGACAGCCGTAACGCGCTGGGGCAGTTGGGAAAAGAAAGCCCGAAGGTGGAGAGGCTCTAATGGCAAATTACCTGGTCACCGGCGCGGCCGGGTTTATCGGCAGCCGCCTAACCGAAATGCTCATCGAGCAGGGACACACTGTCACCGGAGTGGACAACCTGAACAATGCCTACGACGTCCACATGAAAGAGTATCGTCTGTGGAAATTGCAGGACCTGGATGGGTTCACCTTCCAGAAACTGGACATATCTGAACGTTCCAACGTTGAAACGGTAGAGCGTTCGAGCGTTCCGTTCGAGGCGGTCATTAACCTGGCGGCCAGGGCCGGGGTCCGGGAGAGTGTCGAGAATCCCGGGGTTTTCCTGGAGACGAACGTCATTGGCACCCTCAACCTGCTTGAAATGTGCCGCCGGAATGGAATCCGCAAGTTCATACTGGCTTCCACCTCCAGCATCTACGGTGCCAATGCACCGCTCCCGACGCCGGAAACCGCCGACAGCGACCATCCGCTCCAGCCGTACGCCGCCAGTAAAAAAGCGGCCGAGGTGCTGTGTCACGCTTACCATTCTCTTTATGATATCGATGTCAGCGTGGTGGTTTATTTTACGGTCTATGGCCCGGCGGGGCGCCCGGATATGAGCATGTTCCGCTTTACGAGATGGATAAGCGAAAGCGAACCTGTGCGCATATACGGGGACGGGGAACAGTCGCGCGGCTTTACCTACGTGGATGACATTGCCCGCGGGACCATCCTGGCCCTGAAGCCGCCCGGTTACGAGATCATCAACCTGGGCGGGCACGAAGTGATCACGATGAATGCACTGATCGCCCTGCTCGAAAAGCGGATTGGCAAAAAAGCCATCCTCGAGACTCACCCACCCAACCCGGCCGACATGCTGACCAGCCAAGCCGACGTGACGAAAGCCCGCAACCTGCTCGGCTGGCAGCCGCAGGTGGGACTGGAAGAAGGCGTTTCCCGGATGGTGGATTGGTACAATGCCGAGCGGGAGTGGGCGAAGAATATTTCAATGGGATAAAGCAGTGACCGGATGACGGGAGACAGAAGACGGACAAGGACTGAAGACGGAGGACGGGAGACCGAAGTTGGAAGAGTATAAGTTTCAGAAGTTACAGGTGTATCAGTTAGCGCTGGCGTATGTGGATTCCATTTACGTATTGGCCATGCAACTCCCAGATAAGGAGCGCTTCAATCTATCCAGCCAGGTCGAACGCGCCGCAACATCCATCGTCTTGAATATAGCCGAAGGTTCCACAGGCCAATCGGATGCAGAACAAAACCGGTTTCTTGGCCTTGCATTACGTTCTTACCTTGAAACCATTGCCTGTTTAGATTTAATAAACCGTCGTGCTTATATCGCTGCTGAAGATCTCTCTGCTCTGCGCGAGCAAGGTCACCAGCTTTTTATCAAACTCTCAGCTTTTCGTAAATCGCTTAGGTAAAAGACGGATGCCGGGAGACAGAAGACCGGTCTCCTGTCCTCGGTCCTCAGTCTTCTCTATTAGTCCCATATTGGAATTAATCAGCTAATTTGAAATATGAATCAAATAAGAACTGATCTCGACAAAGAACACTGGGACATGGTCATCGAGCCCCACCGAGCCCTGCTTGACCTGAAGCTGGGCGATTTGTGGCGCGCCCGCGACCTGGTCATGCTGTTCGTCTGGCGTGACTTCGTCTCGGTCTACAAACAGACCATCCTCGGCCCGCTCTGGTATCTCATCCAGCCGCTGCTGACTACCATCATATTCACGTTCATCTTTGGCAGCGTGGCGAAATTACCCACCGATGGCCTGCCGCAGTTCCTGTTCTACATGTCCGGCACGGTGGTTTGGTTTTACTTTTCCACCTGCATTACCAAGACATCCGATACTTTCATCACCAACTCCAACCTGTTCGGCAAGGTGTATTTCCCCCGCCTGGCCGTGCCTGTCTCCATACTGATCTCCAGCCTGATCGCGTTTGCCATCCAGTTTCTCTTCTTCCTGGCTTTCATGGGCTATTTTGCATTGCAGGGCAGCGTGCTGCATCCCAACTGGTGGATCCTGCTTACGCCCGTTTTACTCTTTATCATGGCCGGCCTGGGGCTTGGATTCGGCATCATCATCTCCTCACTCACCACCAAGTACCGCGACCTGCGCTTCCTGGTGCAGTTTGGCGTGCAGTTGCTGATGTATGCCACGCCGGTCATCCTGCCGATCTCTTCATTCCCCAAGCGTTTCCTCTGGATCATCCAGGCCAACCCGATGACACCCATTGTCGAGACCTTCCGTTATGCCTTCTTGGGCGCCGGGACGGTGAGTCTCCCCGACCTGGCGTATAGTTTTGGCTTTATGGTGGTGGTTGTTATCATTGGGACACTGATCTTCAACCGGGTGGAAGCCACGTTTATGGATACGGTATAGTAGCTGGAAGCAATAAGCGATAAGCGAGAAGTGCAAGGCTGAAAGCGATAAGCTAGAAGTGCAAGGCTGAAAGCGATAAGCGAGAAGTGCTAGGCTGAAAGCGATAAGCGAGAAGTGCAAGGCTGAAAGCTCAAAGCTGAAGGCAAAAAGTTTATAGCTCAAAAGTGGAAGTAATAAGCTCAAAGCTGGAAGTAAAAAGCTTATAGCTCAAAGCTGAAAGCAAGGAGAAAAAAGAAAGTGGAAGAAGTGGAACAGGTAGCTTATAAGGATTTGCAGGTATGGCAGAAAAGCATGGAGTTTGCCAATCAGGTTATCCATTTGATTGATGAATTGGATACCCCACGCAAGCATTACCGTCTATTGGAGCAGCTGGAATCAGCCGTTACATCTGTGCCCATGAATATTGCCGAAGGGAAAGGCAGAGAATCAAGGAAAGAATTTATCCATTTCTTGTATATTGCACGTGGTTCCATCTATGAAACTCTGACGCTTTTAGAGATTTTTCAAAGGCAAGGTTGGGTCGATCCAGAAATATCTAAAGGTCTTGAAAGTTCTGCCATCGAAATCATCAAAATGTTGAAAGGCCTGATCAAAGCCATCGCACAAAGCTCTTGATCTCTTCTCTTTTAGCTTTGAGCTTATTTCTTTCAGCTATTCCCTTTCACCTTTCACCTTTGACCTATATCCTTCGAGCTTTGAACTATGAACACCGTTATTAGCGTAGAACACCTCTCCAAAGTCTACCGCCTGGGCCAGATTGGCACCGGCACCTTAAGCCATGACCTGAACGTTTGGTGGGCGAAGACGCGCGGAAAGCCCAATCCCATGCTCAAGATCGGTCAGGAAGATCATGGTAACCGCGATGGCGAAGAGATCTGGGCGTTGAAAGATGTCTCTTTCACCGTGGAGCAGGGCGAGGTGCTGGGCATCATCGGTCGTAACGGAGCAGGCAAGAGCACCCTGCTCAAGATCCTCTCGCGGGTCACTGCGCCAACCTCCGGCAAGGTCAAGATCAAAGGCCGCATCGCCAGCCTTTTGGAAGTAGGCACCGGCTTCCACCCCGACCTGACCGGGCGCGAGAATATTTATCTCAATGGCGCCATCCTGGGAATGAGCCGGAAGGAGATCGAGCGGAAATTCGATGAAATTGTGGATTTTGCCGAAATCGAGCAATTTATTGATACTCCCGTCAAGCGCTATTCCAGCGGAATGTACGTGCGCCTGGCCTTTGCCGTGGCGGCGTACCTTGAGCCGGAAATCTTGGTAGTGGATGAAGTGCTGGCAGTCGGAGATGCGGCGTTTCAGAATAAGTGCTTGGGCAAGATGGGGAATGTAGCGAAAGAGGGACGGACTGTGTTGTTTGTGAGTCATAATATGTCAGCGGTGACTTCACTGTGTTTCAACGCTATTGCTTTGGATCAAGGAATATTATCGTATATTGGCGATGCTCAAACTACAGTAGCCAATTATTTGGCTCATAATGGAATAGGTTTTCCTATGGACAGCTATTTTGAACATTCCAGCCATTTAGGTACAGGTAAAGCTAAATTTATGTATTTGAAAATTGGAGGACTATTAGAAGGAAAAATAAATAATAATATATATTTTGGGAGTAGTATAGTCTTTGAAACAGAAGTGAAGGCTTTTGAGGATATTCCCGACTCTAATGTTGCTATTACTGTTTTTGATAAGAATAACTATCGTTTAATAGATATTAACACTGCATTGGATGGAAAATTCATAAATTTAAAAGCAGGTGATGAAAAAAAAATAAAATTCTATCTTTATGACGTATTGCTAAAGCCAGATATTTATACGGTAAGTCTGTGGATGGGGCGAGGCAGGTTGGAAGAAATCGATCATATTATGAATGCTGGTCGTTTGGAGGTAATAGCAGATGCTAATTTATTTCGGCACACGGAGACATTTCCCGGGCCTTATCAGTGTAAATTCGTATCAGAAATAGAGTCTTAATGCCTAATTCTCACGAAAAGGTTTGCTTATGAAATTATTCACGAATATATTAGAATTGTTCTATAGCCCATTTAATTGGCTTAAGCTATTTAAAAAGACCTATATAGCGACTCCAAAATTCTTTCGGAACCGTTGGTTGTGGGCTTTTAGGCAATCTTGTTTGCAATGGTTTGTTATCCCGATGGTGGTTCAACATGAGAATGGTGCTAAGTTTTACCTTTCAAAAGACCCAATTGATGATCGTGTATTATTAGGGATATATGTTTATTTTAGGGATTTATATTTACCTCAATCGCTGAATGTGCCTACGGATGTATTGATTTTAGATTTAGGTGCACACCATGGTTATTATACAATTGCAGCTTTGTTTAACTATCCTGATATTCATATCATTTCTGTTGAGCCTGACCCTATTAGTGTGGATTTGTTAAGGTACAACATTAATATAAATCATATGAATAATCGAGTAGATGTAATTCATGGCGCATTTGGTAAAGAAAATGGTGATGGTTGGTTGACAAGAGATAGTGATGGCTCGTGGGGAAATTATCTGGGAGGATTTGGCGATGCCAGTGTAAAAGTACAAATATTATCTATGAAAGATGTACTACGAGAAAGGTCTGTGTTTTTAGTAAAGTGTAATTCAGAAGGCGGTGAGTTTTTCGATATTCCGAACATGTTTGAGAACGGCATATTTCCGAACTTGATATTATTATTTGTTCATCCAGATCATGGTAATGAAAAGGAACTTCTACAGACACTTCATTATTACAATTATGATGTACAACCATTATTCAGTACGATCATAGATCCTCGGTATATCTGTAAAAAAAAAGATGCATTGGTCTGATATTTATCTGGCCTTTTGTTTCTTTGTCCTTGGTAAGGTTGTTTTATTCTGAAATTAGATGAGTAATATGCTTTGCTTCTCCGTAATAATTCCCACGCGCAACCGTTGTTCTATACTCCCTGCTTGTATAAATGCCTTACGAGATCAAATTTTATCCTCCAACTTATATGAGGTTATTGTGGTTGACAATAAATCAACCGATAAAACTGCACAGGTTGTGGCGGAGTTAAACAAAGAGCCCGGTAAAAGAATTCGATATATCTTTGAAGGTAAAACTGGCCTGATGTATGCCCGGCACGCAGGTGCCAGAGCAGCCGGTGGTGAAATTCTGGCCTATATTGATGACGATATACTTGTTACTCCTGAATGGTTAAGACAATTGAACCAGGCCTACCAAGAGTTCGATGCCGATTGTGCGGGGGGTAAGATCTTAATCCGGTGGGATCAAGAGCCGCCGGAATGGGTTATTCCTTATGAGAGTGTTCTAGGAAGGTTAGATAATGGACCAGATATGTGTTTGTTACACTACGGTCAAAGCATCAATGGAGGTAACTTTTCTATTAAAAAACAAAGATTGTATGAAATTGGCGGATTCAACCCCGATCAAATTGATGACTATCTAGTTGGTGATGGTGATACAGGTTTGTGCTACAAAATTCATGCAGCAGGTTGGAAAATGGCTTGGGTTCCAGATGCCTTAGTGTGGCATCAGCAATATGTTGATAAGAATGGTACCTTAAAGGATTTAAAACGGCGTTATGCTAATGCTGGCGTTAGTAATGCCTATGGAAATTATCGGCAAGCTAGAAATAATCAGTATCTATTACATAAAGTTGCCCAAATTGCACGGACGCTCGTGAGTCAGAAATTACGTGCGTGGAGGCATAAGTTGCCACATGATACTGTCTATTATTATCAGCAGGAACTAAGTGCAGCTCGTTTAAAGGGACAACTTTGTTATTATACGCGCTTGATATACGATGCAACTTTCCGAGAATTTGCAATCCGTGACCGTTGGATCGATAAAGAATAATTTATTATCGGATACATTATTTGATATTAGAATTAAAGTAATGGTGAAGCAATCTTGCCTTGTTTTAGATTGTCTCATCGGCATAAAGGAAGAGCCTAATCATTTACGAGGGCTATTGATGGTTGGTTAGCACCGATGCATTATGGTGGAGAGAATGACAACCTTTAAGGTTCTGATACTGTGAATGCTAAAATTGAGTTGGTGAGCGAGGTCTCCGACATGCAGTGGAGCGACTTACTTCACAGCTCATCATACAGCACGCCTTTCCATTCGAAGAGCTGGATTGATGCATGGTCAAACGCATTTGGCTACAGGGCGCGATATTTGCTTGTCCGTGATTTCAATGGAGAGATTATTGCGGGAATGCCATTTATGGAATTACGGTACAAGGCTTGGATAAATTATGAATCTATGCCATGGGGGTGTTATGGTGGTGTGGTCACCCGAAGTGGCACAGATCCTGAAGTGAGTGAAAGTATACTTGATTACTTTTGTTTGATCGCAGGCCGTGAGAAGGTACGGAGCGCTATTATTGTAGATTTCTTTGGAATCATGTCAGCTCTAGGTGCCCGATGTGCAAGCCTTCAGGAGGTCTATGCTCTCGTCTTGGATACTAATCGCCCATTTGATGATATATATACGGGTTATGATTACAGTATCAAGAAAAACCTTCGAAAGGCAGATAGACAAAATATCCTCATCCGCGATGTTGGAAATGAGATTGAATTGGAAGAGTATTGCTTGATGGCTGATGTAATTGCTGAAAAATATGGGCGTAAACCCTATCCGCGACAGCTTTTCTTAAACATTTACAAGTTAATGGTTCCAAGAGAGGAAGCGAAATTCACAATGGCATTTCTTGGTAATAAAGCTATTGCAGGGGCTCTGCATATTATGAATAATGGACACGTCTTCAATTGGCTTACGGTTTCGTATCCTGAAACTCTTATCTACCGACCTGTTGAAGCGGTGGATTCAAATATTATCGAGTGGTCTTGTGCCAACGGATACAGGCTCTACAATTTTGGTGCATCCCCAATCAACGCTCATAGCCTTATTAAATTTAAGGAGAAATGGGGTACAAAGAGATTACCTTATACGATCTTTCAGATTGAAAATAAAGCGGATTCATTCAGTGGGCTATTTTTATCGACGAATTTGATTAGAAGGGTCAAGAACAGGCTCAAGCGAATAGTGCAGTCCAAACCCAATGGGGTGGCGTAGCTCTATCGATAATTAAGGCACTCTCCAAAATGGGACTCCAGTTGTGTGGATAAAGAGACAAGTTAATGAGCAGATTTCGGAATCTTTACAGTAATACGACGAACAACCTCAAGAATTTTGAGAAAAACTTTTTGGAAATCGCTAGAAAGTGATCATGACCTCACAAAAAATTTTACGCATTCTAGTCTTAGGTCATTCTCATTTCGTTAATATGTTGGCACCTATGCTAAGTAATGAAAGTATGATATTTCAGCCTTTCGAAGGCGGGAGGAGACTGTCATGGGTTCCATCGCTTTTTCGGTCAGATGCCTGTTATTTTATTGGGGGGGGGTGGAGGGATGATCGATTTCAAAAGTTTGCCAGATTCTTTCACAAACCTATTGTTGTACATTGGGTGGGTACTGATGTTTTAATGGCGGGTAAAGCCAAAGAAATGGGAAAAGTATCTGACACTGTAATAAGAGCAAATATAAATTGGGCTGAAATATCTTGGACGACTAAAGAACTTGAGGCAATAGGTGTATATGCAGAGATAGTCCCTCTTACATCATCGATGGTTACCTCTGAACTTGCTCCTCTTCCACAAGAATTTACAGTCCTTGCTTACCTTCCTTCAACAAGGCCCATATTCTATGGTGGACATTATATTTTGCGATTAGCAAGGGAGATGCCTGATATCCGTATTCTTTGTGTTGGTTCGGAAGAATCACCTTTTCACTTTACATCTGAACCCTTGCCATCAAATATTGAATTTCTTGGACATCCTGACAGTCTGGAAGATGTGTATCTCCAAACTACGGTATTAATCCGGGTTGTGGAACATGATGGCTTATCTTTTATGGTGCTTGAAGCATTGGCGCATGGCAGATATGTTATCTGGAGTTATCCGCTGGATGATGCACCGGGTTTATCAGTTGCCAAAAACTATGAAATGATGCGAGAACAAATAGATGTATTGTATAAGAAGAATGTCCGAGGCGATCTAATGCGAAACTTCGAGGGAGCTCAATTCGTACGCTCTCATTATGCTCCTGAGCAAATTGCAGAAGAAATCCGTGGTCGTTTCTACAGGTTAATAAACCAGTGATACCCAAAATTTAATAGAACGAAATTTTATCTATTTATTTACCTGCATAATTGTTGATTATTCTATAAGGATTTGTTACTTATGAACGAGCCAATTGTTAGTGTGATTATTCCGACATTCAATCGGTTAGTCTATTTAGAGAGAACAATTGATAGTGTAATTCGTCAGACTTTTAGGGATTTCGAAATTATTGTTATTGATGACGGATCTACTGATGAAACTAGAAAGGTTTTAGAAGAGAAATATGATGGACAAATTATTTATCAATGGCAGGAAAACCAGGGGGAGGCATCTGCACGTAATCATGGGTTTTCGATTGCTAGAGGTAAATATATCGCCTTTCTCGATTCGGATGATACATGGTGTTTCACTAAATTATCAACTCAGGTAAAGGCTTTAGAAAATCCGCTAAATGAAGGGGCAATCGGGACATTTTCAAGCTGTTGGTTAATTGATGAAAATGACCTTAATATTCAAAAAAAACCTGTGGGAAGAGTAAAGATAGGGGAAAGAGTTGATGTGAATGAACGATGCACCGGACCTGGAATGATATCTCCCGGGAGCAATATGCTTATTAAACGCAAATACATAGAAGAAGTTAGTGGTTATGACCCATCAATTACCAGATATGGTGAAGATTGGGATTTTCTGATACGTTTATGTTCTAAAGGTCGTTTAATTTACATTGACGAGCCGTTAACGAATTATCGGATTCATCGTGATACTCAACAACGAACAACCCCGAAAGTTGAGGATTTATCTATATTCTTGGAAGATATGCTCAAGGTGATCCAAAAAAATGCTAATCTTCTTTTTGAAGGTAATCTGACTCGGTTCAATCAAGTACAAGCCGGGATTCTTGAAAAAGTAGGGGCTTGGTGTTTTGTAAGAGAAAGTTGGGATCAAGGGAATGGATATCTTATTCGATCTTCTGGATTATTTCGCAATAATAATTTCCGTTCTAAAGTAGCTTCGAGGATCGGTTATTGCAAGGCGCTCATTTTACTGGAAGAGCTCTGTTCAACCAAATTAGCTGAAGATTATATGATTAACAATTTCCTCCCAAAAATTGTAGATTATTGGCCCTCTTTTTTGAATCAGTTACCCAAGAATAAATTAATGGGCGTATTTTATCAAACAATGGCTTTCAACCTTGATTCGAAGGAGAAAAAAACAATCAGAAAACTTTGCCTGAAATCAATCATTACCCACCCCCGGTTTCTGTTTAGCCCAAAAACAATCCAGACTTTGATTCTGGGTTGTCTAAAATAATAGGGCGAATATCTTAGTTACAAATATGTTATTTAATTCTTGATAATAAAGATATCATTTCTGCTTAAATTATTTTCCTTCTAAAATTATGTCAAATGCGTCTCTAGTATCCATAATTCTACCAACATATAACCGCTCAGAATGGTTGCCTAAGTCAATAGGCTCTGTCATTTCCCAAACTTATTCAAATTGGGAATTGATCGTATGGGATGATGGATCAAACGATAATACGGAGGAGGTGGTCAAATCGTTCCATGATGATAGGATCCACTATTTCAAGAATAGTAATAGAGGCCAATCCTTTGCCAGGAACCGTGCCATCGAAAAATCTCGCGGTGAGTATATTGCTTTTCTTGATTCCGATGATCAATGGTTAATCGATGAATTATCCCGGCAAGTTGACGTTCTGGAAAGATATCCTTTTATAGACTTCTTATTTGGGAATTTTATTAATATTAATTTAGCTACGGGAATAAATGGGGTCGGTTTCATACAGAATAAGATAGGGTTTGAGAAATTGCAAACACAATTATTAGAGAAATGTGTTTTCCTGATCAATGAAGGGATGCCAGAATGCTTGTTTATTTCAGATTTCTTTTTCTTCATTCCTCCTTCTTCTGTTTTAGTCAGAAAAAATGTGGTGGTAAATGTGGGGCTATTTAATGAGAATCTAAGAAACGGCGAGGAAAGTGAATATTGGTGGCGAATGGGATTAAAAGGAATCAAATTTGCATTTATCGATGAGATCCTATATCACAGGTATAAACCGCCTGACAGTGTTAGCAGCCCAAGTGTGGCAGGTAGTCAAAATTTCTTGAGTGCTTTAGATTCTTGCCGTACTGAAGCTTTGAAAATGGGGCGAGTAGGCCTTGTGAAAGGATTGCATGGTTCATATAGAAATGCTTGGTTGGGGTTGCTTCACCAATATAATATTCAGGGAAACAGAAAGAAATCAATGGAGGCTTTTATTAGCTCGTGTAAATATGGAATGAGTTGGGGTACATGCTTTCTACTTGTAGAAACTCTTTTGGGCTGCGAGAATGCCAATCGAATTAAAAAGTTGATGAAAATAGGCAAGCGCGATATTACCCGTTCGGCATCTACCCAGTAGATATGTTTGTTTTTTCTTCAGGTCAAGATATGCAACCAGAATTGAATATACTAGCTTTTCTCCGAAATTTTCCTCCTCCAAATGATGGTGGAGCTTTTGTATATAACTATCAATTATTCGAAGAACTCCAGCGGTCAGGATGCAAGGTCACAATCCTTTCTCATTCGGAATCGAAAGCACAGGAGGCCGATGGAATCAAAGTAATTCCCATAAGGAGCATCAAAACCGGAAGATTTGTTTATCAACATTCTTTTAAAAAATTATTTGATCTGATAGCTACTATTCTAGAAATGAGAAAGCATCTTTCCTATACAAGATATGATTTCATTTTCTCTGATGCTGGTTATTTGCAGAACTTGACAGTGTTTATTGCCAATTTACTGACGAACATTCCAGTAGTTGGAATAAATATGGGAGAAGAAATAAATAAAATTCAGCAAACAACCAGGTTGAGATCATGGTTGGAGAGGTGGTTGCTAAGAACTCATTGCATGAATATCTGTATTTCAAATTATACCCAGGATCTCCTTACAGCCTGTGGGGCAAACCAGCCATCTATTATCATTTTCCCCTTGATAGAAGAAAAGCCAACCCGCGATAAACCTGCCGATCGGCAATTCCTTGTAGATACTTATAACCTCAATAGAGACAACCTGATCGTTGGTTTTTTAGGGCGCCATGTGCCACGAAAGGGATTGCTCACCCTCATTGAAGCCATAGAAAGGTTGCTTTATGAGAAAGAACAAATCGTTCTTCTTATTGCCGGTCAAGGATCCGAGACAGATCGGATAAAAGAACGAATTGCACGATCTGACTATTGTAACCAGTTCAAGTTGGTTATTGTGTCATCAGGTGAACTTAAGGATCGCTTTTTTAACGGAATCGATGTATTTGCCATGCCGAATTATGAAGAACCTATAACTGGGGATACTGAAGGCTTTGGGATTGTCTTTATAGAGGCAGCCCAATTTGGAACCCCAGTGATTGGTGGCAATGCAGGCGGCGTCGTGGAAGCAATTAATAATCAATATAATGGATATTTGGTGGATGGGCGAAATGCCGATTCAATCGCCGAAGCAATTCGTCTTTACTGTCAAAATCCTTCTCTTCGAGAATTACATGGTCAGAATGGAAAAGAATGGGCCAAACAATTCATGAAGGTTGATCCTTTAGCCCCGCTTCTGGAAGCGTTGAGAGATAAGAGAATTCCCAAGCGTGGAGAAAAAAAGTGAGTTTACGACATTACAAAGACCTTCGCACAACCCAATTCCATTCGGTTCCTACACCGGTTGTGTTTGCTATTGCTACAGTTTTAATATTGTTATGGGCTTCAAGTGGTTTTGAGACGATCCAAAAAGCAATCATACTGGTTATATGGATTGTTCTAGCCATCCTGGTACTGTTCTTTCCAATCTTGGGGCTTGGCCTGACAATTGCCAGTAGTGCAATAACCGATGTGCTGCCCAATACTCCATTTGCAAGTTCTTTTGTTCCTATAATAGGTGTTATTACACTTGTGGCATTTCTCTTCCAAAACCGCAGGCGACCAATCGGGCGGGTGCGGGTTTCAAAGGTAGAAATAATCGGTTTGATATGGATCATCTGGATTATTATCTCAAATCTCCAAGCCTCGCTGCATGGATCAAATCGGACCTGGATCTTCACGCTTGTGCAAGTCTGGGTATTAGCCTGGCTGGCGAGGAATTTTGTGCGGAATATTAACGATCATTATACGATCATGTTTATCCTTGCATTTGGCATTTTGATATCTGCGGTAAGTGTAGTTCTGCAACAAGGGGTGGGGACTTTAGACTTAGCAGATCGAGCTATTGGATTAAGTGATGGGGCAAATACAGCCGCACGTTATTTTATATATGGTATTGTGTTATTAAGTCTCATCCAGGGCCAACGCACGATTAAGCCTATATGGCGTGCATTCGGGTTGGTCAGCATTTTTATATTACTCATGGCGTTGGTCTACACGGGTTCGCGTACAGGCATTTTCCTATTAGCAGTTATGGTGTTAATCCTAATTTCTCAGAGGTCATTGATTGGCAGAAGGGGTTCCATCGTACTTTGGCTCATTCTTATTGTTGGTATTATATGGTATTTACGAGAAGTCAGCGGTACAGTTCTGGAACCCAGTCAAATATTCAAATCAATTGTTCTGGGAAGTGATACGATTGGATATCGCTATGATTTATGGCGGGCTGGTTGGGCTATGTGGTTGGACCATCCGTTGGCGGGAGTAGGTATTGGTCAATTTGGAAATTTTCTTGCGATGTACTGGAAAACATCCCTGCCTATACGTGCCAATACTCCACATAGTTCCTATCTCCAGGTCTTAGCGGAAACTGGAGTAATAGGCTTCATACTGTTTTGCGGCATGCTGGTGGGGACATTGCACAACTTCTGGCAGCGGGCCCATTCAGGAAATGCCGAAATTGCTGCGATAAACTGGATATGGTTGGCTATCCTAGTTCTCCTTTTGATAGGCAGTCTTACCAAGACAGATATGATTGACAAATTGTTTTGGTTCTTGCTGGGCTTAAGTGCGAACAATCCGATACGGGAAAGTGTTTCCGAGGCAGCAGTTTATTCCCATTGAAGAAGATATCAGAAAAGAAGTTTTCAATTCAGCAAGTGTTTTTCTCAATTCTTAAATAATTTTATAGGAAATTCGTAATGGTTGTCGAGTCTGATTATTACTCTCGGGTGATTGATAAATTAGAAATTGAAGATTGGCATAATGTAATAGATATTGGATGTGGTAATGGGCTTCATTCTCTTCAAGCGGGTCTAAAACATCCAATAAATTTGATTGATATCGATATCGATCTTATAAGTCTAGGTAAATTGAAAAAACAGATTCGTTCAACTTCATCATCTCGAAGTTCAAACTGCTTATATGTATGTGCAGATGCGTTGAAATTACCATTTCCTCATTCCTATTTTGATCGTGCTATCTGTTCATTGGTGTTTTGCTTATTACCATGGTCTCTAGCTTTGGCAGAACTCCAAAGGATTATGAAACCAGGTGGAAAGGTTTACCTTCGCACTCCAATGTTGTCCTTTTCCAGAGTCCTGGTTATATTTCGTCATTCAAAAAATATTCGAGATAGTATCTATCGCGTATCCCAGGTTTTTAGTGGTTTGTGTTACACAATCATAGGTTACCAATTTCCAAATTTAATTAATAGACACGACAAGTGGGCTTGTTATATACCAAAGAATCAATTTGAGAAAGCAGTCCTTCGCGCTGGTTTTCAGATTGAATATCTGGACGTAGCCTATTCTAGGTACAAGGAACCGTCTATTGATGCCCAATTAATGAAATTATGAGCCAACGCCATAACATTGCCATTATTGCTGGACAACTCGTTGTAGGCGGCGCTGAGCGTCAGCTATACTTATGGCTCTCTCATTTGGATCGGGAAAGGTTTCAACCAGTAGTTATCACACTTCATCCTGGCTATGACGACTATTGGGAAAAAGTTATCGAGTCCTTAGATATCCCGCTTCTGCGAATACCGCACCGCCATAACTCCCTCGTACGCTTATTCGAGATCACACAGGCTTTGCATTCATATAAACCGCAGCTGATCCATGGCTGGCATTTATTTACGAGCCCCTATGCTGGAGCAGCGGCTAAATTACTTCGGGCACAGGTCAGTTTAGGATCGTTGCGAAGCAGTTACGACTCCTATACTCGGCAGAAAACACTTTCAAGGTTGACCGAGCGGCTGGTGGATGGCATTCTGGTCAACTCGCATGTGACTGAAGAGCAGCTCGCTAAGGCCAAAAGATGGCCCAAGAAAAAAATATATGTTGTTCAGAACGCAGTGGAGGATCAGTTTGAGGAGAGATCGCGGGCACGCAGTAGATTGTGTGAGCGATGGAATATTCCTGAAGCACGGACGTGGATTGGTACCATGGGTCGTTTTGAGGCATCAAAGCGGTTTGACTTAATGCTGGATTTGGCGAAATATCTTAATGGCTGTGGAGAGAATTTCCACTTAATATTAATTGGTTATGGTAACGGAGTTGGTGGACTAAGAGAAAGAGCAACTACACTTCAAATTGATGATCGAGTCACATTCATTGGACCAGATCCAGATGCCCGGCAATGGCTTTGTGCGTTGGATATTTTTTGTTTCCCCTCCGACGATGAGGGGCTTCCAAATGCAGTCATGGAGGCAGCGGCTGCAGGAGTGCCAGTCATCGCATGGCGAATGCCATTTATGGAGGAATTGCTGGAGAATGACCAGTCGGCTATGTTTGTCGAACCAGGTGTTTTCTCCGAGTTTTGCATAAAATTGTTGACATTGATTCGGGATCCAGTCCTGCGTTCCAGGCTTGGGCAAGCAGGACAAACCCTCATTCTTAATCGATTTAGTGTAAATAAGTTAATCCAACGCTTAAGCTCTGTTTATGATGAACTTTTGGGTAATCGGGTATGATTTTCTTATATCATGGTATCGTTCCAGATTCTGCTCCCCCAGAACTCTGGTCTGCTGGCCAAGCATTGCCATTTGCCAACTTTAAGAGCCATATTCTTTCACTGGCTAGGCGCTTCTGCATAGTGCCTCTTGAGCAGCTTCTGGAAAATTCTCAAAGCAAAAGACCAAATACCAAGTTGCTTTCCATTACTTTTGATGATGGGTTAGAAACCACATTTCGACAAGTCAATTCCTTTCTTGGTGAACAAAACGTTCCAGCAACCTTTTTTGTGACAACAGATCACCTGGAGCATGGAAGGCTTCTTTGGTTTTCCTATTTAAATGCCCTATGTTATGAAACTACATACGAGAGCGTGAATGTGAGTGGGGATATTTTTCCTTTACGAACTGTTAGCCAGCGAAAATTAGTGAGACGAAAGTTGAGCAAGTTAGCGCGAGCTAGCGGGGATCCATCGCAATTCAGTAATAAGCTCAAAGAATCCTATCCCTTACCGAACGAGGTAACAGTTAGATATGAAGGCATGAATTACGAGCAGCTTAAAACTGTCGGTCGAAGCACCTTGATTGAAATAGGATCCCATACACTAACTCATCCTTATTTAAGCCAGAAATCAAAAAGTGAACAAGCCCGGGAAGTCATTGAAAGTAAAAATCTCCTCTCAGAATTGACGGGAAAAGCGATTCGATATTTTGCTTATCCAGGAGGAGATTACAATCGTGACACATTGCAACTTGTAAAAGAAGCTGGTTATGAAGCTGCCTTTGCAACAATTCCCCTGCGAATAGGATCTGCTTCTGAATTTGAAATCGAAAGGGTCGGTGTCTATTCGCCATCCTTAATTAAACTGAATCTGAAAGCCATCGGCATTACCAAGTTGGCGAGGCGGGTCGGTCTGCGAATAGGTTGATTTAAAAAAATATGAAAGCATCACGAAGAAAACTGCCTCCCAAGAATTCAATTCTATGTGTTGGAAACTTTCTCTCCAGTCATGGTTATACCCGCCAATTTATCGAAGAATTGGCTGATCATTTACAAGATTCAGGTTGGATCGTTACACGAACCTCAAAAATCATTTTTCGCCCTTTCCGGTTGGTTAATATGGTTTTCACAATTTTGGCCAGGAGGAAGAAATATGCCGTAGGTCACGTAGAGGTTTTCAGCGGCTCTGCGTTCATATGGGCAGAAATTGCCTGTTGGATGCTAAAAGTGTTTCGGAAACCTTATGTACTATCCTTACGCGGGGGCAATTTGCCGATATTCGCTCGTCACTGGCCAGGGCGTGTTCGCTGCTTACTTAGTTCGGCTGCTATCGTCATTGTACCTTCCCGTTATCTGTTAGAACAAATGAGTCCATACCGGTCTGATCTGCGTATGATATCCAATCCCTTGGATTTGCAGGTCTACGATTTCCAGCCGCGTCCAAGTCCGCGCCCGGCATTGATATGGTTGCGTTCCTTTCACAAGATTTACAACCCATCTATGGCGCCTAAAGTTGTCGCCCGGCTCGCGGTTCATCATCCGGATATTCTTTTAACGATGGTCGGTCCTGATAAAGGAGACGGCAGTCTTCAACTTACACAGCAAGTCGCGAAAGACCTCGGAGTCAGCGAGATAATTTACTTTCCCGGAGGGGTGGCGAAGGCGGAAGTTCCCAATTGGCTTCAGCGTGGTGATATTTTTATCAACACCACCAATATAGATAATACTCCTATCAGTGTTTTGGAAGCCATGGCGTGCGGGTTGTGTGTGGTTAGTACTAATGTAGGCGGTATTCCTTACTTATTGAAAAATGAAGAAGATGCCTTGCTAGTTCCACCCGATGATCCTGAAGCGATGTCGGCTGCCGTTCAACGAATACTGAACGAGCCGGGATTGGGTGCAAGTCTTTCATTGAATGCCCGCAAAAAAGTAGAGCAATTTGATTGGACGGTGATCTTACCCCAATGGGAAGCGATATTTTCGGAAACCATCAACAAGAATCAAAGGATTTAATCTTAAAACCATGAGCACATTTGATGCTCTGTACGCAAAATTACCTGTCATGGCTCAACATACCGCCGTAACTGTCTACGGTATGTATTGGCGTCAACTTCGTTTTGGTTCTGGTTATCCCCAATTCGTTCAACAATATCAGGAGCGTGAACGCTTTACAAAAGTGCAGTGGGACGAATGGCAAGCGGACCGATTGAAAAACTTATTGCCCATCTGCGTGAATCATGTTCCCTACTATCGTGATCATTGGACTGAAGCGCAAAAACGTGTGGCGTTGAATGGCGACTTGAGTGTTCTTCCATTGCTTGAAAAAGACCCTATTCGTGCTAATCCAAAAGCCTTTCTGCGTGAAGATTTGCACCCATTCCGTCCACAGGCGTTTCTTACCAGCGGTTCCACTGGCACACCCATTTCCAGTTACTTCACCATCCCCGAACTACGTCAGTCGCTGGCCTTGCGCGAGGTCCGTTCCGCGCGTTGGGCAGGCGTTTCCTTTTCGATGCCACGTGCGACGTTTTCTGGGCGCATGGTGGAACCGAACCCAAATAGCAAAGGCCCGTTCTATCGGTTTAATCTGGCGGAAAGACAAGTATATTTTTCCCCCTTTCATTTGCGGCCAGATACCGCCTATCAGTACGTGGAAGCCTTGCGCCACCACAAGATCCAATGGGGGACGGGCTATGCGGTTTCATATTATTTGCTGGCGCGCTTCATGTTTGAAAAAAAAATCGCTGCTCCTGGACTAAAAGCCATTATCACTACCAGCGAAAAACTAATGCCTGAAATGCGCACTGTAATGGAACGCGCTTACGGGTGCAAAGTTTATGAGGAATACAGTACGGTCGAGAATGCAATTTTTGCCAGCGAGTGCGAGCATGGGCGTTTACATGTCAGTCCTGATGTGGCTTTGGTGGAAATTCTTCGCCCGGATGGTTCGCCTTGTGCTACTGAGGAAGCGGGCGAGGTTGTGGTGACGACACTTGCGCGTACCTATCAACCTCTTATTCGTTTCCGATTGGGTGATGTGGCCATGTGGGATGAAGAACTATGTCCTTGCGGTCGTCAGATGCCTGTAATTAAAGAAGTGATCGGTAGAATTGAGGATGTCGTTATTGGACCGGATGGACGGCAGATGGTGCGGTTTCATGGTGTATTTGTAAATCAACCTCACGTGCGTGAAGGCCAAATTATTCAGGAATCTTTGGATTTCATTCGTGTCAAAGTGGTCCCTGTTGGGGATTTTGACATACATGATATTCAAGATATTGTTCACCGGGTACACCAGCGTTTGGGGGAAGAAGTTAAGGTAGAAGTCGAACCCGTTGAGGAAATTCCCAGGACAAAAGCGGGAAAATATCAGGCTGTTGTTTCTAATATGAAGAATAAAATTGAATAATCATTTTGTGACACTCATCCTTCCGGTTCGCAACGAGTCTGCTTATATCGAAAATTGCCTAATTTGCTTGCAGGCTCAGGATTATCCCCACGATTGCATGGAAATCCTGATTGCTGACGGCATGTCCACGGACAATACACGCGCAATCGTCAAGGATTTTACTGCTCTATATCCGCAACTACAGATCCATATTTTGGATAACCCTGACAAAATCGTCCCAACTGGCATGAACATTGCCCTGCGTCAGGCCAAAGGAGAGATTATCATCCGCGTGGATGGGCATACGATAATTGCACCTGATTATGTTCGCCAGTGTGTTGAAACCTTGCAACGAACTAATGCAGATAATGTGGGTGGGAGGATGAATGCAATTGGTAGTAATCCATTTGGCAAAGCGGTGGCAGTGGCCACGAGCACTCCATTTGGTGTCGGTGGCGGTCGTTTTCATTATTCGGACAAGGAAGAGTGGGTGGACACGGTCTATATGGGCGCCTGGCCGAGGCGGGTTTTCGAGAAGATAGGCTTGTTTGATGAAGAATTGGTGCGTGACCAGGATGATGAGTTCAATTACCGCCTTCGTGAAAATGGTGGCAAAATATTATTATGCCCTAAGATTAAATCAGAATACACCGTTCGTAGTACTCCTACAACACTTTGGAAACAGTATTTTCAGTATGGCTTTTGGAAAGTGCGTGTCCTGCAAAAGCACCCGCGTCAAATGAAACTGCGTCAGTTCGTACCGCCTGCCTTTGTGCTGGCTCTGGTTGGTTCAATTTTACTTACTCTATTTCCTGTCTCCCGTCTGCTGTCCACCGTCATTCCATTGCTTTATCTCATCGTTAATCTCGTTGCCTCCTTTTACAGTGCATCCAAACGTGGTTGGCAACATATACCCCTTCTTCCGCTCACCTTTGCCATTCTGCACATCAGTTATGGGCTGGGCTTCTTGGTTGGCCTGGTGAAATTTGCCAATCGCTGGGGTGATAAGCAAGGCAAGGTGCCAGCTTTTGAAAACCTGCCCTGAACATTAATAACTTATAATTGATCCAATCATGCGAACACAAACCATCCAATCGGCAGCATCGAAAACTAACTCAGCGACAACCCCTTTCAACCTGGGCGCCTGGTGTGGGATTGCTTTTAAGCGCCTCTTTGACGTAGTCGGCTCGGCGTTGGGCTTGCTCATTCTTTCCCCGTTCTTCGGTCTGATCGCCATCTGGATCAAGCGCGAGTCTCCCGGCCCGGTTTTCTATCGCGGGCCGCGCCTGGGTAAAAATGGGCAGGTCTTTCAAATCCTGAAATTCCGCACCATGCGAGAATGCCCCGAGAGCTACAACGGCTCCCGCATCACTGCAGAAGACGACCCCCGCGTCACGCTCCTGGGGACCTGGCTGCGGGAGACCAAGATCAACGAACTCCCTCAGTTATGGAACGTCCTGCGCGGCGAGATGAGCCTGGTGGGGCCGCGCCCCGAGGAACCGGAGGTGGCCGCCCTCTGGCCTGAGTCTGACCGCCGGGAGATCTTGTCCCTCCGCCCCGGCATCACCAGCCCGGCCTCGGTCCTTTACCGGCACGAAGAGAAATTACTCAAGTCCGGGAACGTGATGGACGATTATCTCCGCAGGATTATGCCGGATAAACAGCGCCTCGACCTCCTGTACGTCCGGACTCATCGTTTCTTTTCGGACCTGGATGTCATCTTTCTGACACTGATCTCTCTCTTTCCGTCAGCGGACGGCAGACCCATCCCGGAGGGTTCCCTTTTCTCCGGGATCCTGGCCAACTTTATCCGCCGGTACGTTTCCTGGTTCCTGGTGGACACCTTGATCACGTTCTTCGCCATGGGCATTGCCGGTCTGGCCTGGCGCCTCGTTGAGCCGTTGAACGTGGGCTGGGGGCCGGCCATTTTACTGGCGTTGGGCTTTGCTTTGTTGAAGAGCCTGACCGGGGCCGCTCTGGGCGTGAATCGCATCGCCTGGTCGCGGGCTTCTGCCCTCGACGCCCTCGACCTTATCCCCGGCATCCTGGTTGCCACCATTATTGCCCTGCTGGTTAATTATTTCTGGCCAGCCGGTCTGCTGAGGATCGCCACTACTGGGGCAAAAACGCCCTGGGGTTCAGATGCTTTGCTGCCTACCGGCCTGTTCCTGACGGCAGCCGGGCTGGCTTTCGTGGGGATCGTTACTGTCCGTTACCGCCAGCGCCTGGTCACTGGTGTGGCTTCGCGTTGGCTGCAATTGCGTCACCGGACCAGCGCGCTGGGAGAGCGCCTCCTGATCGTTGGAGCCGGAGAGTTCGGTCAGTTGGCTGGGTGGCTGGTGCAAAAAAGCAATCTCGCCAGCGCCTTTATCGTGGTGGGGATGGTGGATGATGATCCGCACAAATATAATATGCGCATTGATGGCCATCCTGTGCTTGGATCCACCCGGGATCTTCCTGCGCTTGTGGAGCGGGACAATATCGGCGTCATCCTGTATGCGATCAGCCACATTGACCCGTCGGAACAGGAAAGGATCCTGGCTCTCTGCCGCAGTCTCCCGGTGCGGCTCGTGGTCGTTCCGGACCTGATCAAGATCCTGCAGGATAATTTGCTTCCCAATAATGAGATGATCGAACCGCGAAGCCGCGAAGAGCGCAAAGAAGACTAATAAAAACCTTCGCGAACTTCTTTTCTTCGCGGTAAAGATGATTTGTCGATAAGTATTAAGAGTTGAACCGCGAAGGCGCGAAGGCCGCGAAGATTCTTTGGAAAGAAGAGATGGATGAATGAGGACATAGAGGCCATTGGAACAGATATTGTTGATGCCGCGATAAAAGTTCATCGGGCATTGGGACCCGGTTTGCTTGAATCTGCCTATCAATATTGCTTGGCCTTCGAACTCCGAAAACGCGACCACCAAGTTCTGACAGAAGTGACTTTACCAATTCAATATGAAGGTCTGAAGATTGACGCTGGATACAGGATTGACATGCTGATAGACAACCTGGTCATCGTTGAAAACAAAGTGGTAGACTCACTCCTGCCCATTCATGATGCTCAAATCTTGACCTACATGAAACTCAAAGAATGTCACCTGGGGTTTTTGCTGAACTGGAATGTCCGGTTGATGAAAAATGGAGTCCGGCGGGTTGTTTATAACCTTCCAGGCCCGAATCCATATCCTAAACTCAAACCTTCATCCTCGTAGATCCTTCGCGCTCTTCTTTTCTTGGCGGTAAAGAATTGGTGTTTATAATGTCACCAGTTTGTTTCAAAAAAATGGATGATTGATCCGTAAAACATGAAAAGGGCTCTTGAATCCCTATAAAAAACTTCGCGTCCTTCTTTTCTTCGCGGTAAAGATGGTTTGTCGATTAGTCTAACACCCTGAGGAGTCCGTTAGTGAATTTCTGGTCTAAGAAAAAGGTTCTGGTCACCGGCGCGGGTGGGTTCGTCGGCAGCCATCTGGTGGAGAGACTGGCCGCCGAGGGCGCCAGGGTCCGTGCCTTTGTGCGCTACAACTCGCGCGGCGACCCCGGCCTGCTTCGGTTGCTTCCACCGGAGGTCTTCTCCCGGATCGAAGTCATCGCTGGAGACCTGCGGGACCAGCAGGCGGTACGCGCAGCGGTGGAAGGGTGCCAGGCTGTATTCCATCTGGGTGCCATGATATCGATCCCGTATTCGTACCTCCACCCATTGGAAGTGGCCGAGACGAATTTTATCGGCACCCTGAATATCCTGCTTGCCTGCCGGGACCTGGGTGTGGAGCGCTTGATCCATACCTCCACCAGTGAGGTGTATGGCACTACCCGCCATGCTCCCATTTCTGAAGCGCACCCTCTTCAGGGCCAATCCCCCTATTCGGCCAGCAAGATCGGGGCCGATAAAATGGCCGAAAGTTTTTATTGCACCTATAACTTGCCGGTGGTCACCGTACGGCCATTTAATACCTACGGCCCGCGTCAATCGGCCCGGGCGGTCATTCCAACCATCATCACCCAGGCATTAACCCTCAGCACGGTCCGCCTGGGGAGTCTTAATCCAACCCGCGACTTTACTTTTGTGGACGACACCGTGGCCGGGTTCCTCAAGGCGGCCGAGACCCCCGATGTGGAAGGCGAAGTGTTCAACCTGGGTACCGGGGAGGAGATCAGCATCGGCGATCTGGCCAAGTTGGTCATTCGCAAGATCGGCCGGCCAGTCAAGATCGTCCTCACTCCCGAACGTCTGCGCCCGGAAAGATCTGAAGTGATGCGCCTGATCGCTGATAATCGCCTGACGCGCGAGCGCCTGGGCTGGCAGCCGGGCGTGACCCTGGATCAGGGCCTGGACCGGACGATCGACTGGATTTCCAGAAATATCGAGCGCTATCAACCGGATATCTACCAGTTTTAGGTCTCTATCAAGAAGATTTAAACACAAAAGGCGCCCAGGTACACAAAGAAATTTCTTTGTGTTCTTTCTCCTTGGTGCCTCTTGGTGACCTTCGTGGTAAAGTTCTAATGTTTTTGCGAGAGGAGATAAAAACATGAGAGCAGTTGTACTGGCAGGGGGCAAAGGCACCCGTCTTGCGCCCTATACCACCATTCTTCCCAAACCGCTCATGCCCATCGACGATATGCCCATCCTGGAGGTCCTGCTGCGCCAGATGAAGCGCGCCGGGATCAACCACGTGGTGCTGACGGTTGGTCATCTGGCCTCGCTCCTGCGTGCCTATTTTGGCGATGGTGCCCAATGGGGCCTGGACATTACTTACAGCTATGAGCAGACCCCCCTTGGCACGGCCGGGCCGATTGCACTTGTCCAGGGCCTGGATAAGACCTTTTTGGTCACCAATGGAGATGTGCTGACCACGCTTGATATTAAGAAACTGGTCGCTTTTCACAAGCAAAAGGGTGGGATCGCCACCATCGCTGCCCACCGACGGCAGGTCAAGATCGACCTGGGCGTCATCCAATGGGATGATGAGGAACGGGTTTCCGGGTATATCGAGAAACCCACCACCGATTATACGGTCAGCATGGGGCTGTATGTTTTCGAGCCGCGCGTCCTGGATTACATCCCGGCCGGGAAGTATCTGGACTTCCCCGAGCTGATCCTGAAACTGATCGACCATGGTGAGACGGTCAACGGTTACGCCTTTGATGGCTATTGGATGGACCTTGGCCGCCAGGACGATTATGAACAGGCCAACCAGGACTTCTGCAATATGAAGAAACAATTCCTGCCGGAGGATTAATAGTAAATGGAATGGCGTGTACCGTTGGCTGATGTTGATTTTGGAGCGGCTGAAGAAGAAGCCGCCCTCCAGGTGATCCGCTCCCGTTGGCTGAGCATGGGTGAGGTCACCAAGGAGTTCGAGCAGGAGTTCGCGGCTTTCATCGGTGCGAAACATACCGTGGCAGTTACCAACGCCACTGCAGCTCTGCACCTGGCCTGCCTTGCCGCGGGGATCGGCCCCGGCAACGAAGTGATTCTCCCTTCGCTGACCTTTGTCGCCACTGCTAATGCTGTGCGCTATACCGGAGCCACTCCTGTCTTTGCCGATATCGAAAGCCTGGATTGGCTGACCATATCCCCTGCCTCCATCGAAGCCTGTCTCACCGAACGCACGCGTGCCATCCTGGTGATGCATTACGCCGGTTTTGCCTGTGACATGCCTGCCATTCAAGAGATCGCCCGCAAATACAACCTGGTGGTCCTGGAGGATTCAGCCCACGCCGTTGGCTCGCAATTGGAGGGGCGCAGCCTGGGCACCTGGGGGGCGATTGGCTGTTACAGCTTTTTCTCCAACAAGAACATGACAACCGGCGAGGGCGGCATGCTGGCCACGGATGACGATGCCCTGGCGGAAAAGTTGCGCATCCTGCGCTCGCATGGTATGACCTCCCTGAGTTGGGATCGCCACCAGGGTCATGCGTATAGTTATGACGTGGTGGCGTTAGGATATAACTATCGTATAGATGAATTGCGCTCGGCATTGGGTCGTGTCCAATTGCGCAAGCTGCCGGCCGGAAATGAACGCCGCCGGGAGCTGACCCTGCTCTACCGTGAATTATTGAATGAGTTGGCACCCCAGGTGAGTCTGCCCTTTGTGGAAGAGCGCGGCAGCTCCTGCTACCACATCCTGCCAACCCTGCTGCCGAAGGGTACCGACCGCCTGCGCTTCATGGAGGCGCTCAAGCAGCGAGGCATCCAGACTAGCATTCACTACCCGCCCGTGCATCGTTTTTCCATCTACGAACCGGAATGGCAGCCGCGTGGTTCTTCCCTCCCGTTCACCGAAGAGGCTTCTTCACGACAGATAACCCTTCCGCTTTATCCCATCATGCGCGACGAACAGGTGCACTGGGTTGCGCAGGCAGTAAAAGAAGCCTTGCAGGAGATGGATGGTAAATAAGGAAACTGTACCTTATGGGGTTGAGTCTTTCTTGGGAGAATTCCTACGACATACGAATTCCTGAATGATGTCGCCGTTGACTTGCATGAACCTGTTTTACATTGGTTAAGTCAACGTGGACAATATGTGGAGAATACGAACGATCTGGATTGGGTTCTTCGCGACCCGATTGTCGGTTGCCTCTTGCCGGCATTATACGTTCTTAATAAAACGGATAGTCTTCACCTTTCTGAAAGAGTTCGTGAGGCTGGAAAGAACAATTATTTAACGAACAAGGCTCACTGGATGGTGCGCGAGCATCGTTTGAAAAGGATCCTGGATGTTCTCTACCAGGCAGATATCGAGGTGATTCCTCTAAAAGGCGGGATTTTACAAGGTTTGCTTTACCGTAATAGCGGTATCCGTTCGATGGATGACCTTGATATTCTCGTTCGCCCCGAGAATTATAAAAGTTCAGCGAACTTGTTGATCCGATCCGGCTTGATGCTTGTTCCAACGAACCGTTTTCAGAGTTTGGCGCAGTTGGATGAATTTCCTGATACAGATTGGCCGGGTGAATTGAGTTTTAATGATGGCCAGGGATTTGCAATCGATTTGCACCGGAACTTGGTGACCAGCCAATGGTTTTCGACTGTCTATTATTTGGATATGAAGGCTGTCTGGGAGCGGAGTGTGCGACTGTCGGATGATGAGCAGGGAGCCAAAGCAGCGGGGGCAGGTTTATGGAAGGTGCTGCTTTCACCTTATGATATGTTGGCACACCTGTGTTTGCATTCTGCATTACACGGCTTGCAGATTATGAAAAACTTCCTGGATATTGATCTTTGGATCAGGAATTTGCCAACCTCCTGGGATTGGGGCCAGTTCATGGAAATTGTGAACCAATGGCAGATCCGTTCGGCTGTTTTTCATGTGATGACATTCTGCAAGGAATTTTTGGGGACGCCTGTGCCTGAAGAGGTTCTCAGGCAAATCGATCCAGGATGGCTGGCTCGTTGGCGGGTGCGAAAACTTATTTCTCCTCAGAAATTAATGGCGGATCGCCCAAGCCTGGGAAAACGGTATCCAACCCTGGTAAAAATTTCACTAGTCGACCATATTTCGGAAATGTTTCTGACGATAATAAAATTGACTTTCCCAGGCAGGGCATTATATACACGACACTACACGAAACAAGGTATCATCGGACACTGGTTACATATCTTCGATGTAATTAAAAGAGGGGATTAGTTTGCCCTCTTCTTTCATTTTCTTTTCGAAAGAACATTCAGAATGCCCAATTACAAACTCTCCAAAGATGCCGTCCTCGAAACCTTTGACGATGGCGGCCTGGTTCTGATCCTCCCGGAGCGCCGCCTGGTGGAGCTGAACCCGACCGCGGTCGAGATCCTCACCCTATCTGACGGGAGGCGTACAACCGAACAGGTGGCGGCTGAATTTGCCAGTAAATACGATATCTTATTGGAACAGGCCAACCGGGATGTGATAGAATTATGCGACGATTTATACAAATCTGGTGTACTTGCTCTACAATCGGAAGAACAGGAGAAAAAGGGTATGTCGAATTCCCCGGAAGAAAAATTATTACGCAATCCGGATGTGGTCCTGCGAGAAGAAGATCCGGATGAGGGCGCCCTGCTTTTTAACCCCGACACCAATCAAGTAAAGGTGATCAACACCACCGGCCTATTCATCTGGCAGCAGTGCGGCGTAGCCCGTACCCTGGATGAGATCGTAGCCGAAGTCCAAAAAGGCTTCGATGAAGTTCCTGAAGAGCAGGTGGCTCTGGATGTGAAGGAATTTGTGGATAGCATGCTTACCTCCGGGTTTATTGGTACTATTAATAAATAGCGCAGGATAGATGGATTGTTGATGAATGAACTTCATGTGATGCCGTCTCCCAAGAAAGTGGATATTGCAATTACCGGCAAATGCAATCTGGCCTGTCAATACTGTTTTTATGCCGACGAAATGGTGGGGCGCACCAACCTGCCGACTGAACGCTGGTTGGCTTTTTTTGACGAACTGGGCCGCCTGGGAGTGATGACAGTTTGCCTGACTGGTGGCGAGGTCTTCACTCGCCCGGATTTGTTTGAGTTGATCGATGGCGTCATTGCCAACCACATGCGTTATGAACTCCTGACCAACGGTACTTTGATCACGAAAAAAGTTTTGGAGAAGTTTGAAATTGGGAAGCGGCGGCTGCGGATGAACTCGATCCAGGTTTCGATCGACGGCTCCAGCACCGATGTACATGACCGCAGCCGGCCGAAAAGCTTTGAACGGGCGTTGCGCGGGCTGAGGCTTCTTAAGGATGCTGGATACCCTGTTACGGCACGCGTCACGATCAACCGCTTCAATGTGGATGACCTGGAAAATGTGGCGCATTTATTACTCGAGGAAGTTGGCCTTCCCAGCTTTGGCACCAATGAGGCCTATGCCTGCGGGGCGACCGTTCGTAGTGATGACGATCTTTTGCTTACTCCGGCGCAGCGCTTGAAGGCTATGGACATTTTAACGAAACTAAACCAGCAATACAATGGCCGCATTAATGCTCAAGCAGGTCCTCTTGCCCTGGCGCGTCAATTAAAAACAATTAAACAGGCTGTTGAATCAGGCAAAAAATCCCTGCCGGGGTGTGGGGTGCTGGGAGCATGCGGAGGTGTATGGAGCCAAATGGCTGTTCTGCACGATGGCACCCTCGTCCCCTGCCATAATTTGAGCACTTTTCATCTGGGGATGATCGGAAAGGATGATCTTCAACAGGTTTGGCTCGAACATCCTGTAATGAAAAACCTTCGCCAGAGGCCGCAGATCCCTCTTAGCGACCTGGAGGTTTGTCGCGATTGTTCGTATCAAGGCTTTTGCTCAGGGGGATGTCCCGGGAGTGTGTATTTTTCCACCGGGAAATTAAATGCATATGATCCTACCTCCTGTATTAAAGTTTTACTAGGACTCTAACAGTCATTCTTTAAAGAGGTGTTGATAAATGGAACAGGAAATAAAAGTTGAAATATCTCAAAAATTGGATAAAATCCCGCCTCTCAGTAGTTATTATGTATATCTGACCGAAGGCTGCAACCTGGCCTGCAAGCATTGCTGGTTGGCACCAACCTTTCAGCCTAACGGAGGAACGGGCGGGCACCTGGATTTCAAACTGCTTGAGCTTGCCATTGAAGAAGGGCTTCCCTTAGGTTTGAGTCACGTTAAACTTACCGGGGGAGAACCTTTGCTGCACCCCGATTTTATCAAGATCGTTGATCTGCTTCGCGAGAAGAACTTGATGTTATCCATTGAGACCAATGGTGTGTTGATGACCGAAACACTGGCTCATTATTTGAAAGAAAAAAGCACCCTGAATCTTATTTCGGTTAGTTTGGACGGGGCTACGCCTGAAACGCATGATGCTTTTCGTGGGGTAAAAGGTAGCTTTGAGAAAGCTTGCAAGGCTGTGCGATATCTAGCAGAAGCTGGGTTTCATCCTCAGGTGATCATGACCCTGCATCGGGGCAATCTCTCTGAGACGGAAGCGCTGGTTCAACTGGCTCAAAACCTGGGAGCCGGTTCAGTCAAACTCGGCTTAGTACAGCCAACGGGACGGGGTGAAATAATGATAAAAAAGCAGGAGGTGCTGGATATTCAAGAACAAGTTGAGATTGGAAAATGGGTAAATAATGAGCTTCAAATGAAGTATAAAGTCATGATATACTACCACTGGCCCATGGCGTTCTTTAGCCTGAAACAACTCATCCATTCTGTGGGCTTTACATGCCAGGTGTTCAATATCCTGGGAATATTGCCCAACGGTCAAATGGCGATGTGCGGGATCGGCACACAAGTTTCCAATCTGTGCTATGGTTCATTTGGGCAAGACAAATTGGCTGATGTATGGTCAGCTCACCCCATGCTCACTCAATTGCGCGAGGGCTTACCCGGTGAGTTGGAAGGTATTTGTGGTGAGTGTATATTTCGCAACAGTTGTCTTGCAACCTGCGTAGCCGAAAATTATGCCCTTACTGGTAGATTAACTGCCCCTTATCGATTTTGCGAAATAGCCGATGAAATGGGATTATTTCCCGTGACCAGAAAAAAAACAAGATCCTGAAGAACTATTTCTAAAATTATTAGGAGGCTGATTATGAAATATAGTAAACCAATTGCAAGAAACTTGAGTGATCTTTCGGTGGCTGAAGGTATTTGCCAATCGGGACATTTTGTGGGGACATGCTACAATTCTTGGGGATTGAGTGCGGGGCTATGCACAAATGGTCAATTAGCAGGTGCACCCTGTGGGAACGGTAGCACACCTGTAGACTCGTGCACTTACGGCGGTATAGGATATAATAATGCGAACTGCACACGGGGAGGAATCGCCAAAGGCGGGTAGAATAACACCAGAGATCGTTCATCTGGTTAATTGGGCAAGTCGCTGATTTCTTCCTTTTTAAACTACATGTTAAATCACATGGGTGGGCCACGGGCTCGGGATCTGTCGCGAACATGATCCCAACCAGGGCCCACTTTCCCTTATAACCTTTGCATGCTCACTTTGTAAACGTGGAATCTCTCATATTGCAATTAGGGAATTGGCAAGCGCTCTTGCAACCCTCTTCGCCAGGCGTTGATATGATAATGCAGGGCTTCAAGAGTCATTTTCGTGAATTCGTAAAGGAGGGATACGGAAGTAATAACAAGATCTTAACGACTTTTGTAATTACACGTGCCTCGGATCTAGAGAATCATTCTCTGCCGTCGTGGTTACAAGAAAGTGAATACCCAAGCTGGCAAAAGTTTTTTAATAAATTAGCAGCAGCATATATCCAGTTCAATCATGTTCGCGCGTTGGATCCGGCTGCATCAAAGAATGGCCACCCATTCAGCTACCTCGAACCGGGCTTGGGAATTGGTGATAAACAAACGCAACAGATCATAGGGTTGGTAATTGACGAAATTGATGATCAGACCTACCTGAAAATCTTTGGGTATGCCTTGTTTCTTTCAATAGTTTGGCATGTTAAGTATAAAGAACTTTGTTTGCATTCCGCAGGTGTTGTCCGCCGGCAAAAAGGGTTTCTCTTTCTGGGTGAATCGGGTGGTGGAAAAACTACTGTAACCCAATATAGTGCCTCAATAGGGTGCCTTCCGTTAGGCGATGACATTAATTTCATCCTGCGTAATGGTGATGATTACCGGCTGGCAGCCTCTGCAAGCTCCGTTATTTCTCCGGTGGGATATTCGATGCAGCGACCTCCCTTGCGAGGAATATTTAAATTGGTGAAAGAGGCGGACAACTATCTTGTCCCATTGCAACCTATGCAAGTGGGATCTGTTATGTTTGATGCATTTCTTCAAGAAACGCCATATGTTCGTAGATTACCAGACACTTTGATTGGTACTGGATTTCGAACCATGTGCAATATCACCCACCGGGTGCCAGGGTATGAGTTACATTTCCGAAAGAGCCCCGATTTCTGGAAGTTGATTGATGAGCAATTCCCAGATTGAGCCTTATTCTTTATCTTCTTGGGCGAAAGGAAAAGGATTAACGCACTGTTTTATTTATCGCGGCCCCAGCATGATCCCGACTTTTCGACTTGGTGATTTTCTTTATATACGTTCAACTGAAAAGAAATTGATTCCGGGGGATGTTGTTGTTTTTACCAGCTCTGATATACACAATTACATTGTTCATCGAATTGTTTCGAGTTCTGAGAAAGGATTCTTCACGCGTGGAGATCATAATCGCCTCCAGGATGTTTCGACGATTACACTGGAGCAAATTGTCGGAAGAGTGGAAGTCGTGGAAAATAGGCACGGACTCTGCCGGGTGGTGAATGGCGCTCCGGGTTTATGGGTGGCAAGGATCTGGCAGTTGGTATTTGGGCTGGATCGATTAATACGACGCTTGTTTTGGATGCCATATAATCTTATCCGCGAACGGCGGTTCGCGGTAATGTTCTGGCGGCCTAAAATCTCCAAATTACAGATACAATCAGAAAACGGCCAGCAGATCAAGTACCTTTATAGAAATAACACCGTCGCTACATGGGATCCCTCCTGTCAGAGATTCTATTGTCGCAAACCCTTCGATTTGATAATTTTCCCTCCAGAAGATTTACAATAACATGCCTTCCTGGATTGATTATCTCCGTCGAGGACTGACTCGAACTCAAACCAAAGATCGGGTCGCCAACCAACAGGGGGAGACCAGCACACGCGCTAATTTGGGGAACCTGCGGCCATTTTTCCTGCGCCACTGGCGCAAAGGCTTGGTGGGGGTCATTCTTGTCATCCTGACTTCTTTGCTGATGTATCCCCAGCCGCTGATCATGCGCTACCTGATCGATGATGTGATCCTGGCGCACCAGTTGAACAAATTATGGCTGGCCTTGTTGGTATTGGCGGGTGTTAAGGGCTTGAGCGTGGGGTTCGAGGCGATCCAGCAGTTCTACTTTACCCGCTTTGAACAGGCCGTCACCCTGGATATCCAGAGCGACCTGTTCGAGCGCCTGCTGCATTTCCCGAAATCTTTTTTCGACGCGACCGAGACCGGCTACCTGATGTCCCGCATCCAGCAGGATGTATATGGCGTGCAGTGGTTTTTCTCGCAAACGGTTGTCACCGCCCTCACCAGTGTCCTGCGCTTCGTTGGCGGAGTGGCGTTCTTGTTCTACCTGGAATGGCGGCTGGCGCTGGCAGTCTTGGTGCTGCTACCATTATTGGTCGTGACGCTGAATTATTTTTCCGGCAGGATGCGCGTGCTCAGTCACGAACAAATGGAACAACAAGCCAATGTCTCGCGCAACCTGCAGGAATCGCTGGCCTCCACCACGTTGATCAAAACTTTTGCTTCCGAAAAGCGCACGGTCGGGCGCATGATCTCCGAATGGAAGGCCGCCCAGCAGCTCAGCCTTGAGCAGACAACGGTCGGGTCGCTGGCAAATTTGTTGATCAGCGCCCTGCCCAGCCTGGCCAATGCGGTTGTCTTCGTGGCAGGCGCCTACTGGGTTATTAAGGGTACCTGGACCTTTGGTTCCCTGACCGCTTTCACCTCCTATTTGGGTTATGTGTACGGCCCGGCCATGGCGCTGGCAGCCACCAATTTGCAGATGCAGAATGCCCTGGCCTCGCTGGCGCGCGTTTCCGCTTTATACAGCATTGTTCCGGAGCAGAACCTGGGCGTGGGGGAAAAAGTGGAGCGACTGCGGGGTGAGGTGGAATTCAAAGATGCCACCTTCTCCTACGATGGCCGCGATACAGTACTGGAGAATTTATCCTTCCATGTTGCTCCCGGCGAACATATCGCCATTGTCGGTCCCAGCGGCGTTGGCAAGACGACCCTGATCAGCCTGATCCTGCGTTTATATCAGCCTACGAAAGGCGATCTCCTTTTTGATGGGCGGCCGGCTTCCGATTACGAGCTGACTTCTCTCCGCCAGCGCATCGGCTACGTTCCACAAAGCAGCCTGCTACTTTCTGGCACGATCCTGGATAATCTGCGCTACGGTAATATCGAAGCAGACGAGGCGCACGTGATCCAGGCTGCAAAGACGGCCGGAATCCATGATTTCATCGTAGGTTTGCCGGGTGGTTACCAATCCCTGGTGGGGGAAGCCGGGGTGAACCTGTCCGAAGGCCAGAAGCAGCGCCTGGCCATCGCGCGTGCCCTGATCAAGGATCCCGATATTCTAATCCTCGATGAACCCACCTCCGCCCTGGACAGCCTGACGGAAAATTCGTTCATTGCTGCATTGAAACCCATGACGCATGGGAAGACCTTGTTCCTGATTGCCCATCGTCTTACCACTGTGAAAAACGCGACTCGGCTCCTCGTTCTTAATGAAGATCACCTGGTTTCGATTGGCACTCATCAGGAATTGATGCAATCCAGCGAGTATTATCGTTCCTTGGTGGCAAACCAGCAGATCCTCGCAGCGCGATAAAGAAAGGGGTTATGTGTCTTTGCGAAGGAGTGACACTTGCACCTGCCGCACATCTGCCCCGGACGCAGATACCGGGGAGTGCAAGTGAGTTACTGAAATAATCTTCTCCGCTCTGTCTTTTTCTTGCTTTCCATCTTTATCTAGATTGATGCAGAAAGCAGCAAAATAATGAAGTAAGGTAAAATATACTCATGGAAAACCTGAATATCCCTGAAGAGCAATCCACCGCTGAAATGATCACCGAGTACGCCGGCCTGTTATGGCGCTGGTCATGGCTGCTGATCTTGTTGGCTCTCCTGGCCGGAGGAACCTCATATTATCTATCAAATCGGCAGACGCCGGTCTACCAGGCCTCGGCTTTGGCGATGATCAATATTGCGCCAAATGCTCAAGATATGACTTCTTTGTATATCGGACAGCAATTGGGGGAGTCATATTCACAACTCATGACCACTCGAACGGTCCTGGATTCCGTCGCCCAGCGCCTGGGATGGAAGAGCCTGCCGGCTTCTGTTCAGGTAACTCCGATCACAAACACCCAACTTTTAACAGTCACGGTGACCGATACCGATCCGGATCGGGCGGCATTGATCGCCAATACATTGGTGACTGTATTCAGCGAACAGATCCAGGCCGACCAGGCTTCCCGTTATGCTGACTCCAAGCAGAACCTCCAGACCCAGATGGATACCCTCACTCAACAGATCCAGACCACCTCGTCCGACCTGGCGGTACTGGGGCAGCAGATCCAGAATGATAATTCTACTTTGAATCGTCTTCTTGGACAGGACACATCCAAACTGACCCAGGAGGAATTGGACCAACGCACCACTTTAATTCAGCAGACGCAAACAACGCTGCAATCCCGGCTGAGCCAGCAGGCTGAAATACAAACCACCTTACAAAATTACCAAACTTCATATTCCATTCTATTGCAAAGTTATGAGTCGATCCGGCTGGCGGAATCCCAATCCACGTCGGGCGTTCTCCTGAAAGATCCTGCTTTGTCGGGGGGGCAGATCCAGCCGCAGCCGTTCCGCTCGGCCATGCTGGCTGCTGTGGTGGGCATCTTCTTGGGAGCCGGGATCATTTTCCTGATCGAATTTCTGGATGATAGCCTGCGTGATCCGCAGGAGATCACCCGAAAATGGGGCATCCCGGTACTGGGGATGATTGTCAACTTCGATTCCAGCAACGGAAATGGGCTGATCACGGAGAAACAACCCCGCTCGCCGGTCTCGGAAGCCTTTCGTTCTCTCCGCACGAATCTGCAATTCGCCAGCGTTGCCTCGCCCCTGCGTACTCTGCTTGTCACGAGTCCATCCCCGGAGGATGGAAAAACGACCATTGCGGGGAATCTGGCATGTGTCTTTGCCCAGGTCGGACGCAAAGTGGTGGTCGTGGATTCCGATCTGCGCCGGCCGACCTTGCATAAGCTATTCGAGCTACCAAACCGCTTTGGCCTAACCGATCAATTTATAAATCCGCAGGAATATCTCAACGGAGCTGTGCAACCAACTGAAGTAAAGAACCTCTATTTGCTCTCATCTGGTAGCCTGCCGCCGAATCCCTCTGAATTGATTAGCTCCAATAGAATGGTCGAGATTATCCAGTCCTTGGAGGCACAGTATGAGGTGGTGTTCCTGGATGCCCCTCCATCGCTGGTTGTAACGGATGCAAATGTGCTGGCCAATCATGCCGATGGAGTTATATTGGTGATCCGCCCAAGCACGACGAAACGGGCTGCAATAAGGCATACCATCGAGCTATTGATGCAGGTCAAGGCGAATATCGTTGGTGTTGTGCTGAATGGAGTGGACGTAAGAAAAACCCGCTATAGTTATTATCGCGGCTATTACCATAAATATGGACGCGGATATGCTTATTATCAGGATGGCAGTTCACACAGTGCTAAAAAAAATAGATCCCATATGAACAGCGCTCGAAAACCTCCTTTATCTAATTGGATCGGAAAGCTAAAATCCCACGAGGTCGGTGATCGAGAAAATCCCATCGAGCCTGGATCAAAAACCTTCATTCAACCGGATAACAAACCTTGATCCAACAATGCCAAGCGATGCGGATCTCTAATAGGGAGTTTCCTAAAATACCGGAGATGTGCGCACGATGAAAGAAGAAAAGGATTGGGAAAATAAAATTTGCCCTTTTCTGGGGCAAAGATCAGACCCGCGGACAGCATTCGCGTATCCTTCTGTGTTGAATTGCTGTTTCCATGCCAAACCTGTGGCAGACATCGATTTAGGGCACCAGGAAGAATTTTGCCTGACAAGCGGGTATCCGAATTGTGAAGAGTATGGACTCGAGCCTGGAGCACACCTGCCGGCCGAGCTTCACACTTCTCATGGAAGACGGTCTCACAAGGAGCGTGGAAATTATAGGTGGGTGTGGGGATTGATATTGATCGTCCTGGTGATCGTTATCGCCTGGCTGTTGATTACGCGGGGGCGAGGTTCCAGCCAAATCTCTAGTACTCCCACCCCGATGATAGAATATACTGAAACAAGCACGGAATTGACTCCCACCGTTCTTTCACCGACGAAATCTCCAACACCTTCTCCGACTTATGAAGACACTCCATTCTCAAGACCACTTCTAAGGCTGGAAATTCCCCTTGGAATTAATCATGAATTTATGATCCACCAGATTCAGGATGGGGAAAGCCTTGATCTGATCGCTGCCAAGCATGGCACCACGGTGGCGACCCTGATGGCATGTAATTATCGATTACCTACACCGATATTGACAGGTTGGAAAATCGTAGTCCCCTTGGTAAATATTGATACGCAAGGTCTGCCGGCTTTTGAGATCTATAATGTTACAGAAAATATATCATTGAAAGATCTGGCAAATCAGCTCTCGGTTGATCTGAAGGAATTCAAGCATTACAATGCATTGGGTGATGATTTTATTCCCAAGGTAGGGGACTGGTTGCTCGTGCCTCGGGCGGTACCACCCACCCCCTTTCCCTCTCCCGTTTCTACTCCCACTCCATAACGTTTTCTGTCGAAGGATCGGAGAGTAATGCCTTCTGTTTTATTTGTCTGCACTGCCAATCTGTATCGCTCGCCTCTTGCTGCGGCTTTCCTGAGAGATGCGCTGAAGGATTCACCCGATCGAAATGAATGGGTGATCGACAGCGCCGGTACCTGGACAAAAAGTGGCGCGCGGATCCATTCTCAGACCATTGAAGATGCCCGTCGTTTTGGAATGGATGTCCGCACCCATAAAAGCAAGCAAGTTACTGCTGAGCTGCTCTCCCGGAATGATTTGATACTTGTCATGGAAACCGGGCAGAAAGAGGCGCTACAGATTGAGTTTCCAGACCAATTAAAAAAGATACATTTGCTATCGGAAGTTGTCGATGGACGTAATTATGATATCCCTGACCCCCTTTCAATTGAAGGGATTCATGACCGGGATATCGTCAACGAGTTACATGAGATCATTAAACGCGGGTGTAAAAAGATCTTCGCATTGGCGAGAAACAATTCGAGCGAGTCGATAAAATAAACCATTTTGAATCAGTGTGACACCAGATTGTGCCGATGGCCGAGGCAGCCTTCGCGAACCACTCTCGCGGTGAGTGCTACTTCGGCGCCGTGAGGAAATGAAATCACATCTCCCTCTTAGGGACTGGGGCGGGTTTGAAAATTAAGACTTTAACCATGCGCCTCCTGTACGATCATACAGGAGGCGCTCTCTTATCTTAATGGTTGTTTTCTCCATTTCTTCTACATCCTTATACCCAGCATTAAAGCCACGCCGTTCAGGGCGGCGTAGATATCAATTAATAAATCCCTCTGAGAAGCAGATCTGCCGGGGGTAAAGACCGGGGGATTTCATCGGTCACGGAATTGAGCGAGTAAAGTATCAAGGTCATGCCAGGTGATCAGAGTGACCGGCCTGGTAAGGCAAATAACATATAACACCCAGACAGAAATAACCGATACCATGGTTGACCTTGAGCCAGTCAATTTTGGGGTTGGAACTATTGATCGTTGCGGCGACAGGGGGATACTCTTTGGATGATATTCCGGTGATCACGCAAGCGGATGTGTTCAAATCAAGACTGGCCAGCTTGCTGGATCCTCGCCCGCACGTGTTCCCAGGCTGCCGTTATCAGGAAGCTCTCGTCCATATTTTTCACCATTTGCTCAAAGCGCGTGATTGGGATGGTGAAGGTCAACAGGTTCGCAGGAACCTGGGGCCGTGCCGAGACGTCGAACATCCCCAGGATGCAGCGCGGGTGGCCAGATTGCGCCTCCCAATAAGGATAATTCACGATGGTCGAACAGCCGGATCCCATCGGCGAGATCACGCCGTCCGGGTCGGAGCGGTCGTAGTTCGCCAGGACAAACAAGCCGGAAAGCACATCCGCCGTGGCGAAAAAGATGACCGCGAAAGGCCGGTCGTTCACAGCTAGCTTGTCCCAACGCTTGAAGACCAGGAATTGCCCGGGAGCTTGGAAAGCGGGATGGCTTTCCAGGTAGCCGCTGACCAGGTCCGGTGATTTCTTGTAGCGCTCGCCCTCGAGCTCCCCCGGAATGCCGCAGGAGAGGAAGAATTCGAATTTGGGCCGCAGGGACTGGGAGAAACCGGTATAGCGCTTCCAACCCTTGCATCCCGGACTTTCGGCACCGTAGACAAAAGTATGGCCCTGGCGGACGCGCTGGAAGCTGGCGATTACGCAGTGTTCCTCGTCCTGGCTGTCGGCGCGTTCCTCCTCAGTGACCTCGTCAGTGTAAGAATAAGCCACCGGTAGCTCGGTGCTGGGAAAGTATTTTTCCCACTTGTGCTGGAATTCTTGTAGGAACTGGGTATTCATTAGTCTGCCTCCAGAGTGATTGTAACTCGAAATGGGTTTATTTCTTATCTTCTGAAAAGGATCTCCATAGTGGGGACTAAAAAGCCAAGCAATGCAGCCACGAAAACCGGCACGAATTCCAGGGTTGCCTGTTATATCAGAAGATATGCTTTGGCATTCTCGTAAGCCGGGTAGCCAAACAGGCGCGGTGAACTCGTGATCGCCTTGATCGTTCCAATTACACGTGCAGAAGAGAATTCATTTAGGGGTGCGTTGATGGAAAAAACGGGGAGGCAGCCTGCGGAAAACTGCCAGAACAACTACCGCAAGGAGGACCAGCCAGCCGAGGTTTTTTTTGAGAGGAAATACGCATTGGACTGGTTTAGAATTGGGGAGGGTAAAGTAATAATAATAATCTTAACCAGCCCGTTGCCATGAGCACCGAACAAACCGGAACGAACACCAACTGCATCCCCGTGGCGACGGCCCAAACGCGCAGTGTTTTTTTCCAGCTGTTCTTGAGGATTAATTTAATTAACAATATCCCTGACAGGAACATTATCCCCAAACCACTTCCAATGTCTATGAAAGGATCGTTCATGATCGATTTGACATAAAATACTGTTAAACCTCCCAACAGGATCTGGACAAACGCCATGGTAAACAAGAGAATAAATTTTGGAGGTTGCACCTTGCACATGCGGATACTTGTCCAAATTGTACATGCAAGGATTCCACATATAACTAATAGAATAAATCCCAAACCGAGGAATAAGGTGATAGAGGAATCTGGAATAAGTTGGCTCATTTTTTCCTTTGCACCATCAAAATTGAACTATGGTTAGGAATTGAAGAAGGGTTTTCTACCCCGGGACGGAATTCGTGGATGGGGTCACAAAGATTATCGCGCCAATTGACGTCCATTTCAAGATCTCAGCGGTTTTCTCCTTTTTGATATACAAAACTTATGCCATTGATGAAGGCAAGAAGGTCAACGTATCGGGGTTCGGTGTGATCTGGATATCCATGCCTATGTCTTACCCCTCGTTACGTGGTCACGGACACCCGTCAGGGTCTTGTGGGCGAAAAAGTAACTCAATACTTATCCCGGGATGATGGGTTTGCCCGGGCTTATTTTTATGTGCCTTCCACAACAACCATTTTCGAGCGGGCGTATCTGTGACGCAGGTTGCGTGCCGGGGCGTATTCGGGTGAGTTGAGCCAGGCTTTTGCCCTGGAGGTGTTTTCAAATTCGAGAATAACCAGGCGGTTGGCTTTCCAGTCACCTTCGAGCGTCTCGTTTGGACCGCCGCGCGCCAGGTATTTCCCGCCGAATAATTTCACAGCGGCAGAAGCCAGTTTTTTATAGTCTTCATAACCAGCGGGATCGGTGATTTCTATATCTACGATCACATAAGCAGACATGGAGGTTCTCCTTCATGGATTTACCCATTCATCAAACAACGGGGTTAGGTCACAGGCGCAGGTCTGTTCAGCAGCTTGTTTGAAATGAGCAGAGGTAGCAATGCTCCATTCGTAGCGCCGGGTATAGTCAGCCAGGAACCGGTCAAAGGTTTCCTGGCCCATCTGGTCGCGCAAGGCCAGGAGAAAGAACGCCCCGCGCCCGTAGACGATGGCGATATAGCCATTACTTGTATAAGCAGAAACCGGCAGCCCGATTGGGATATTTTCGTCATTGAGCATATCCCAGGTGGACTGCATCTCATCCCGATAAGACTGTGCCGCCTGCGTGCCATGTCGATCGAGGTAGTACTGCCAGGTGACAAATTCCGCCATCGATTCGTCCAGCCAGGGCTGTTCCTGAGTCGCGTTTCCGACCAGGTTGTAGAACCACTGGTGACCGACCTCATGCGTTACAACGATTTCCAGGAAATCAGACCCATTGTAAACATCCTTTGAAATTGAGGTCAGGCCTGGGAATTCCACCCCTCCCGCCGAGGTGATGATAGGAACGATGTCGAACTCGGTATAGGGATAAGGAGCATAACGGTGGCTGAAATCTGCGATGGCAGATTCGGCCGTCTTGAGCGCAGACTGTGCATCCTGGCTCAAACTGGCCGGGGCATAACTGTTGACGGTGAGTTCGCCTATGGTTTCGGACTGTTTGGTGAAACTGGAACTGGCTGCCAGGTAGAAATCGCGCGCCGGCCCGTCGGCATACAGGACCTGCTGCCTGCCCGCCGCCTCCGAGCGGTCAACCTCCTTCCCGGAGGCCGCCAGCACCAGGTTTGCCGGAGCGTCCACCGAGACAAGGTAAAAACTGGCATCCGAAAAGAGTGGGTCGCCATCCAGGTCGGGCATCTGGTTGTTCCAGCCCTGCTCGTTATAGACCAGGATGGTGGGATAGGCATGTGCCAGCGACAGGATGCCATCGTTATAACCGAAAATGCCGTAATAGAAGTCACCACCCTGAGTCGGGACGGTGACTTCAAAATTCACATGGATGATGACAGCTTTTCCTGGCTCGAGAGGTGTGGACAGTGGGAGGCGCATCAACCCGGTCTGACGGATGACCTTGACGGGTTGATTGTCGAGCGTTACGTTTTTAATCATGATACTGCCACCGAGAATTTCCGAGAAAATAGCAAAATCCACCTCGGTCAGGGTAACTGCTTCCTGGTTTGTGTAGCGGACTTCCTCCATGCCGCTGATGCTCGTGGGCGGGTCGCCGATGCTGAATGCAATATGATAGATGCTGGCGCCGGGCAGCCCCTCCAGGATGCTTTGTGCAGAGTTTGTCAGATTCTGTCGGAAGAGAGATCGGTCGTCCCAGCCAACATTGAACGGCGCTCCGGTCAGGGATACCGATGGAGGCGGCGCGGGTGTGTTCGTGGCTCCAGGGGAGAGAGGTGTGCGGGTGGGCGTAGGAGGCGCGAATGGAATGACCAGCATATTGCAGGCCAGCAGAAGACTGGCAATCAGGAGGAGGGGGAGATGGCGTTTTGACAATGGTTTAGTCCGCGTTTTCTCCTTCGGGGGACTTGTCTGCGTCCTATTTATTCCTCGCCGCGGCAATGGCCGCGTTGATCTGGTTCGTGTGCGAGATGGTATGCGATTCCAATTCGAGCATCTGGGCTGCGGTCAGGAAGTAACTGGCTTTGCGTTCCACAAAGGAATTCGGCAGGGCAGCCAGGAAGGCGACCATTTCAATCGAAAGGCGTTTTAGTTCGTCAAGCAGACCCCTGACAGTGCCATAAGCCTTGACGGTGGCGTTGACATGGGTCGGGAGATTGCCGCCCCAATCGTCAGCGAGGCGCTCGTATCCTCCAACCGAGTCATCCAGGTTGGCGATCCAGCCGCGCTCAGTGTGGATCAGATGGGCCAGGGTTTGTTTGGCACTCCATTCGCCGGGAGCAGGTTCCCGGTCCGCTTCGGCTTCGCTGACGTCCTTGAAACAAGCTTCCAACTGACTGAGAGAATCTTGGTATTTGAGACGCACCTGTCGAGCCAGATCAACCGGGTTCCAGGAGATATCCAGGACCGGCCGTTTGGTCAGTTCCATGGTCCCCGTCTTTTTCTGTGGGCCGCGGTAGAAGACAACCTGGACCTTGTCACCGCCTTTCCTGCCGGTCAGCGCGGCCACTAAGCTGCCATAATCGTTCGTGATGGGTTTTCCACCCAGCTCAACGATGACATCGTCCTTGCATAGTCCAGCCGCGTCAGCTCCCATCCCCTGGCGTACCTCGTCCAGACGCACGCCCTGGCTGACGGGCACTCGCAGGGTTTTGGCAATTTTCGGGTTGAAATCGCCGATGTTGACCCCCAGCATCGGGCGGTCGAACGTACGCCGGTCGAGGCCGGTTTCGATTACGGAGGCCAAGTTGGGAAGTGTGGAATCCCATTCGGTCTTGAATCCCAGGGCGCGCTCTTTCCATTCGTCGCCATCCGGGACGCTATGGTTTAAAACCACCAGCGTGCCGTGGTCTTTGGGAGTCAGTGTGACGGCAACTTCTGTGGCGGTGGGTTCAGAGCGACCGAACCATTTGAATTTGACGGATTTATCTTCTTCCAGGGCAATGTATTCCCCGGCTGAGTAGAAGTCACCATGCCACCACAGGTACATCCGCCCGCCAGGACGCGGGGCAACGGTGGCAAAATCACACAGCCATTCGTGCAGGGCAGTGGCATGCGTCAGGGCGTAATATATCTGTTCTGGCGCAGCTTTTATAAATTGTTCTGAAGTTACGGTTGTAGACATATTATTTCCCTTCTTTCATGAGCGGTTTTTCAGGATGTTTGAGCCAGACGAGAATATCCTGGGCGTGCTCTTCCTCGTGGTCGTGGAACATTTCCACCAGATTAGTAACTGTGGACTTCTTGCCCCACGGGACATTGACCGGACTGAAGAACTTATCCTCGGGCAGTTGCTCGATGATGGTGCGCAACACCTGGCGGGTGAGACGCCATTCCTTTAGAACGTGTTCATAGTCCAGGTCCTTGCGGGAAGAGACGGTCAGGGCATTGTACTCATCGAGGCTGCGGATGGCTGGTACGGATAGCGGACGGTTGACCACATGGGCGCGCAGAGAGTCTATAATGGCATCGTCCCAGCCGGTCATATGGGCCAGCATGTCTTTGATGGCCCAACCAGGATAGATTTCTTTATGAGGGTCAATCTCTTGCAGGAGGTCTTCGATTTTTGAACGTGTCTTATCCATCCGATGAAGGAGGAAATTTCGATCTGGAACCGGCATGGAAACCTCCTAATTTATTAGGCTTATTTTACACCCGGCCAGGTTATCAGGAGATAATGCATATTGGCGTCAATTTACTAAGGTATTCTGGTAAATGGGTCTTCCATACTATTACCATTTCACCTTGTTTTCTGGGATTCATCAGACCTCTGTTTGGATGGCACTGCCACTCTCGTAGCGGCGCAGGCCGGCATGGAAGACCAGGATGGCCAGCGCCAGGAATCCGGCTCCGCCGAGTAGCATCAGCCCGAGTGTGGACCAGGAAAAACCCTTGACAAACCCGGCCGGGACGGCACCCATGAAGGCCGCCGGTACAACCAGGAATAGAATAACCTTGGCAGTCTGATTGAAAAGCGTGATGGGGTAAATGGCAAAGGTGACGATGGCGTTGATGGCCATGCCGGTAAAGACGCCGCCGGTGCCAAGCCAGAAGGCCAGGCTCTGGACAAGCACCAGGAAAGCCACAAAGACGGTCGTTGCCAGGATCACGCCGACGATAAAACGTCCCAGACCGTCCAGGCTGAACTGGCCGGAAACGCAATAGCTGATGAAGCCGTAAAGGAAATCCCCAAAGCTGCTCGGGACAACGCGGGATGCCAGGACGTGCAGCAGGGTTGGGCGTGGCAGGGACAGGTAATAGTCGAGCCGACCCTTGACGATGATGTCGCCCAGGTTGAAGGCGTTGCCGAAGAGCAGGCCTGCCAGCCCGAATGCGCTGGCGGAGATGCCAAAAACGATGAACATATCGGTCAACTGCCAGCCGCTAATGGACGGGAAGCGGTCAAAGAAGATGATCCAGACAACGAAGTAGACTGCATCGTTAAGGATCATGCCGATGGACTGGGAGATGAACGCGGCGCGGTATTCCATCGCTGCGGCAAGGTTGGTCTTCCAGAGGGAAAGCAGGAATTTAAGTTCGCGCAACATTTTTCCTATACAGGGTACGAAACGAGAGGGAAAAAACAAAAAACAGGAATTTGGGGTTGTCAGCCTCCATTGATTGCCAGTCTTCTCATCCCGCGTGAGAATACCAGAACCAGCAAACCGCCGAAGATGGCCAGCCAGAGGAGTTGCCCGATGATGATTTGCGCGAAAAGTTGCATGTCGGGGAGGACGAACAAGCGCGCTGGTCCGTACATCATATAAGCGAACGGTAGGGACTTGGCTATCGTTTGCAGCCAGGCCGGGTAGAAATCCAGGGGGATGAGCATCCCGCCCAGAACGAAGGTGAATTTCTGGTAGATCCATTCAAAGGGCGCCACTTCCTCGGCGACAAAGGCTGCCAGCCCGATGAGGGCGTTGACGCAGAAGTGCAGTAGCCAGGCCCCAGCCAGTGCCACCAGTGCCAGCGGCCAGTTGACCAGATCCGGGGGCGGCCCGGCCATCGCCCAGACGAGCGCACCGCCCAGCACGAATAACATCCCCATGCGCGGCAGGGATTCGCCGAGTCCGCTGGAGAGCTGATAGACGAGGAAGTTGTAGGGTTTGTTCAGGAGGTAGGCAATCGAGCCGTCCTTGACCTGTTCGGAGATGACGCGTGCCAGGCGCGGGCGGCCCAATTCCAGGGTCTCGGCCAGCAGCAGGTACCACATTGTGTCATGCAGGCTCAGGCCATTGATGGAGTCCGAACCGGCGGCGGCGAAGGTGATGCGCCACAACTGGAAAAATATCCACATAAATAGCAGGATCATGGCGGAGCGCGTCACCATTTCAGCGGGGTAAGCCAGGCTGTTGAGCAGGTTGATCTTAAAGACAGCCAGATATTTCTTCATGGCGATTCATGGGGCATGAATGAACCCGGATAACCAAAGATATATCTTATCTTTATCCGCGGTTCCTGCCCTCGTCAGCGTCCGATTTTTCTGCGGTTTTATAGATGGCCGCGATGACTTCTTCCAGCGGCGGATCGGAGACGGTAATGTCCAACAGGGTCCCGGCGGCGGAGAGGGCGGCCATCACTTTCTCGACCGGGGTGGTGCGTGCATCAAAGCGCAATTTTACCCCGTAGCGTTCTTTGGCAACCTTGAGCGTTTCTGTGCCTGCGATGTGGAAGCTGGTGGATATTTGCTCGGCGTAACGCACCTCGACCAATTTCGAGGTCAGGAAGGAACGTTTGAGGGTCGAGACTTTGTCTTCGTAGACGATCTGTCCGTGGTTGATAATGATAACGCGTTTGCAGAGCGCTTCCAGGTCTCCGGCGTCGTGGGAGGTCAGCAGGACGCCGACATTTTCCTTTTTCGCCATATCGCGTAGGGCGTCGCGGATGTGCTGTTTGGCCACCACGTCCAGCCCGATGGAGGGTTCGTCGAGCAGGAGCAGCTCGGGTTTGTGCAGGAGCGAGGCGGCCACTTCGCAGCGCATGCGTTGACCGAGCGAGAGTTTGCGGACAGGGGTTTCGAGCAGATCGGTAATCTCGAAGGCTTCTGCCAGTTCAGCGATGCGGCTCCGGGTTTCACGGTCTTCCATCTCGTAGATCTTGCCGAATAGGGTCAGTGTATCAATGGCGGGTAGGTGATACCATAACTGCGGGCGCTGTCCGAAGACGGTGCCGATGTGGTAAGCCAGCTTCTGGCGCTGTTTCCAGGGGATGTAGCCGAGGACTTTGGCGTCCCCTCCGCTGGGGAACAGAATGCCGGTGAGAATTTTTATGGTTGTGGACTTGCCGGCCCCGTTCGGACCAATAAAGCCGAGCAGTTCGCCCGATTCCATCTCGAACGACAGGCCGCGCACTGCTTCGACATTTCGATATTCGGGTCGGAACAGCGACCGTACGCTGGCGCCCAACCCGGCAGCTTTGTGCTTGGTGCGAAAGGTTTTGGTGAGATTGGTGACCTGGATGGCGGGCATGTCTTATTTTACATCATGACCCGTTACGATGTACAATAAGGTGGAATATGATTTTCATTTCTGAATTCGAATCCCGGCTTGCCCCCAATCTGTTAAAGACCTTCCGGCACTTATCCAGCCCTGCAGATATCCAAGCTTACCTTGACGGTCTCCCTTACATCGCCGAGGAACTCGACCGTTCGCCTCTGCGAGTCATGACCGATGGGCAGGCACACTGCCTCGACGGTGGGATTTTCGCTTCGCTGGCGCTGGCCCGCCTCGGTAACCGTCCGCTTATTCTGGACCTATTGCCAGAGCCAGGAACGGATGACGATCACGTGCTGGCTTTGTTCCGCCAGAATGGAAACTGGGGTTGTATCGCCAAATCGAACTTCGCCTTTTTGCGTTTCCGCGAACCAATCCATGCAAGTCTGCGCGAATTGGCGATGACCTATTTTGAGGTTTTTTTCAACATAGAAAGGCAAAAAACCTTGCGGAGCTATACCCGTCCGCTGGACCTGTCACCGTTTGAGCCGGAGTGGATGTGGAGCGAAGCCGGGGTTGCCGAAATCTCAAAGAGGTTGTACCATCGAAAGCCAATCCCTCTGCTTTCCCCGGAAGACGCTGCCAATCTGTCCTTGTCGGATGAGCGCTCTTACCAGGCCAACACGCTCGGGATGAATTTCGATTGGGCTTTTGGTGTGCGTAAAAATCCATGAAATCGTGCAGGATCTGAAATGGAAATTCCCCCCGAACTTATCACTTTCCTGCACACTTGTTCCCATGCCGTCGCGTTGACCGGCGCGGGCGTCTCGAAGGAATCCGGTCTGCGGACCTTCCGCGACACGATGGACGGGCTATGGGCGCAGTACCGGCCCGAAGACCTGGCCACGCCCGGAGCGTTTGAGCGGACCCCGGAACTGGTGTGGGAATTCTATTCGGCGCGGCGGCTGAAAGCAGGCGAAGTGCATCCCAACCCCGGTCACTTTGCCCTGGCTGAGATGGAAAGGCGTGTGCCACATTTTACGCTCATCACCCAGAATGTGGATGGCTTGCACCGCCGCGCCGGGAATAACAGTGTGGTCGAGTTGCATGGAAATATTACCCGCGTCAAATGCTCGTATGGCTGTGGGGTATTCACGGAATGGGAGGAAATCCAGGGTAAAGTGCCAACTTGTCCAACCTGCGGAGCAAAACTGCGCCCGGATGTGGTCTGGTTCGGGGAGATGCTGCCGGGCGATGAATTGGCAACCGCCGTGCAGGCTGCGCGGACTTGTTCCATCTTCTTCTCGATCGGCACCTCGGGCTTTGTTCAGCCGGCGGCCACCCTGCCATTTCTGGCCAAACAGAACGGCGCAGTGATTGTAGAGGTCAACGTTGAAGAAACGCCACTGACACCTTCGGTGGATTATTTTTTCCAGGGAAAATCGGGGGAGATCCTGCCGGATCTGGTTAAAGCAGTATGGGGCTGAGAGAGCAGTCGGCAGCCGACGGGGAACTATCAGGCGCGCAGGGATCTGGCGAAATCAGAACCAGATTGGGTTATTAAGGGGAGGAGTGCCGCGTCTCAAGATCACCCGAGCCAAATGCCGCCCCAGGGAGAAAGGTTCAAGGAGATTTTGCCCGCGTTGATGGTAATCTTTTCATGGCTGATCAGGTTTTGAACAACCCTTCCCTCGCTCCAGCCCAGGGCGGTGCAGGGGACTTCGATCTGGCGTGCCCGTGAGGTGGCATTCAGCACTATTAGGACTTTGTCTTCGCCCAGAGTGCGGGCGAAAGCATAATGGCCGTCTTCAGCCAGCAAATGGAGATAGTCACCGCGGCGCAGGCTGGGGGTCCGTTTTCGCAGCGCAATGAGGGTCTTGACCCAGGCGCGCAGCTCCTGGTTCCAGTCAGCTTCCTTCCATGGGAATGCACGCCGCGAGTCCGGGTCTTTGCCGCCTTCCAGTCCGATCTCGTCGCCGTAATAGATCGCTGGTGCACCGGGAAAAGCCATTTGAAAGAGGAAAGCCAGTTTGAGCTTGTCGGTGTTCCCGCCAACCAGGGTCTTGAAGCGCTCGGTATCATGGCTGTCGAGCGGGACGTACATGGCATACAGGTTTTCAGGTTTGTAGGCTTTGAACAGTCCGTTAATGCGCTCGCCAAACTGGATGGCACTTTCGCGGCCCTGGAGCAGAGCCAAAAGCGATTCCCGCACCGGGTAATTCATCAGGCCGTCGAAATGTTTGTCATTGGCCCAGCGCGGGTTCACGTCCCAAATTTCACCCAGCAGATAAGCGTCCCGGTTGGCAGCGCGGACAACCTGGCGGAACTCGGCCCAGAAACTGTCGTCGTCAATTTCGTTGGGTACATCTAATCGCCAGCCGTCAATGCCTTGTTCGATCCAGTAACGAGCCACATCGAAAATGTATTTCCGGACTTGTTCATTCGAGGTGTTTAGTTTTGGCAGGGCTTTATGGTTCCACCAACCCAGATAATTTTCCGTCTGGTCACCATTGTAAGCGTCCAGCGGGAATTTATTGATGTGGAACCAGTCCTTGTAGGGGGAGTTTATACCGTTTTCGAGCACATCCACGAAGGCAAAGAAGCCCCGCCCGACATGGTTGAAAACGCCGTCCAGCACGAGGCGCACATCATTGCGATGAGCTGTGTCAAGCAGGGCGTGGAAATCATCCAGCGTGCCGAGTTTGGGATCAATTTGATAGTAGTCGCTGGTGTTGTAGCGGTGGGTGGAGGGGGCGGTAAAAATAGGATTTAGGTAGATTGCGGTAACCCCCAGGTCGAGCAGGTAGTCGAAGTGCTGGATGATACCGCGCAGGTCGCCGCCCTGGAAACCCCAAACGGTGGGCGCGGAACCCCACTTTTGCAGGTTGGGTGGGTCATTGGTCAGATCACCGTTGGCGAATCGGTCTGGGAAAATTTGGTAGAAAATGGCATCTTGAACCCAGTACGGAGCAGGCATGTTTTTATCCAAAAAAAGATTTTTCGAACGGTGAATTTTACCCCAGAAAAGAAACCCGGTGCCTGGAATAACAGCGGGTATTTGTGGGTCTTTCTAAACTTCCCGGCTGGGTGCTCGCGGTTATGCTGCTATCCACCGATTGCGACACCGATCAATCTGCCCACGCCGAAGACCAGCGCGGCGGCGAGAATCCCGATCAGCACCTGCCGGAGGCCGGACACCCACACGTTTTTGCCGGTCATCAGCGTAATGGCCGCTCCGGTCAGGAAGAGCGCCAGCGCACCTACGGCCAGGCTGAGGCCGACGGCGGTTGGGCCTTGGAGGAAGATGTACGGAAAAAGCGGAATGAATGCCCCTGAGGCGAAGAGGAAAAACGAGGTGACTGCTGCTTCCCAGGGTGAGCCGCCCAATTCTTTTGGGTTAATGCCAAGTTCTTCACGGGCCAGGGTGTCGAGGAGGTTGTCCTTATCGGCGGTGATGTGGGCGGCCAGTTCGCGGGCGCGCTCTATCGGCAAGCCCTTGGCCTGGTAGATGAGCGCCAGTTCCTCCTGCTCTTCTTCGGGGTGTGTGGCAATCTCTTCGGCTTCGATGGAAATCTGCCGCTGGTATAGTTCACGTGAACTTTGAACCGAAAGCCACTCGCCTAATGCCATGGAACTGGCTCCGGCCAGCAGACCGGCGATGCCGGTGATGAGTACGCCGTGGCCGGGTAGGTTGGCTCCGGCCGCACCCATCGTCAGGCTGAGAACGGACACCAGACCGTCGTTCGCGCCCAGAACGGCCGCGCGCAGGGCATTCCCGCCTCCGATACGGTGGCGGCCTTCCATCTGCGCCACCGTCCCACCGGAGAGGCCGCTCTTGCTGCCGCCAACCATTGTCAGCAGGCGGGCATGGGACTTCTCGTCAGCAGACATGCCATTGGTCTCGGCTTCGGGCTGGTTGTCGTAGGCAAGGCTATCAGCCTGCTCGTTGCTCGTAATGGTGGGGAGCACGAACTGAGGCCCGAAGCGCTTCGCCAGCGCACCGAGAATGCGGGCGCGCCCGCTTGGTTTGGAGGATGGAAGTTTAATTCCGGCGTCTTTCAAACGCTTTTCCCAGGCTGCAGCATGTTTCACCTCGCTGTCGGCCAGTCGCCGGTAGAGCTCGGCCATTTTTGGCTGTTTCTCGGAATCAGCCAGGATACCATATAAGAACGCTCCATCTACTTCTTTTTGCAGGTTGACGAAGTAACGGGAAATATCTTTTGAGCGGGCCATCATAAGCCTTTCAAGTGCATTTTCGAGACTTGGATTGTACCGCGAGTTGTCCAGAAGGGCCGCGTTACACGACGATTTTACTCTACAGAGTGCTGCGTAATTTGCTAAACCTAAATCTTAATTTATTCTAGTAGTTTCGAAATTGAAAGTTTAGAAACTTATGCAACAAGTAGAAAAACAAACGCCGTGTCACCAGACTCGGCGTTAGACCTATTCTCCAATATACTAACAGGGTGGCAACAACATCCAACAAATGGTTCGGTCAGAGACCAATCACCGTCAAAAACATGCTTCACAGTTTGTGCGACACCTCATCCAGCCGGGCCATTTCATCGGCGGAGAGCTGGAACCTCATCGCACCAGCGCTTTCCTCTGCCTGGCGGACCTTGGTCGCGCCTGGGATGGTAACAATGATCTCCCCGTTGAAGTTGATCAGCCAATTCAAGGCCACTTGGGCGATTGTTGCTTCGTACTTGTTGGCAATCTCGTTCATGGCGTTTATGAGAGGACGGGTCCGCTCGATATTGCGCTGCAGGCTTGCCTTGCGCAAACCAGACATGCGGTCCAGGAGTCCCGGGTCCTTGTGATATTTCCCGGTTAAAAGGCCGCGTGCCACCGGGGTGTAAGCGATGATGGTCACTCCCAATTCTTTGGCTGTGTCCAGGACTCCGTTCGTCTCGATCTTGCGGTCCAATAAACTATAACGGACCTGGTTTACCGCCAGCGGGATGCCCCTTTTTGCCAGTGCGGCATGTGCCCGCCGCATCCGGGCAGGGTCGAAATTGCTGACTCCCACCGACCGGATTTTCCCCGCCTCCATCAGATTGGCCATGGCGTTCATTTCAGCTTCCGGCGAGGAGAAGCTGTATGGCTGGTGAATCATGTAATTCCCAATGCTGTACCCGCCCAGGAAATGCAGGCGATTATCGATCGTTCGCGGGATGTTGCCTGCCGTCCGCAAAAAAGGCTGCCATTTCGTCGCGATGATTACATCCCGGTCAGACCTGCCGGCAGCTTTCAGGCCGGTCGCGAGGGATTGTTCGGATACTCCGGCACCGTACATTTCAGCAGTGTCAAACCAGTTGATGCCGCCGTCCAGGGCAGCTTTGATAATGGCGTTCTTTTCTTCCTGGGGAATGACCGGGAACATGCGACCGATCAGTCCACCACCCCCGGCCAACTCCATAACGCCCAATCCAATCGGCGTAACCAGAATATCCGTCTTTCCAAGGTGCCTTAGTTGAATCTTTTTGTTCGTTTCCATTGTGACAGTCCTTCGTGAATTTTGCTTGATGAAAGAGGACCAGCCTCTTCCAATTTACCTTCAGGAAGATGGAAGAGGCTGGATCTCATATGAAATGGTGTGTTATTTCCTATTGGGCTAGATCTCTTTCCCTTCGAACTGGCTGTTGTAGAGTTCGGCGTAGAAACCTTTCTTTGCCAGCAGTTTCGCATGCTTGCCCTGCTCCACGATGTCACCGTCCTTCATCACCAGGATCCAGTCTGCGTCGCGGATGGTGGACAGGCGATGGGCGATAATAAAGCTGGTACGGCCCTTCATCAAGGTTTCCATAGCGTTTTGGATGAGTACTTCAGTGTGAGTATCCACCGAACTGGTGGCTTCGTCGAGGATGAGCATTTTGGGGTTGGCCAGGAATGCACGGGCAATGGTCATCAATTGCATCTGGCCCTGGGATATATTGGTGGACTCTTCGTTGAGCACAAGGTTATAGCCTTCCGGCAGGGTGCGGACAAAATGGTCCACGCGCGCAGCCTTGGCAGCGTTGATGACTTCTTCATCGGTGGCGTTTGAGCGGCCATAGCGGATATTCTCCATGATGGTTCCGTTGTAGAGCCAGGTATCCTGCAACACCATGCCGAACATGCAACGCAGGTCGTCGCGTTTGAAATCCTTGATGTTGTGACCATCCACCAGGATGGCACCGCTGTTGACGTCATAGAAGCGCATCAACAATTTGACCATGGTGGTTTTCCCGGCACCGGTCGGGCCGACAATGGCGATCCTCTGGCCGGGTTCAGCATAGAAGGTAAAGTCATTGATGATGATTTTATCCGGGTTGTAACCGAAGTGGACGTTCTTGAAATCCACGCGGCCTTCGACGGTGCTCAACTCGACGGGGGTCAGAGTGTCGGGAATTTCCTCGGGTTCAGCCAGGAACTGGAACACGCGCTCGGCCGCGGCCAGCGTCTGCTGGAGAATATTGGAGATGTTGGCGATCTGCGCGATCGGCTGCGTAAACGAACGCACATACTGGATAAAGGCCTGGATATCGCCGATGGTAATGGAGCCCTGTACGGCGAGGTAACCACCCAGGATACAGATGGCAACATATCCCAGGTTGCCGACGAAATTCATGATGGGGAATAAGAGGCCGGTCAGGAATTGAGATCTCCAGGCCGAGTCGTAGAGGACAGTGTTGATCTGGTCAAATTGCTCAACGCTCTTGGCCTCACCGTTGAAGGCCTTCATCACGACATGCCCGCCGTACATTTCTTCCACGTGACCATTGATATGGCCCAGGTAATCCTGCTGGCGTTTGAAGAAGACCTGCGACTTGCCGATGATCAGGCCTATGATGCCGAACGACAACGGCAGGATGGCTAAAGCCACCAGGGTCATCTGCCAACTGATGGTGAACATCATCACGAGCACACCAAGTACCGTGGCCACTGAGGTGATGATCTGCGTCAGGCTCTGGTTCAGGGTCTGGCTGACTGTATCCACATCGTTGGTGATGCGGGAGAGCACCTCCCCGTGGCTCGTGCCGTCGAAGTATTTCAGCGGCATGTGGTTGATTTTCTCGTCAATGTCCTTGCGGAAGCGGTAGGTGATATTCATTGCCACGTTGGTCATGATCCAACCCTGGCCGTAGCTTAGCATGGCGGAAACCAGGTAGAGCAACAGGGTCTCCACGATAATGTGACCAATGTATCCAAAATCGACTGTACCGGTCCCGGCGATCTGGGCTATTACGCCAGCGAACAATTTTGTCGTGGCATTACCCAGGATCTTGGGACCTACGATCATCGCGACCGTCGAGGCAATCGCAAGCAGCCAGATGAACAAGATCAAAAGCCGGTATCGCCCAAGATATTGGACCAGCTTTTTCAGGGTGCCTTTGAAGTCACGGGGCTTTTCGCCTCTTCTCATCATCGCCATCGGACCGCCGCCTGGTCTCATGCCGCCCATTGGGGGACGACCACCCATTGGGCCAGTACCACCTGTTGGAGTACGATTGGTTGTTGGGTTGCTGTTTTGCGTGGTCATGCCAACTCCTCCTTGCTCAACTGCGACAAGGCGATGCCTCGATAAACTTCGCTGTCCTTCATAAGCTCCTCATGGGAGCCCTTGCCGACGATCTTGCCTTCGTCCAGGACGATGATCTGTTCGGCATTCTTGATGGTGGCAATGCGTTGGGTCACGATCATCATGGTACTTGCACCAGTATGCTCCTTGAGCGCTTTGCGCAAAGCTGCATCGGTCTTGAAATCCAGGGATGAAAAACTATCGTCAAAGATATAAATGGGTGCTTTCTTCACCAGGGCGCGCGCGATCGAGAGACGCTGTTTCTGTCCGCCGGACACGTTCATCCCACCTTGCGCCACTTCGGTCTGCATGCCTTCTGGGTTTGTGGAGATGAACTCGGTAGCCTGGGCAACGTCGGCGGCCAATTTCAGCTCTTCGTCGTTTGCGTTTTCATCACCGTACAGCAGGTTGCTTTCGATCGTGCCGGAGAACAACGTGCCCTTCTGCGGGACGTAGCCAATCCGATCGCGCAGCTCATGCTGCGTGACCTCCCGGATGTCGGTCCCATCCACGTAAACAACGCCTTCTGTGACATCGTAAAAGCGCGGGATCAGGCTGACGATGGTGGATTTGCCCGAACCGGTTGTACCGATCAATGCAGTGGTCTGACCGGGTTGGGCAGTGAAGCTGATATTGTGTAGAACATCCTCTTCTGCACCGGGGTAGCGAAAACAGACATCGCGGAATTCGACCGTCCCCTTGAACGGCTCTTCGAAGTGCTTGGGGTCCTGCGGGTCTTTGATAACCGGTTCGGTTTCCAACACGTCAGCAATCCGATCACCAGATACTGCCGCTCTAGGCAGGATGATGAACATCATTGCCAGCATGAGGAAGGCAAAAACGATTTGTATGGCATATTGCATGAAGGCTATCATGTCGCCAACCTGCATGGAAGACTGGGCGACCTGATGGGCGCCGACCCAGATGATCAGCAGGGTCACTCCGTTCATGACCATCATCATCACCGGCATCATGATGACCATGACCCGGTTGATGAACAGGCTGTTGCTGGTCAGATCCTTATTGGCTTTATCGAAGCGGGTCTCTTCGAACCCCTGCATGTTGAAGGCCCGGATGACCATCATCCCGGACAGGTTTTCACGTGTCACCAGGTTGAGGCGGTCAATCAAACTTTGGATGATCTTGAATTTTGGCAAGGCGATCGAGAATACGGTCAGGATCAAGCCGAGCAACACGACGACCGCCAGCGCGATGATCCACCACATGTTGGCGCTTTTGCCGATGGCCCGGATCACGCCGCCGATCCCGATGATGGGTGCATAGAAGACCATCCGCATCATCATAATGACGACCATCTGGATCTGGGTGATATCGTTCGTAGACCGGGTGATCAGCGAGGCGGTGGAGAACTTGTCAAACTCCGTGGCAGAAAAGCTCTCGACTTTATTAAACACATTCCTGCGCAGGTCGCGCGCCAGACCGGCCGCGGTTCGAGCCGCCAGGAAGCCCACGATGATCGTACAGGTCCCGGAGAGCAAGGTCACGAGCAGCATCAGCACGCCGATGTGGAAGATATAGTTGGACGAAAGCTTCCCGGTATCCATTCCGAGAGCAGTGTACTCAGCCTTGACCGGTGTGACGGCTGCCTGGACGATCATGCTATCCCCCAGGGCGGCGAACTTTGCATCGAACATACTGCTCAACTGGGTAAGCTGTGCTGCGGGAAGCTGTCCAAGCACGCTAAAAATATCCACCCCTGCCGGAAGCTTGGACAGGTCGAAACCCATGCTGGTGGCCATGGCAGATGCCTTGGCGGGATCCGCCAGGACCTCCTGGATGCCTGAAACGATTAAAAATGACTTGCCCATCAGAGGATTTAGCCAGGTGGTCTCTGTGCTGTTGATCTTGTTCAGCACGTAGACAGGTTCCTGTGCAATGTCTGGATACAACTTGACATCCGCGGGATAATCGGGTGAATTCTTATCCACCAGGGTGTAATCAGAGAGTACCCTAGTTTTGTCCGCCGTGCTAATAAAGATGGTGAGCTTGTTCATTTCGGCCTGGCGGACCGCCACGGGTATGGCGTTTGCCACACCACCCTGCTGGATGCCGACGTTAACGATTTTCGACATATAGTCGGGTAACGCCAGGTCGGCATTCGCCTGCACAAACAGCAAGGCGATCGCGAGCACGATCAAGAGAAGATAGGGTTTTAGATATTTTAAGAGTCGTAACATGGTATTAGTTGCTCCTTATCAAGGATAGAATCCAAATCCAAGTGTATCGACAAATTATGAATTGAATGTGAGCACAGCGTGGAGAGGCTGTGCAGGCTAATTGGTCTGGTTGAGGAGACTCGAATGGTATCCGGGTTTATTGCAGCAGTCCTTTAGATTTAATTTATTGTAAGATTTCCACATTTTCAGATGACCCGATGGGCCAGGGAGTATGCAACCAGGTGGTCGTTGTTTTTATGCAGCGGAATTTATTCTTTGGTCGCGCGCGCTGCTTCATTGAGCAGGGTGAGGGCTGAAATGATCATGCTTTGCTGTTCCAGCGTCAGGACATCCATGACACCCTCGATCCATTTGCTGCGGGCCTCGATACCCTGCTCAATTAATGCACGCCCTTTTTGAGTCAGCGCTAATCGTTTGGCACGCCGGTCTTCAGGATCCTCTGTCCGTTCGATCAGGTCTAATTGCACCAACCGCTCCACGGCCTGGCTGGCGGCAGCGTTGGTAACGCCCAGTTGTTCACCGATCTCGGAGACGCCAGTGCCTTTATCATGAACCAGGCGCATCAGTATGCTGATCTGGGAAAAAGATAGTCCCGTCATGTCCATGAAGCGCTTAAAGTCACGCATGGACCGTTGCATGAAGACTTCCGACCATTCACGTATCACATCTGTTAATACTTTAGTTGGTGACATAATAAACATCCTTGATTAGTTAAGAGGGATTGAATATATCCGTATGCGTTCAAACTGTCAAGAGTATGGCAGATAAGAGAATGATTAGAAATATAAAGAGCACACCTGTTCGATTCACCTGAAGGTGTGCCTTTATTTACGCCATGAGAGCGATGCAAGGATCACTCCAAGAAGCTGTTCTTGGGAAATTGCATCGCAACGATACGCGTTACTCGGAGAGCGGGATCAGCAGCAAAGGGATCTGTGTCCGGCGGGCCACGCCGGCAGCCACACTGCGGTTCCAGAAGGCGTCCATACCAGCATGGCCGTGCGTACCGAAAATTATCAGATCCGCACCAATTTTTTCAGCGGTTTTGGCAATGACCGGAGCCGGGTCGCCGCGGGCAATCTCAGCGGTGGCGGGGAGCCCGGCTTTTTGGAATTCGTCCAGGTGCGCCTGGAAGTGTTCCTGGGCGATCTCTTCGGCGATATCAAGGTAAGCAGTTGTGGTGGCGGGCATGAGATTCCCAGAGGCAGCCTGTTCACCGGAAAGAGTGCCCAGGGTGGGGATGACGCACAGCAGGTCAAGTTGTGCTTTGTAGGATTTTGCCAATTCCTTGGCCGTGGGGATGGCTTTATCGTGGACTGACTCGTTATCCAGCGGGACGAGAATGCGGTCTATCTCAAACGGGATGGTAGAGTCCGTTGGTTTGATAAGCAGGACCGGGGTTCCGCTGGCTGCCGCGACCTGCTGGGCGATGGTGCCGAAGAACAGGTCGTGCATCCCGCTGTTCCCGTGGGAGCACAACAGGATCAGGTCGGGTTGGAACTCATCGGCGGAATGGTCAACGATGCTGCGGGCCACGTCTGCCACGGCGGCGGTATGGACATGCCAGTCCACTTTGACTTTGGGAGGAAAGGCAAGTCTGGCTGTCTCGGCCAGGTAAGCTTCGGCTTCGGCGGAGTCCGTCAGGTGGTGATCGCGGTGGATTTCGTCGGGTGCATCCTGCTCGATGACATGCAGTAGGGTGACCGGCGCTTTAAGCGTCTTTGCCAGGGAGGCCGCGATTGGCAGGGCCGCTTCAGCCAATTTGGAACCGTCCAGGGGAACAAGAATGTGTTTGAACATAGTTTTTCTCTTCTTGTCGAAGTGGCTCCCAAGCCGCCGATGGACGCGCATGGGAGCCCGTCCTGCTACTTGGTAAAAAATGTTTTATAGAGCAGGAAGATGTTGAGGGCGACGATTAACACGGCGGACAGGCTGGCCAGGAGGGTGGTGATGCGTTTATTGACCAGCATACCCATGAGGCCTTTATTGCTGGTGAACAACACCAGCGGAATGATGGCGAATGGCAGGCCAAAGGACAGCACCACCTGGCTGATCACCAGGGTGCGGGTCGGGTCGAGGCCAATGAAAATGACGATCAAAGAAGGGACGATGGTTACGATCCGGCGGATCCAGGGCGGGATGTGGAAGTGCAGGAAACCCTGCATGATAACCTGTCCGGCCATCGTCCCGACCGAGGAGGAGGATAGCCCGGAAGCGAGCAGTGCCACCCCAAAGACGACACCCGCCGCGCGGCCTAACAGCGGTTGAAGGGTCAGATAAGCTTGCTCCAGCGTCCCCACGCTTGTCCCGCTGGTGTGGAAGGCTGCTGCCGAGGTGATGAGCATGGCAGCGTTGACCGAACTGGCGATGACCATGGCGATAACCACGTCAATGATCTCAAAGCGGAAGAGG